>Ga0126342_10005191_pt1 | contig 22617 bp, 21 predicted proteins | sample Cyp1metagenome_FD_92528 | JGI IMG/M metagenome (GOLD analysis project Ga0126342, IMG submission 92528) | Coral microbial communities from Lord Howe Island, Old Settlement Bay, Australia - Cyphastrea 1 metagenome | ecosystem: Host-associated > Invertebrates > Cnidaria > Coral ...
CACTATTAACCACTATTAACCACTATTAACCACTATTAACCACTATTAACCACTATTAACCACTATTAACCACTATTAACCACTATTAACCACTATTAACCACTATTAACCACTATTAACCACATGTGTTCTTCATTTTGAGATTTCCACGCCACTGACCTCGTCCACATCTTCCGGCTGGGTCTTCAAGAAGTACTCCACCATGGCCACACCGCGAGGCACGCGCCTCTCGCGGTATGCAAATACCGTCAAGAGTAGGGAATGGAACTATGAAACACGGTGTTTAGTCCAACTTAGTCCAACTTGTTTAAGGAATATCGGGGAATATGTATGCAATATATATATACATAATAAATACATATAACATGTGTATATATATATATCCCCACAAAAAAAATGAGGATTAGGCCCCCATACATTCCAGGAATAGTAGGATATAGCTGCATGTAACCAGCAAAAAAATATCGATGGCTATCAGCGATAGGGTTCAACTGACAAACTATAAAGGGAATTATTCATCAACGATAAGTTGATATTTAGCCATCCCATCCCCTTTCACGCTATTCCGTTTATTCTGGGAATAGGGGGGTGTCACCATCCAACAATAGGGATTTAACAATCCTCAATGGTGTTTAGACCATAGATATAAGACCCCAAAATGAACAGATCCAATACTAGAGCTGGGATTGGTACTGTTGCTCGGAAGGGATTATATAGCCAGGGCGCCAAAAATGGAATCCAAACTGTCCGGCTGTCCGGCTGTCCATCCTGGGCTGAGAATTTTTCTCTATCAAAAAGGTAGGATGTGTCCCATGTTTTCAAATCATGTTTCAGCCCCATGTTTCACTCATGCAAGGTGGTGCCCCCTAGATAGCTAAGTTGGTTTATAACTCCAATAACTATGGTTTATAGTTGATATATCTATAGTTAATGGGGTGTATAAACCAATTTATAACTACAGGGCACCACCTTGTGAAATTCAGGTGAAAACTCCCCATGGTAAAACTGCGGCGATGTTCTCTGCTCCAGGTGACCGGCCTCTTGTCAGAGATTCGATCGGAGAGCTGCTTCGTGAGGATCGAGACGGTGTACCTGAAATCCCAGCAACGCGAAGAAAAATCCCAAAATCAGATGGAGTTGACCATGAATGCAGAGTATTGTATGGTTAGAACACGTTATAACCAGAATTGGAGAAGTTAGCTAGGCTAAGTTGGCTTATATGTATTTATATATATATATGTATATATTACTTTTACATACTTTTACCAAGTATCTATGGTTACAAGTTGGTGGATCGAAGCATCAAATTGGGCATTGATGCGAATACGATGATGCTACAAGGTAGTGCCGTGGTAATCGCTGATCTGGTTTAGTTCAACAATATCTTATACTATCCGCTGTTACCATCCGCATATACCCTTCAGTACATTAAAAGAGTCAAATGAAAAACTCATGAAAACTCACCAGCAGAAATGCAGATCATTCTCCGAACCTGACACAAGCATGGACATCCGTATCGTTTTGTTACTTTGCCGGAGGGTATAGCCATGAGTTTTTTCGAGACAACTGCGGAAATTATTATTTTTCATATGTAGATTTGTTCCCTTTCATGTAAGTTCACATATACTGCCACCTCACAAGAACCAGAAATTTCTCTGAGCGTTTCATTGGCGACTGCCAGTAGGTAAAATGATCCCAAACCAGAGAAGATTCTACTGATGGTGACGCCCTGACCTGGATTCCTCCCACCACGCTGGTCTTCATGCAAGTTTACGAAAATACCAAAAACATCTGCCAAATCCCACCCAACCAGGCAAGCCATTTCCAGCAGAATGATCACAACTTCTGAACCCTGCAAAAACCGGTATACCCGGTATAGGTATTCTATATGGTTCTTCTTGGTAATTGTGCACAGATTCATACATCAACCAGGAATCGCGATTGGCTTCGTGTTGTCCAATTGCCACACTCCAAATCAGAACCCAAATCAGAACGCTGCTTTTCCGTAGCAACATCCACTGTGGAACCTGCAAAGGCCCAATTTTAATGTGACCCACGTGACCCTTGCGACTCCGAGACAGCACCGTCGGGAAGGCGCACTTGTCAGCCTTCAAGTTTTGCTTCTGCATCTCCTGCGAAAATCCAGAACTTCGGGAAAGTTCCAGATTTTTTTATACCCCCATTGACCTCGCATCATTCAACGATGTGGGGAAAATGCGATCGGATCATTTTGGTATGCCCAAAGGGAATAACCATGCATTGAAAAAAAAAAGGTCTCAAAGTTGGGAATCTGATTCCATCATGCTTCAGCAACGTTGGGGTTTTCCCTTTGATTTGTCCATAACACATGCTTTTTTGGTAGGTGAAGCAAATCCCCAGTGCCCATTCATATATAGTTCATGTGCAATAATCCCTATGTAAAATATATGTAAGTAATGCTCTTGTAAATTCTGATAATTCCAATTATTGGTATCAAATATTGGAAAATATCTGTGTTCCGTGGGTGAAAAACTATTCCGATCTATATAATCCTATCCTCCTTTTGAATAGCATATGAACCCCTGAACAGGTCCAGTACTCAACCATGGTCTTGTGTGGGCTGGTAGTCAATATTATATACATATACATATACATATACATATACATATACATATACATATACATGTACATGTACATGTACATGTAATATGTATATACATATACATATCATATACATATACATATACATATACATATACATATACATATACATATACATATACATATGTATATACATATGTATATATATATACTATGATTATTTATCCATTTCTTCCTGTCTTCGGGTGGGACTGTATGACAAAGGTCCTCCAGGATGTCCCAGGCTTCATCCAAATGAGATCCAGATCTGGCGGCCGTGTCCATCAGCAAGTTCAGCGATGCCTAGCGCGGAACAACGCGCGACGCGCTACGCTGTTTCGAAAATGCCGGGAGCTTGCAGCAGAAATGCCAGAAATATACTTCAGGTATGGACATATATGATCATTTTTCTGGATTCATTGACGGCGTGTGAATGGACATAGTTGATGTTACCCAACGTACTTATCAGATCTTATCAATATGAAGCCTAGTTGGTGCTGTCCAATTGTTTCTTGGCTTGTGTATGTTGTAGCTGCAAAATGGTGCAAATATATACTGGTGATCTTCTACTGTATATCACTGGGGACGAAAAAAGGCGCCAATTAGATGCACAGCTTGGTATAAAGCTCGTAATCCCATCTACCTATACTTCACCACCATAAACCCTACCTATACAGTTCAACTGTGGGCCAGCAACTTGAAGATCAGGATTTTGTTGAAACAGCCCAAACACCAATTTTCTGGACATGTTGCTGGTATATGTGCTTCAAATGAATGATTTGCAATGGACACTTGATGATGTATGAAACTATGCAGGATAGTTCTTGAAATGGCAACATTAGAATTTGATACAAGCAGATCTCCTAGATCAAAATCACAATAAATTAGGGGGTTGAACCTCCGTTTCACCACCTCAGGTGTTGCACTTCAAAATGGGAAGTATAGGGACATTCTGTTTTGGGGACTAAACCTATGCACTTTTTTTTGCAGGGGATGCTACAGTCCTGGGTAGGGGATGCTTCATTGCCAAGGGGCTGGGTGTGTCAATAGGCCCAAAAAAATGTGATGCTGGGAAATCCGTTGGAGGTTTGCTGGGAAAATCATCGAACTAAATGGTCCATCATCATTTTCCCCAAAACTGCTCGAACTTGGGGCTAAATACACCGATTTGATGCCTTGAAGCTGGTGAAAGCCCCAATAAAACTGTCTGTCCCCTGAAGTGTTCGTGATCCCTACAGTTGCCTTTCAATGCGCCTTCAATATGTGGCCACTTCAAGACAGTTCGCCAGTTGGGCCAATTGCAGGTTAGTTCTACCCTCTGGTAAACAGCCACTTTTCACCATGGAAAATCACCATGCTATCAATGGGTAAATCAACTATTTCCACTGGGCCATAGCTTCAATAGCTACGTTTGACATAACCAGAGGGTATACTAAAATATTACCAAAAAGTAACTATAGGGTTTATATGGATATAACATGATATAACATGATATAACTATAGAAATATAGCTATTCTCTCATTCTATCTTCATATTCAGCTGGTAGAAATCCACCTTTATAAAGAGCTCATTCCATCCGAGTCCATCCGAGCTAAATCCCATTAAAAAAAAAAAAAACACCATTTTTCACCACCATGATTCATCCCCTTGAATCCATCGTAAATCCCATCAGAAATCTCATCACAATCCCATGAAATAAACACCATGAAACACCATCAAATCACCATGAAACACAATGTCATAAAATAATGGTGTTTAAAATGGGATTTAACACAATTAATCACCATTAAACACCATCAAATCACCATTAAACACCATCAAATCACCATTAAACGTCATCTTTTTCTGTTTCCCACCTTCCAAAACTCTGCTCTTTGTCCGGTCCGGTCCGGCCTCATTGGGCGCAACGCCAAAGCGGAGCATCTCGTTGCGGAGCCATTGGGCCTCGGTTCCCGTCGCGGGGTTCCCGTCGCGGGCGGAACATCGAGAGTTTGTGGTCCCCAAAGATGCTGAATAGAACTGCAACAATTATCAGTTTTATTGTTATATCTATTATGGAATATACTATTGCAAAATTATGGATAATGATGGAATATACTAATATGGATAATGATGGAATATACTATTATGATCTATTATATCTATTAGTTGGCTCCATGATCTAAAAAATCATCTCAGTTGATTCATGATCTTTATGGCTGATCATGTTGATAATGTATGAAAATGTTGAGGATGATGAGGATGATGAGGATGATGAGGGTGATGAGGATGATGAGGATGATGTGATTAACCAAACAGAACAAAAATTGGGGACCAATATTAACCAAACTTATATATTGAATCTCAATTGAATTAACCAATATCTATGGTGATTCAATGAGATTTATCGGATTTTACCAAACAAAATAGGGGATACAATGGTATATAATGAAATATATTAATAATATGAGCAAATTGATATTGGTTGATGTGGTATACCTAACAAACAACCATCCCTGATTGAAGTTTAGGATTGGGTATAGCCCTATTTGAGGCTTATTCTTGGGATAAAGCAGTATGATCATGGTCAAAACATGGTACATGTGTTACATGGATCATGGCTATCCATCCCATTTCATGAGAATCCAAACAGAATGGTATATAAATCCTTAATGGGTGTTTTTATCCATGTTTTGACCTTGGCAAATAGACTGGTCAATAGCCACCAAAAAAGCCAACTGGGATATGATTTAATAATAAAAAACATAACAGCTATATATATATATATAGGTATTAACCTGCAGATTATAGTGTTGGAACAATGTAGGGTTTCCAGTCGATAACTAAGTTGCTCTAATTTATAGCTAGATTTATTGTAGTTACAGTAGATGGGGTTGTAAACCAACTTATGACTGCGGGGTGGTGATGATCACATTTAGCGATCCCCAAATATACAGAAATTGTGAGACCAGGAAGTGAAAAAGGTTTGGAACAGTTCAGGTGTTCAATGGTTCTATCTTTTTGGGGTTGCTATGTAACATAATCGTTTATACCATTGTGGATGTAATTATTACATAAGTGATTGTTTACCCAAATAACATGGTTTAAAATCAAAATAAATCAAAGTGTACTTAAAATAGTTATTCATAACATATGATTATTATCATTTGGATCATAAGAATAACCAAATAATTCCAGCAAAATGACTCCTACAATCATAGCTTACCAGCGTATCCTGCAAAAACTAATGATGCTTTGTATGATTATTCAACATCTCAGTGATTCCTGGTTCAGTGGTTGCATTCAACATTTTTCTATTATAACTAACTATTGCTTCTCATATAAGTGGGCCTGGGTTCAGCAACCATGGTCGGGTCACCCACTTTTTAATGAGGTAAAGCTCAGCCACATAGTTCTTCTTTTCCCACAAACCAACTGGGATGTACAGCTGCTTCGGAAGTTGCAGATCAACAAAAATTGTAAGATCTTACCTGAGACCAGTCTATACTGATCTTGCCCCTGACCTCTTAGATATCTCGCATACTGCAAAAATGCAGCATGCGAATACCAGTAAACTAACATAACTATGGAAAATCACAATTTTTAATGGGTAAATCCACTATAAATGGTGGATCTTTCCATAGTTATGTGGCTGTTTGCCAGAGGGTATTGCACAACGACAAAATCCGAATTATCCGGATGATTCAGAATTGCCTGTTGTGTCAACAAACATGCTGATATAATCTCTATGTCTATACATATGTGAACATGTAGCCCATGGCAATCAGTGATACTTGGAACCCAAATGACCGTTTCTTTTTAATGTGGCTAGACATCCATTGTTCAAGGGTCAAAATCCCTCGATTTATACGGCTTTTTTGGGTTACAGACAGAGATGATAAAAATGTTCATGGAATAAAACAGGTAGAATTAGTAGAATTAGTTTACCTCATCCCAATTGATCTTGCCAAATTATATACATATACATGTACATGTACATATGCATATACATATACTTTTACATATAAGTATATGTGTATGTATATGTATGTATATATATATAGTGTGTGTGTGTATCTATATATATATATGAAATCCAAGGTTTTTATCTAACTTGCTGACTGCCCCAAACTTCAACAACTCCATCCCGTCCGTCCCTTTATGGCTCCGGTCCTCTTCAAAGCCACTCCGGGACAAAAGCCCACGCAGCAATGCATTGAATGCAGCCGAGCTCACGAGTCGTGCCTCACCGTTTAACTCGCTGTTTTTCGCTATGCCGTTTTTTGGGGGCATAGCATGGCATAATTTTTTTTTGCGGCCCAGCGTCGAAAACACAGGGACTTAGTGACTTACCATGCAATTTTCTTGTGGCAGAAGGATGCAGAAGGAATAAAAAAATCATGTGGATCAGGGGGTACTGGATCATGGGATATACCCATGCCCCCAGTCATATCCCCTAGGCCCTTTTTAAATACCTCGGCGGTGGCCCAGGGTATTACTGTAAGATAATGTATTTAGGGGCAGGGAAGGGAGTAATAAAGCCATTTCAAACATGATGAAACGTTTGTCGAAATCAAACACATTCCAACATAATTTCCACCAGTACTATACCTTTCCCAGAGTTCAGGAAACCCAAAAAATCAATTTGGGGGTACCGAAAATCTTCCCTTAAACTTCATTGAACCTTACAAACTCTGCTCCCGAGGACATCCCATCTTCCAGGTTGAGGCTCGAGCATCAGAGCTTGCTTTGAGCTCATCCAGAAAGCTCAGTGCCTCAAGATCCAAGGGGTGGATGATGTCATCACTAGTGATCTGGAGGAAAAATGAATGGTCGAGGTTAGGGCCGAAATCATAAAAATGTCCTGAGAATTTGTGCGCTAAGAATTACTGTGACCACAAACAAGATTTGACCATCACAGCAAGTGTGTCACACTGTCAATGAGATTGGCATCCAAGATAGATCTGATCCAAAATGGTCCCCAGAAAGATTTTTCCCACTGCCATCAGTGCGCCTGCGCCACCTGGTTCAAAGTGGCACTGGACTCTAGGTAGTAGTGCCTTCACAAATACGATCCACTGGATCCAGGACGATCCACTTCGACTCCCAGGTTGCGGAGGCACCAAAAATGGCATTTGCGAAGCGAAAGATGTTTTTTCCATGAGGGTCCCATAAATGCAGAAATTCCATCGATTTGATCTATGGATCAATTGATGCATCAATATGAACTAGATGGATGGCCACTAAATCCTTCATCCCCCCGCAAAAAAAATACCCGTCAGGTCGTCAGGGTCTAAATAGTCTAAATCATGGGCAAACTCAATCGATGTTCATCGATTTTTGCTATCCTTCGCCCCCCAAAAGTGGCATGATATATTAATAGGTATATGTTACTATAATTGGGATGCTATAGATATATGATCATTGATTCAGCTTTAAAAAAATCGCCCATGACTCAACTGACTGAGTTTTCTGACAGCATCGCTCGCATGCCTCCAAAGGCCTGGCAGTGGAGATCATATGTAAACGATCCATTCTTATCCACTATCAACAATAGTACTCATCCCATATCTAATATATATATATACATACATATATACATATATATATATATACATATACATATAAATATATATATATATCAATAACTATTATGGATATCGAGAATGAAGATCATTTCTCAGTCTTGGCTGAGATGTGAAGAGCAGCCTGATTTAGCGTCTGTTTGCTGTTAAGCCATGCCCATGTTGTCGTGTCAAAATGTATATACATCACCCAACTTGGGACGAAGGTGAGCCACAGTAACTTGACCATGGCCATGTGTCCCCTGAAAACATCGAAATTTTCTTTGATACCTGATTTTGTTTGAGTTACTGTTGCCTTTTTAGCTGGGGATGACATTTCCCCATTAGAAATCAGACCAGCCATTCCGGCCCAGATACAGGCTGGGTGTCCATTTCGGAGTGTTCGTCAGGTAATCCATGCCCAATTTGATGCTCTACATCCGGCCATTGAAACAATTTTGGGAAAACAAACACCATTTTCGAAAATGGCGCTTTATTCATCACTTCCCCAAAAAAGTCAGATGCCTTTCTCCAAAAATATCGGAGACCAAATTTCTATGGCGGAACGGGCCTCCTTGGAGCGACGGCTCCCGGCGGCGCGGATCTGGCGAAAAAGTCCAGATTCCCGCGACTTTAAACAACATACCGTGGAACTGGACAAAAGCTTGAAAAATAGGTAAAACAAAGCTTTAAAACATTGAAATATGGGGAACAAGTGGATCGCATGTGATTCCAACAATGTCTCGGAAGAAAAGATTTGCTCCAAGAATTGGTGAAATGACCATCCAAGCTGAAGTTTGAGTGGTCCTACGACCCACCATTGAGTGAAAGTCCTTTTTTGCACTCCGAATCTCTGAAGGTGACTTGTTAATGCTGTTAATGCACAATCATTCTGATTTGTTCCTATCCTACATTGGTTCTATCTTGCCCATTTCACTCATTCTATTAAAACTAACATGGCGCTGGACAAGAAACAAAAAGGTCGATGAATATCTTCTATTCCAAATGGTGGTTGGCTTTCCATTGCGCTTAATCACTCAAGATGTTAAGAATGCCCTATGTAGTCTAACCTGGCAAATCTGGCAATGACAAATCTCTATCTTTTCAAGTGAATTTCCATTGCCAGGGTAGATTACCAAAAGATAGTTCCAAGGGTTAAATCCTTATCTTGATTTGGCCCAATCCCCACGTTTTCTTGCTTAAACTTCCATTCTTCATGGTCAAATCCCCTTGTTCAACGGAGAAATCTCCATTTTTGCTGCTTGTAAACACCTCCATGTTTGATCCAGTTGGGACCTGATGTCCTGGATCCATGTCCAGTTCATCCCTCACCGCCTGGCGCAAGGCTTCTTGGGCTTGTTCAAGGCGGCATTCCTGTGCCAGGTTTGCGGTTTTTCAGCGCAGAAATCTTTTTTTTGGGGGGGCAAAGCGGAAAAGCCAGCAGGTTCTTTACTGGTTTACCCTCCGGTGAACGTTTACATCACAATTTGTTAAGATCCACCATGTTTAATGGGAAAATCCACTATTTCTATGGCAATTGTCAATAGCTTTTTGTATGTTTACCAGAGGGTATAGGGGTTCCCCAATATACTATTGGCACCCCATAAACCCAAAAAAAAATGGCTAGTAAAATCACCAATATATTTATAGGGATTACACTGGTTTTACTCACCATGGCCCCAGAATTTTCCAGAAGGCTTTTCTTCGCCAGAGACGGGTGAAATGACCCTCTGAACACGATGACCTGGCATCAGTTGAGCCAAGTTTTCCTCAAGCTGAATCTCCTTGAGGTTGATGCAGCCACGGATGCTACATATAATCTATATACATACATACTATATCTACATTATGTATTATTATTGTTATTTATTTATTTAGTTATTTATTTATTTATATCTATTCATTTATTAACATTGTTTAGTATTATCATTATCATTATTATGTTTTATATTGTATATATATATTGTATATACTACATATGGATATAGGATATAGGTCAACATAGTCGCGCTTCAAATGGTTTCCACTAAGAATTGGCCAGGTTTCAAGCGGTTTTCAGATGATCCACCAATGAAGATGTCAATCAAAAACAAAACATTGGTCTAATGGAGAATTGGTACCCTCTGGTAAACTAACATAGCTATTGAAAATGGCCATAGAAATAGATGATTTTCCCATTAAAAATGGTGATTTTCCATTGTTATGTTAAATTACCAGAGGGTACCCCAACTCCCTATCGTTCATCGTAACTTTCCGCGCTTGCCATGTTGCGCTACTCAACTCATTTCTGAAAAATCCCCCTTCAATAACTTTAAACCCAATCTTTGATGGTTGAATTATCATGGATGGTTCGTTTGTTTGTTTTCAGGGTGCTGAATTGCCCAAAGTGACACCAGAACGACGGGAAAGGATTGGTAATGAAACACAAAAAATGATCGAAATTTCAAGCAAAAAAAAAAAGGAAAAAAAGGAAAAGTCCCAAAAAAAAATGCCAAATGCTTTTTAAGTATGAGGACAAACTGAAGGAAGTTACAAGACAGAATTTGCACCTCCATCAATCTTAGAAGATATGCTTCAATCTTATTGAAATGTTGGCTATATATCCCATTATATCCCAATAAATTTTAGCCATGTTTTGCCACCAAAAAACAGCGAGTTCTGCTGCTTTCCACCTGCACAGCAGACAAGAAGTCCTGGACACTCTTCGCGGGTAGTGCCTGAGCTTCTGACCCATGAAGTGACACAAAAAGTCCCATGGATTCAATAAGAATTTCTCGGGATTCAATTGGAAAATTCTGGAAAATTCTGGCAAATGCTTGGTTAATCATGGTTAATCTGGGATTCAATAGGAATTTCTGGGATTCAGGTGATTTCCTCTTGCTTTTCTTGCTTTAACCAACCATTTACATGGGGGACTTAATCTTGAATTTATACCCGAAATGCTCGGGATGAATGAAAGTCTGCAGGAAACCATGTAGATGTTCCCTTTAACCAATTCTAGGAAACATGGATTCCGGGGAGTTTACCTTGCTTTGACCAACCATTTACATAGGGAGTGTTAACTAACAATAAGATTGGTCAAAGCAATAGTTTCAATAGTAATAGTAATATAAATGATTATATATAGAATTCTGGAATGAGATTATAGCATTGGTCAGCCCATAAGATTGGCCTTGACCATTTGACGAAATCATGGGGATCAGAGTGAGAAAATTGTCCCATTAGATTAAGAGTGGGAATGGATGGGGACACCTTGTTGAAAGGGATCAATGGATCTTGAAACACCGGCATGGAAGGGAACTGATTCAAACTTTCAGCAATGGAATTTGTCCCATAATTGGTAAGTATGAAAAACTATGGGTTTAATAATGAACATAATCCCAGAATAACGGGGGAATAAATGTTTTTTAACCATGACTGTAATCCCATCATAGTCTGATATTAATACAATATAATATATATATACATATACATATATGTATATATATATGTATATATATATACATCCCATAGTAATGTCAACGGCAAGTAATGGTGATTTAAACATCGGAATACCACCCTTGTTGATGGTGATCGATGTTGGATGCTTTGTAATGGAGATACCAGCACTACAATGATGGCCCCGGGTCGCTAAAAACCGAAATTGACGCGCCAATTCACCACCCTTCTGCTTCACTGGGGAAGAATGGCAGGGGCTACCCACTGTGACTAGTGAGGCATACCTTCCAAAGCTTTAGCCTATCAGCTTGGAGCAACCAGTACTATTTCTTCCAGCACAGATTCAATCTTCCCTCCTCAGGGCTGACACTGTCGCATGGCACATTCTTCTTAAGGACCCTAGGGATCCTAGGGAGGTATATAAATATGGTAAATCCAGAATACAGGGTCAGACTTCTGAGACAAAGTTATTCAATCCACTTCTCCGCCTCAGGGTTTGGGAAATCGAACCATGATATTTCTGTTCCTAAGGATCAACTATCCGGGTCTAGAATGGTACCTCAATGACTCTTTCACCCGCATATCTTACTGTTGCTGGTTGCTTCCCATCTTATGCTTATAACCTTCTATATCCCCATATCGGTTCCCATCTCAAGCCATACCTTGTTGCACCAGCCTTCAAGCAACTTTGAGACGGTGGAGTGGGGCGCGCCATGCCGTGCCTTGCATCATCACTGTCACGACAAATCTCAACTGGGAACGGGCCGCTGGGAAATCCAAAGATGATGGGAAACTATAGGAAGATACCCTCTGGTAAACTAACATAGCTATTGAAAATGGCCATTTATAGTGGATTTACCCATTAATTATGGTGATTTTCCATCGTTTTTGGTATGTTTACCAGGCCGGGTAATGGTACACTGTAAAAAAACCATCTGTAACTGGTGAAAAAAGCTCGGAAAATCATCAATGGGAAGATCATCTATTTTTTAATGGGAGATGTTCCAGCAAGCCATATTTCAGTACCGGAGGATAAGTCATGAATGGAAACCCTCTGGACTTGATTTGAAAAAATCAATTTCCTTTGAAGAAACAGTGGGGAATTGTTCCCATCTACCCGGCCTGGCAAACAGCCACATAACGAACTGGAAAATCACCATTCTTAATGGATAAACCCACTATAAATGGTCATGTTCAATAGCTATGTTTGACATAACCAGAGGGTAACAATCCACTGGTGGAATATCAGATATAATATCATGGATACCCTGTCGCTCTAAACTCCTGATTGGCACCCTGGAATCCAGCGACCCGGTTTAAATTGTTGATGCCACTCTTCAAAAACACAACGTCGATACCTGGAATCAGCTGCCTGGGAAAATCCTTCATTCAGTTCGATAAAATGTTCCCATGGATCGCCAAGGGGTTGGAACTGCTACTGTCGCTCTGACCTGGTACCTGGTGACTCCAACTCAGTCTGGTACGACGGTCGCGGGGCACTGCGAAAACCTCAGAACTGTCGACAGATGGCACTGTTTTCCTGAATGCCAGAGCCAGATCTTCGTTTTTGCTGGTGAATTAAAGCCACAAAAATGGTGATGTCAACCAACCAGATTGTGATACATGGGATACAACGATTACCGCTGCGCCTGGAGGAAAGCGTTGGCTCGTTTTTTGACGGCCTCCGGGAAAGACACCTGGGTTTTTTGCGAGCAACTCAAGAACAAAGATTACAATGTGGATATACGTCCACTATTCTGTGTATATTATATATATATATATAATTATATATACATAATATATAACCCCGTGACTCACAAAAAGATATATAGAATTTGTTAAAATTGTAACCATGTTAGTAGGATTTGACAAACTGAAGCTTTTTGGAGGCTTGCTACCGTATACAGCCGGCCGGGGCTCCGAGCCAGCTTGCAAACCCAGGCTTTCTTCCAAGTCGTCATCCACTTCCTCTGGGGCTTCACCTGAAGCAACCGTGGCTCCAAAAAATCCCTGTGGTTTATCACAGGATGGGGACCCAGGTCGTGAACGCTAAGTTGGTGCAAATAACTATAATAACAACAGTGTATGATACTTATAACTTTATAACTTATAACTTATAACTTATATTTAGATGGGGTTGTGTTCACCAACAAACATTTCACTGGGGGGGGGGGCCATCCTGCACGATTTCCCACATTAGAATAGCTGGGGGACTACAGCATTGACATGATAATCACCCCCAAAAGTAGGGATATGAAGCTTGGTTTCAGAACGAAAAAATGGAGAGCGGAGTCCGCTCCTTTGGCGCCTGCTTGCAGAAAATTGGTCACGCCACACAGCAGAGTTGGCCAGCCTTGTCGTTCTTTCTCTGCTTGGAAAATGGCCTATTGGCGCGGTGCAAGATGCTAAGAGATCAGAGCTACTGGAGCAAGTCCATCGGCTCCAAAATCGAAACTCTGGAAATAGTAGGAATCATCAACGACAACATCATCGATATGACATCATCGACATTGACATCAACGTCGTCAATCATCAATCATCTTCTTCTTCATCATCATCAGATGTTTGGCTACTACAAAACAAGCAATTGTAGAAAGGATGCTGTTCATCAACAATGAGGATTTCCCAGACAGTCAGGTTAGATTAACTGTTTCAATTGGTTGGGGTCTCTTGAACTCCATCATCAATCGATGTTTTTTCCGTTCGGAATTTCACCTTCCATGATGATTGAGAAAACAACACGAAACTCCACCATTTTCTACACGTTGAGCCGGGGGAATTGGGCTCCCAACAGCTCCCCATTTAGTGATCTGATCACCATCCCAACAGCTCCCATCTATGGCCGTTTGAGTTCGCCAAAAAAATCAGGTATGAACAGTTTCAAACATTATTCGAAGTGATGGTCGAAGGAAACGCCTAGAAAAAAAAAGCGAAAACCAGGAAACCACTTTCTGAACCCCCTATGAATCAAAAAAAAACGAATGACAAAAGCATGTAAAAGCTGCCAGGTTTATCATTTTTCTCGAAAAAGGTCGGTCTCAAAGAGACCCAACGACTCGGTTCCCGGCTGACAACGTGGCAAAGTGATGCCCCGGGAGACGCCGTGGTTTCCGGGGCCCCTGAGCTCCGCCATGCTCCGTGCTTGGGATTTGAAAAAACGTGGGAATATTCACTAACAATGATGAGGATATTATGGGGATATTATGGGGATATTATGGGGATATTATGGGGATAATTTTCCGGGATAATCATTTCGTGGGGATGAAAAAAGAAACGTTTTGGTGACCCCCTCACTATTCGGCTTCATGTTTAGAGCAAAGTTTCACCCACAATTTTTTGATATGGTGGATCTTAAGTATCACTGAAAAAGTAGTGACGAACTTCATCACCTCTGTTTTTTGAATGGATTTTGGCTGGAGATCAGCAAATTGAAACATGAGAATTCACAGGCTTAGGCTTAGTGATTTTCGGAGGACAGATCAAAGATTGACCCATTTTTCATGATCTTGTATATCACTGATGCAACAAATGGAAACACTGACCCAGTGTGGCTGCAAATCAAACAACGGGGAAACTGGAAAGATTGGCAACGTTTTTGCAATTTTGGTATGTAAATCCCAACCAAAAGAGATGGAAACCTGGGTAAAATTGATAGAGATACCGTATCTATGCTCCCTACCAAGTTGGAAAACAAATTTATGTCTGAGCTCCGCACACCTTTGCTATTCCCTTTGGACTTGCCTTTGGCCTCGTTGGAGAACAGAGCACTGAAGCCAGCTAGCTGAAGCGGCAGCTTGCGCTAACACGACACATCCCACCTTGGAACCTTTTCTGGGCTCGGATTCAGGAGCTTCCGCCTCAGCCGTGCGCAGGATCAGAATCAGAATAGCCAAATCTTAGCTAAATCTTAGCCAAACAAGCTGCTGTTATCTTAACTGAATCAGTTTGATCATGACTCCAGCTATGTTTGAAAGGCCACAGCTGGTAGACTCTATCTTTCCAACCAAGGCTCCCAAGAACTTTCTTCTCCCGCTGCCTGTGCGAAGATCTTGGAGAAGTGTCCATTACTGATTCGTTCGCACGTACCCTCCGGTAATCCAATATGGCTAGCTGGGACCCGAACGAAAATAGCTGGGAAAATAAACCATACGGGATCTTCCAACAAGCCATGGAGCTGATTACGGGTATCTGTTGACTCGAAGCATTTTTTCATGAAGCTACCTGAAACAAGAGCTAGTTGTGAAACCAAAATGACCCTTGGTCTCGATCCCAAAATGGACGTCTCAAAGCTCCCAGTGTCTTTCATCATGACAAGACTTTTTCATGGATGCACCGATGATTCGTTTAAAAAAAAATGCGAATGATGAATCATCAGTCCAAAAGTCCTTAAAAATCCCACGCACATACACTCATAGGTGATAAACTGGTCCTGCTGATCTGCCTGTCTGATTCGACCATCCCATGCCAACTATCTATGGGTAAACCCGACGTCATCCCGTGGCTATCAAAATGGGAAGATTCACCAAAATGGGAAATCGCAGGGGAAGGGCTATTTGTTGAGTTGCAAACGGGGCAGTATGAATCATACCCAGAAGAAATCACAGTTACCACAAAGAGATAGAAGTGTGATTTACCACCATTTCAGTAGGAATTTGCCAATTTCAGTCTTTTGTGGAATAGAATTTGGTGTTTTTTTTTGGTCCGGAGCGCCTCTAAAGCCTGAGCACAGCCTACCACGATGGCACAACCAACCTGGATGTTGTCGTGGCGGTGTCCCGTAGAACTGGTGATGGAATGGAATAACTATAATAGTTATAATCATAATTCCCCCTAAATAATCTAAATACCAACCCCTCAGAAACCACAGTTTTTCGTGACAAAGCACATCTTTGGGACCTCAGAAAGCGGATGTTCAATCTTGGGATGGGATTCATGGACATGATGCCCGGCATGCCCCATAAAAAAAAAGTCACTTTGAGAAATAGGGAGCATAGAAACTGGAGCAGCCCTGGTTTCAAGGTGGCTAAAATCATTAGCCAAACAAGCAAATGGTTTGTTTTGGAGAACAGTAAATCATTTTAAATCCCCAAAAGGATCATCCCAGTATCTCCCTGATTTCCTCTCCGCGCCTTCAAGAGGGCTGCCGGATCTGCCAAGCTTGGATTGCTGGCTGGAAGGACTGGCGGTCAAGCGCCGCGGGAGGAGTTCTGAGTTGGGTGGATCTCTATGGGCTAACAGCAAGCACCAATGTGGGTTTTGTATGTTGGACTAGTATTGGATTGGCATATTGGATTATCGATAAATGTGGATTGAGAAAAAAGGGGAAATTCTAACCGGATACCATGACCTTTTCCCATCTATGCGGGTGTCCTAGAGATTTTTTCTGACATTCATTCTTGGATGTGATTGTTGGTGAACTGGGACTCATTATTCAGCCAAATAGAAAGTTCTGTATTTGAGTGGTAGAGTTTGGGAAAATAGGTGGGCCGGTTTCCAATACCATTTACATCCATATGATTTCAGGGATTTTTGGCAGGGAACCAGGAAGTTTTTTCACCCCAACTAGCGGGGTTTCCTGTATGATCATCATCATGGCCGAATTGCCACGCTGCTTGATGGACCATCAAATGGCACCTATTTTTTTAAATAAGGTACCCTCTGGTGAACTAACATAGCAATGGAAAATGGCTATTTATAGTGGATTTTCCCATTAAGAATGGTGATTGTCCATTGCTATGTTAGTTCACCAGAGGGTATCCCCAAATTTGATGTGTTCAAACCCCATTCTCTATGAATAAATCATAAATTTGCCACTCTTTTGGACTAAAAATCCCCCATGTTCTGACACGTTGATCTCTAGTGGATCCGCCATTTGACGTGCCTCCTGGGGTCAACGGCGCGTCCGCATCGGCGCCTGTTCCTTGTGGTACCTCATGAAGCATCTCACGAAGAAAAGTTTCGCATGCAACCAAACCAGAAGGAAAATAAATCAACACAACAGGAAAATAAATAAAAACGATAATAATTGGGATAATAATTGGGTAATCCAATGATATGTTTCCTGAATCCGTGATTTCTCGAAAGTGATTCAAGAAATGACCAGATCCAAAAAAAAAACCAGGGTCCAAGACCACTGAGGATCCAACCGTAGGTGTGCTCATCCAGCCTTTGAGGGCGAAAACAGAAGGGTTTCTTTCCCGTCAACGGCACTAAGGAAATGGTGGAAGAAGGGTTTGTCCTGAAATGGAAGATTTACAGCAGAAATAGCAAAAAATGGTTGTTTCATGTTGTTCCAACCAAATGAGAACTGATCATTGAAGACGGGGATATCCTATTTGGCAACAATCCCATATAAAGGATGCATGACGATGCAACTATAATTGTGAAGTGGAAAAATCCAACAACTAAACCCATTGTTTGAAGCTGGGTTTTTACCCCAAATGGTGAGACGCGGTCATTTCCACCATCCATTGTCGACGCCCACACCCATGGATGTAACCACAGGAATCCAAAAATTGATTTGATCGCATGGATGTAGGTTATACATCACTAACATCCAAAAATGCAATGTTTTTCCCCCAGTTTCTCCAAGTCATTGTCTCACCTTGGTTTCGGCCGGGAATTGCAACTCGACTCAGAACCGTACCCTCACCGGGCTGCGGTTGCCGGTATTTCGCGGTCCCGCCCTACTCATGGATGCGTTCCAAACACTTGAACCATGACATCGCGCAGGTCGTTGGCACCGGCATGTGGATACACAACATGGGTGGTCAATTTTGCGTGGCCTGAAACTCCGCAGGTTTTTTTCCCCGATTTGAATGGTATTTAAACATGTGATGTTGACCCATTTGCCAAGGGCGGTTGTTGCATAGAATCGCAGCAATAACGTTGTTAACATATTAAAAAAATGACTCAAGTGGTCCATGCATTCATGGACTCGAATCTAATCCGAACTTCAGTGAAACATGGGAATTGTTCAATGCTACCAGTGGCGCCATCCATTCAAGCAGGAAAACCATGGTGAGTTCCTGTTGAACAAACCTCCCAGGATCGAATTTATGAACGCGCATCAGGTTCACAAAAACTAGTTTGGGAAAACACCCTTCTGCAGTTTCAAGTGCGCGTCATGATCTCTGCGCTATGACTTTGTTCCGGTCTTGCTGTCCGTTCCTTTGAAAACATAGCACCCAAGAACAAACGTTGTTAACTGGGGCCGAGGCAATCATTCCCCACATCGCTATGTGGGGTTTTATTTTTTTGTTCGACATCCGCCGTCCGCCTCCGTCCGCCTCCCGCCGTCCTCTCTATCAACTTCTGTTTCCTTTGCTTGAGATACAAGCGCCTCACGATAAGAACTGATACTACACTGATCAAGTCTATGTGACATGGGTTGCCACCAATGCCATGAAACTACCATACCACTGCACATCTGCCGTAAATGGCATGCACCCCGCCTTGATGCATGTGCAAACAAGGCATCAATCACTACTGAGATCTTTGCATCCTAGCAAATGTTGGAAATTGTGAGTGGCCAAAAGGTAACGCCGCTGGGACACGCATTGCCGTGCCACTTCTTGCAAGTGTCCTTTTAGGACTACCTTCGGCTTCACTTTCATCATGAGGTGAAGCTACAAATGAATTCCATGGATGGACCTCAGCATCTGTGTCAGATTCACTGCTTTGACCATGGTGGTACACCATCCATTCTTCTGGATCGCTCACCTCGCACATTGCACTTGACATGTATCTGCGGCCACGCTCACTCTGTGTCTCCGTTTCCACATCAGAATCTGTCTGCATCTTTTCTTCGGCTGCTTCCTGTCCATTTGACGACAGCATGCTAACCATTGCATCGGCAACTGCGTTCACATGAGAACTGGAGGCAGGAACAGTGTTGGAGTTTGTTGCCAAAGTTTCGACAAGCTGCGCGCCAACATCCACTGCTCGTTGGGCATCATCCAGCACTGCGCACATATCGTTCGTAAATAGACCATTGTTTGGAAATTCCTCATCTGAGGAGATGTCGCTCATACTGCGGGTCATCTGACTCGCTGCAAACCTCAGCTCGTTGTCGTTGCTGCGACATTCTCTCATCACAACACGCAAGACACCAAGCCTTTCAGCGTAGAGCGTTCTTCCAGCATCTGTTGTTGCAGCTTTATGACGCATACATCTCTCATACATCTAAGTGAGCATTGCCTCTGGCGACCATGTATCTCCAGAAGTGGAAGATCTCTTGCAATCTCAAACCTTGGCATACCTGAAGCATCTCTGTCACCAGTACGCACAGTTGACTGATTTGAGCTGCTTGCCCCTGAACTGGAGCAGTCATTGCTGCTTCCAAGCGTGTGTGGGTTTGGAGGCATGTAGGAAAGCGCGGGCACTGTTGGAGCACCATACGTGTCATGCAAGCCAGGGTCTGCAGCATCACCACTTGAGATTGCTGTAGGTTCTGTGGGTTCTTCGGGCTCATGTTGTGTCACACTCATCGCAAACCAACCAAACCATGAAAATACCAACGGCAGCATCATCAAAAAAACGAGCACACTTGTAAAGACCAAAAGACCTCTGTCATCCGCAGCTGAGCTTGGTCCATCACATCCTCGGAAACTCAGCAGGCTCCAGGCGCAAAGAAGAGCGCGAACGTTGTAGCCCTTGACGAAAACCTTTCCGGGGTCATCGCTGCCTTCAAGTGCTCCTGTGTTTCGATTGAAAAGTCCGAGCACTGCCATCAACGACTTCAGTCTTGGTGCAGATAGGCGCTTCGTCCCAATGTCTGCTGGATTTGTGTTTCCACTGACACTGCAAAGTCTGATTGTGCCACTTGACACCAGGGACTGCAACCACAAGATTCTGCAGCTCAAATGCCTGAGGTGGCACACTCCTTGACGTTGGAGTATGCCCTTTGCACCGCTGCTGTCTGTGTATGCGTAGATGGTTGTTCTCATAAAGTCTACAACCGTCTAGAACACCAAAGGCCACAGGCGAAGTCAAAGCTTCAATCCTACAAAAAGAATGTTTCAACCCTCGGCTCCTAAGAAAACGCCAGCTTCGGTCTTTTCGCTCGGGCGCAACACAAAGGAGGCAAACAAACAAGCGGGACACACCCGCAAGAAGCAAAACCCCCAAACGTGTTCGTACTGTACTGCTGACTGTGAAACTACAGCTCGGTTCAATTCTGAACTTCATGACACTAGAGCTCCCTCGAGCCAATGTCTATTGAGGAAACGCAATTCCTGGTTCAAAATCAGCCTTTTTCCTAAAAGGTTGATGGATCAATTCCAACTGCGTTGAGTCACAAATTCAGCTAGCTACAAAAAATTGATCTACTTCCAAAACTTCTCAAATAGTTCTGGTGCTCATGCAAACATGAATCACCAGGTCTCTATACAATCAAGAACGAAGCAGATTCTCTCTGATGTTCTATACAATGTTCTTCTGGTTCACAAAACCTTCCCAAACCTCGTGCTTCTTCTCCAAAATATCTTGTTCAGCCAAAATAAGTTCCAGCATCCCAAAACACGATGGAGAGCAGAAAGTTCTGCTCTACACCCCACAGCATCCAGTAAAGTCAGTGCGTAGCAAAGTCGACGAAATCACCGAACGCCATGTGGTGCAGAATCACCAGAGAGTAGAATACACACTCGGATATGATGATGCCTCACGCATGTCAATCGCATCCCAGCACATAGTAGGATGGAAACCAAATGTCCCAATCGCAATTCCATGTCAAGGTTCAGCTCCCATGGATGAAGCTGGATATGAAAGCATACAGCGGTAGAGATCAATCATCTCAGTTGCCACTAAAACAAGAAGAAGAGTCATCCATTGTATTAGTACAAGGCAATGCAATGAGCATTGCCACGGGCACCTAGTTCACAATCAGGTGTCTCCATATAGTACCGGGTCGTCAAAACCGTTGACGTCCACCACAGATGTTACAAGAGCAATGGGCTGACCATTGCCATGAGCACCTCGATGTCAATCAGGTGTCCACAGGACAATATTGACAGTCCCATGGTGTATCAAACACCATGTCATCACATCCACGTAGAATACATTGTGCCTTAACGCACTATGTATGGTGCATTTACAGAATGCCAAGATCCAAAGTTGGTGGAGCAATAACAAAACGTCGGGGCCAAAAAACTAGCAAATAACCACCAAATTCAGGCCTGACAATGCCATTCTGCACCGCTGAGAACGTCAAGTGGCTTCATGAAGTTCTCAATGGTGAAGGTCATAACTTCCGTTTAGCTGGTCATGCCACAACCTTCAGATATTCACTTGCTGCACGGTATTGCGGAGGGTGCACTAAGAAGGCATATTTCCACACCCCCTTTCGGCGTCCACAATATCGGTCTGGCAAACCACAGTCTCTGACCCAAATCTTAGTTGATGCCAGAGTCCAAAGTTTGCGATGATGAAAGCCAAAAATAGTTCATCAGTGAGCCATATGATCGGATCATCCGCATCAATATAACTCAAAACTTGCTCAATGATCCCCGTGTAGACTGATCATTCCAGCGTTTGTCTCGCAAACATACATCCAAATATCACCATGAGAAAACTTGACTGCAAAGGAGATCACTGTCGCCAAAATCCAAAACCGAGGATTCACTGCCCACTTCTAATGGTAACCTTTCTTCGTCTCAAATTCCAGTTCCAGAGCTCCCATCCAGTTCAGTAACGCAAGAAAATAATACAACCAAACCATAGAAGGAGCACGCACCCAAAGACAGGTCCTTCCAATGCTCTCATCAAATGAGAATATCTCAAAAAACTAGACGACGGATGGCCCGAGAGCGTAGAGGAGCAGGGTCTTCTGTTGTTAGTATGGAGACACCATATTACAAAACAATATATTAAAAATGTATTATAGGCAAACGAGAAGTGCGGAAAATTCAAACCCAAGTTGGTTCAAAAATCCTTTCTACGTAAATCCCAGGACCTACACCCAGATGCAGTTCCTACAACCTACGCACAGCGAAGTTTACGCAAACGCGGTTCCCACAC
>Ga0126342_10005192_pt1:2500-22614 | contig 22614 bp, 26 predicted proteins | sample Cyp1metagenome_FD_92528 | JGI IMG/M metagenome (GOLD analysis project Ga0126342, IMG submission 92528) | Coral microbial communities from Lord Howe Island, Old Settlement Bay, Australia - Cyphastrea 1 metagenome | ecosystem: Host-associated > Invertebrates > Cnidaria > Coral ...
AATGAGGAACGGAAATGCGTCATCAGCAACTCAGAGAGGCAAATTCTGGTGGAAGCTTTAGCTGCCTTGGGATACACGTCATCAGTACTGCCCAATCAGCGAGTCCAAGAATTTGTAGGAGCTCAGCTGATTCCAGTGAAGTTTGACCCAATCAAGGGAGCTTTTCTTCCGTTGCCTCAAGAAGTTCTCGGCGAAAAGATCACTGGTGATGAAGCAATCTTGTTCAAGAACGTTGAACTGAGTATGGGAGGCAGAATTAGGCGACTTTCCAGACTCTGATCGCGCTCACATCAGCTGAAACTGTGTTTCTTTCATAGCCTTACAATGGAGAAGTCTTGTGTAGACTTTGGTCTTTTGACTGAGTTAAGATGTTGAAAGGACTTTGCGCTTGCTGTTTCTTTGAGATTGATTCTATTCTTACAGTTGTTGAACTGGCGGTTTGCTCGACGAGCTTTTCTCTTTTGTGTTGTTTTGTGTCACACGAATTCTTGTGGACTTCTTTGTCTTTGGGGAGTTTTGTTGTGCTGAGCACATGGAAAAGACTAATAGGTTTAAATTGTTTGGTTGAGCCATTTGTCTACAACGTAACGGTTGATTGCATTTTGGCTGCCGAGATGTTTGAATGTGACTATGGAGGCAAAGTCAATGTTTTTTAATCTTCGGTACTTCTTCGTCTTTTTTGTAATTTTGGCGCGTGTTGTTTTGCTGTTATTCAATTGCGAGACTCCTGAGAGAGGCCCTATTACCACTCCCTGGAAGCCTTTGCGCTGTTTCATGGGACTGTTGGTGAGAGAAAACGGCTAGTTTGGCCATTGGACTAAGCAGTTTTGGAAGTTCTGGCAGTTGCCGGCGGGTGTGGGCAATAGTTTTTCTGCTTAGCTTGCTTCCTGTGTCCAACGCTGTCACTTGGGAGGATCTTGTGTTTTTTCCTGAACAGCTCGATGAGCTGGGTGAGAATTTCTATTTCTCTTTCAAGACTGCCCTTGGAGGAGTTCATGAAGTTTAGGTTCTTATTGAGCCTTGCGGGCCGAAGAAAGTATTACGGATAGATGATAGCCAGGAACCTGCTCAAGGTTCCGTGCAAGTGGATATAGACTAGGAAAACCGCCAGCAGGACTCAGAATGGGTCCATGAATCATTGGTGAAACAAAAACCAAAACCATCAAATCACAGTTCAACCATATTAAACCCCCTTAAACCACCATGAAACCCCATTAAATCACCGTTGTTGGGAAAAAATGGGAAAAATCTGAATGTCTACTGGTTGTGCCCAGAAGCGCCTTCACTCTCGACATCTCTCGGCTCAGGCTGGGGATGTTCGCTTGGCGCATGCCCTTTGTGTGGGCGACTTGTTGAGGTCGATGGTCGGCAACGACGTCAACTTAACACATCCAAGATAGGTCGGTTGATAGGTGAGTAGATGGGATCCGTTTAAGCAGCCAAAATGGTGATGAACACCTGATAAATCTGATGAAGGATGATTGATTTGTGTTGGTTTTGTTGGTGGCTATACAATCTGGTTTCTGTATTCGAAATTCTTAAGCAAGAAACTTGGATCTCACCACGAATTCTGAAATAGTTGTAGAGGTTTGGATATATTCAAAATTATGTACTTTGCCGATGAATTGGTGCATACACCGAAAAGTAATTATCTGCTATGAAAATGGATGAAACTGGGTTGGCCCCTCCAAGAATGCAACCAACGGGGGTTGAATCTCGGGCTTACGTCAACCATCTCAAGTAACACAATTTACCTACAGTATTCTTGAGCCCATGGCACAACGTATTGATGTTCCCAATAGGCAACCCATAAAACAAAATGTCCTCAATACTATTTGTTCAATGCCCATTTTTGTCGACCCCTGTAAATCCCAGTTAGTGACTAATACCCCATGTTGGTTTGTAATTCAACCCCACACAAGGTGGCGTCCCCGAGGTTTAAATTCGTTTCTGAACGAGTTCGATGCATCTGCCATGAACTCCAGTTAACCTAGGCAAATAAGCCAACTTAGCTATCGATTGTGTGGTCCACAAAGGTGATCGTCTCATATTATCCTTTATGTTCCATGCGTAAATTATTGTTCAGACATTTCTCGTACCTTATCCCCATTAATTCTCTATTCCATGAATTTCCATATTTTCGCGGTAATACCCGATACAACTACATTAAAGCCATCTTTTCTCACCCCTTGCTCCATACTCGAGGACCACGAATGCTGGGCCGCCCTCACTGAGCTGAGCTTCCTCTGCAGTGCTGCGCCGCGCCAATTCTGGCGCCTGGCGCGCAGGCAGCTGCTGGTGCTTTACGTCACTCCCGGACCAGTTGGGATGGGATGATTGTGGGGATAGATTGAAACGTATTGTATCATGTTAGCTAGTACCACAAGTGGTCATTGGAAAGTGGTAATTCATAGCTAATATCTGACAAGTGGAAAATGGTAGCTCATATCTAATACCTATGAGGTAGATGAAAACATCTGATATGGGGATATTGATGGAATCTATGTATCTATGTATAATATACATACATACATACATACATACATATATATATATGTGTGTGTGTATTCCTATGATGTGAGATGGTATATATAGTGTTGGATACTATGTAACCATGTGAAATGGGTTGTTAAGCATCCCAGCTATTTGGGCGAAGATTCATAAATCCAACTATTTTGAGGTGAACAGGAGCGTAGCAGGACGCGTACCCATGTGGGTGGATGTTCGCGAAAAGATGGAAGCTATTACCCTCTGGTAAACAAACAAAAATCTCTGGAAAATCAACATGTTATTCATGGGTAAATCAACTATTTCTATGGCCATTTTCAAGAGTTATGTTAGCTACCAGAGGGTACATGTTATAACCACGTGTTTTTCTGGTTCAAGATGGACTTGGCTCAGCAATCGAACCTGGGATGAAAACTCGAGACATGATCCAAGGCTTTGGATCTGGGAAGTACCCCAATTTATGGGTTAAAAAGATGGAAAAGCCACGAAATTCACCGGCATAAACAGGGACTTGCTGCTTTTATATCTCCATGTAAAAATATCTGGAAATATGATGGTAATTTCCCAGTAACCAGCCATTGGACGTCACCGTCTGGATCAGTTTCACCAAGAACTAGGCTTGGAATATGGATATCAACAAAGTTCTAAATAGTTGGTGTGCATATATAAACACAAATATGTATATATTTAAAATTGTTATATGGTCTGAGCCACAAGTATATATACCAACTATATTATAAATAGATTTATATGGTCAACCCTAGGTTTAAAATATATCAACCATAAATAGTTTTATGTGGTTTCAACTATGAGTTTACTAGTTGAGGTGTGTTGGGGTTATAAACCGACCCTTGAAGAATAATTTGCTGAAAAAGGTACCGACCCCATGATCAACAGCCTTGGGTCCAGGGGTGACCCCCCGGGGTTGACAGAAGCTGTCTTTACTGCCATCCCCCGATCATGGTAACCCCCACAGGAATCCTGGTTTCGTGGAGTAGTGGATGATCTATTTGCTTCGGGGGTCCCAAACAATTGGGGTAGTGATCAAGATCAGACAATTGGATCATGTCATATCCATTTTTACCTGGTAAAAATCAGAATCAAATCATCGTTCTTGTTGCTTGTCCGAGGCGAGTGCAGCCTGGTGGAAACTCAACACTTCCTTCTTGGACCCGCGCACGTCCTGTAGCACCGTGATCTGGCGGGTTGATCTGAGAGGGACATGCTGCTGGTGTTTTTTTCAATTTGATATGTCCAGATTTGATACTAGGCTGAAAGGAATATAAAACATATCTGGTGGGGCAAAAACCATTCACGAGATCCATTGAGGGTAAGATTTCAATCAAAAAATTGGGCCACCTCAAGTGGTTTTATCCAAGCGCTGTTCTCAGCTGGTGCACTGGCAGGTGTTGACACATGATGTTTCTTTCGCCAGTAAATGTTACACAGTTTTGGGACGAACTGAACAAAAATATTGTCGGTTTGATCCCCATGTTGGGTGCTTCAATCCTACATTCGCTGGCAATGTGCGGGATACCTATTCATGTTACCGGTTAAGTGCCACATATCCACAAAACAACAAAACATCGCATTACTGCTAGTGAATTAGATATATTCACACCTGAATATTTGATGTATTGACCTTAGTCACGTAGTGAATATCAAGTGATGTTTAATGGGTGAATGGCATATCCCATTGAATATATCCCAGTTATCATTTGATATCAACAAAAGGTTGGCATATGACCCAATATGATATTGAGTCATCCCCAAATATATTCCGCTGTATCCTCATTTATCATTTATCAACATTATATTACATGTGGCGATTGTATCCCAATTAAATAATGTGTTAATGATATCCCAATACAAGTTTAAGAATCAATTAATGATATCCCATGAAACCCTCATCCATACCTGATTTTTCCCAGCTAATTATTCTCATGATATCCCATGATATCCCATATATCCCCAGCAACTGAATCAGGACCCATTGATGAATCCCCACAGGTCATCCTGATTCAGTTGCTGAGTACCTACACACCGAGCGATCTGGCACAGCACTTCGCGCCAGTGGTGGCCAGGTGGCACCATGAACAGGGGCTGGGTTGGTCTAGCAAAAATGGGTCGTTTTTTCAGGTAGAATCAATGATTCAAGCACCAAATGTGGGGTTTCAGTTCTTTGATGTCACCAAAAAGTGTGAATTTACCGGCGAAATTGGTGATTCAACAAGACAGTTGATCACAAGTGAAGCATCAAGGACCATTGTGCCTTTCGACCTTGAACAGTATACCAGTTGGTGGCAGGGGCCGCTCCAAAATCATCAAGCATTTTAAGCTGGTGACTCACCATATCACTGATGCATATGTTGTATATTTTTTATGATTATATACCTACTATCATATGTTGCTATTAGTTGCTATGTCCCAAAATCTTTGTGTACATATAAATAAATAGATATAGGTCTATCTATATCTATCTATCTAAAATCATATATATATATACATATATATATATATATATATACATTTACATACATATATATATACATATACATACATATATATATATATACATATACATATATTTATATGTATATACATACATATATATATATACATGTCTATTGTCCCATACCATTTTTATCTCCATATTTCCAAACCCCAAAGAGGTGGGCGCCTTTGTTGGGCATCGGCGGTGAAGCGACGATTGCGATGCTCTTGCTGTGCTGTCCGCGTCTGGGAGTGCCTGGCTTTGGGGGAGAGGAAGCCACTTCTTGGGAATGCAGTTGGATTAACGAATTAACCCAGGATATGATCTCTAATGGATATAGTATTGAATATATATATATCTATATATCTATATATCTATATATCTATCTATTGTATGCATTTATATATTTATTTATATACATTTATATGAATATTGATTTAATGTAATCCAGTTGATATAGTGTACAGCTATAGTTATTACATATATTACATGATATTGCTATTATATGAATAGTACTAGTTGGGTGTATACCATATATATATATAGAGTTTAGTTGCGACCCATTTTTTATTGATGGATGTAACCTTGGTAATAACACTCATCAATAACGGTAGTATTACTGGATATGAAGGGATATAATCCCAAGCGGAGGTTAATGGATGGTGCACCTGAGGTTTTTTCCTCCCATAAGTTGCGATCTTGGTGGCGTAAATCTAGGAGACATCCATGGAGATCGTTTCAAATTTACAAAAACCTTTTTGTTCACGAATCGCCACAAGGATTCTTATTGCGATTCATGACTATTCTTTTTTTTGTGGGGGGTAACCTTTGGTGGCTTCCCATGCTGCCACATAGCTATGATATAGACGGCCCACAGACATGTCGATGATTTCCGCCTTGTAGCCATAAAGGCCCATTTTCCATACGTTAATTACTGATGAACATATGGAACCGGTAAAATAAACCGACATGTTCATGTTGGCTGATTATCATCTGGTAGTGTTATCAGGTTCACTAACATTAACCGGTTCCACCAGCATTAAGATGTAACTGCCGTATGGGATGGAACAGGTTAATTTCAAAGTTTGGACATCTTCCGATGCTGATGAAGACCCCATGTTGCCTCCCCAGATTGATGGCGATCTCTTTCATTTCTGACATGGGCAGACGCATGTCTCATCCTGTATTGGCTTTGCATCCCCGTTGTGGTTGCTTAAACCCTCATAAGTTGATGATTGGCTCTACATTTCTGGTGTTTTCCCTGCATCTTCCGAAAATGTTCAACCCAAAAAACTATCAGTATATAGTTAGATATAGTGGTATATATATATATTTATTTATTTATTTATAGATATGTACCCAGAAATGTATGTATATATATATATGTATATATATGTGCTGTATATAACATACATGGTTTCCGCACCCGTTTCCTTAGGTCCTCAGCGCCTTGGCGTTTCATCTGCTGGTTCTGCTTTGCCCTGCGCCGAACTTCGCCGGCGGCTTCTCCGTTTGCTGCGCCGCACGGCTGCTGCTGTTGCTGCCCATGGAGGTTGACACCCGGGGATAGAACTGGGAATTTTCATTTCTTTTTACTATTAATAATTATTGTTATCGTAGATGTGAAAGTATCTATGGTATGACTATTGTTTTTACTATTGGTCACTATTGTCAAGGATGTATAGGTATTTGCAGTTACAGTTGTGTTTATCTTCATGCTTGTATTTAAATATATATATAATCAACATGTATCAAAGTGTCACATGGGATCATAGTTATTCGATGGGATACTTTGGCGATATAACCGGGATATAACGGGATGTGACAGGATGACAACTGAATTGATTTGTCGCCATGCGGTTTGCTTTTTGGGGGATTAGATGGATAGTGGTTAAGCAGTCAATGGGCTTACCGAGCATAAATGAGGATCTTGACCAGCATATTATGCAGTTGGAAATGAGTAAGCCGTTTGGTGAATGATGAATGGGAGGTTCATGGATCCATGTTTTGCCATGAATGGAGACAAAGATTTTTATGCTGCTGAAAACTGTGTTTTTCAGATGTGGGGTTTGACCTATCAACACGGTGGATTTCACCAAAATAGAAACGGATATGTTTCGCTGACCCTCTTGGGCACTTCCCAGCTGCATCTCACATCTTTTAGAGTGGAGGTGATATCCCTTTTTGATGTTTTCCCATGTTTTTAAGATATGTTGAAATTGTTTCCCCATGATGTTTTACATGCTTGCTTATCAGTTAAGAAAAGTTCTCATCACATCCAATAAAAGTTTGCGGGTACTTCACTTCGAAACGATCTCCTAAAAAGAAAGACTTCAACACCCCAATTAACCGGCCATAGTGGGAGATATCCCATTGGAATATTCCAACCCATAGCAACAGCAACACCGAAAAAGATAGAAAAGCGAAATTCTATCAAAATGGTGGTAAACCACTGTTCTAATTTTTGGGGCTTACGAATTCCCATTGGAAAATGAAAAATATCATACCAAGTTGGTTAGCTATATCCCATCCCATTTTATACCTCAAATTGTAGATGTGTTTCCCCCATCATATCCCATTGTATACCCATATGTATGTTTCCTAAAAGGGGTGATAATCCCAAATCATCTATTTGATCTTCGGATTTTCCATGAAATACACTCAATCTATGGAAACCCCCATATCTGTATGTATTCCATTTATTCCTCTGCCATTTTTTTCCGCAGGCAGCGCCACAGTGCCGTTGGAGCCCCTGGGTGGCACTGGGCGCAGCAGTGTTCGCAGGTGTCATCCCCAGCCGCTCGGCCATCGAAATAATCATGGCTGGTTGGCGCTGTGGAACCATGGATTTTTTTGGCCCTCCATTCAGTTGGGAATTTCATCATCCCAACTGACGAACTCATAGTTTTCAGGGGTAGGCATACCACCAACCAGATGGTAACCCAGACAAAACCGTTGGATAAGATGTATTTTACCTATCAATTGTTGGGTAATCCTATAGTTGGGTCGCTAAGTTGTAACTATCAAATTTTGGATTTTACCAGGCAAATGGGGGAGTGAGCGATTGTTCGAAACAGTGACTTCACCGATGATGGATAATGGGCTGTGTCTGAGACTGGGGTATGCCTCGTCCACCGCAAGCGGCCAAGTTTCACAGGAGAAACGGTGTCAATTACCAACTGTGGTTTTAACATGTCTTAACATGGTTCGTTGGTGATTTCAAAAAAATCAAGAATATGGTTCAACCATATTTAAACAATCTCAACTAAACATGGGTTTTAATTGTCGCCTAATGTGGTTCGATGGGGCTTGAACCATCCAAGGACAGGGATTTCAGGCATCAAAATGCGCGACTCAAGGTTGCCAGTTTGAGGAACCAAGGACGGAAATAGTGATCAACCGTCAAAAATAATGGTAAATGCTGGATAAGTACAGTTTCATGAGTTTATTTTGTTACCATTTTGTGTGAGTAACCAACTAAAAACAACTTTTCTGTGATCTGAGAGCCGCGCCCTGGTTCTCATGAAATCAATCATTCTCAAGCCTCACGCCATGTTCTTTTTTATACCTCATTTGTTGCAAGGTTTTCGGCCAACGTTGCTTGAACTACTTGCAATGTGTTTCTCAGTCTAAACTCTATGCGTCAAATGCTGGTCAAAAACCGTCACTCGCATCCGGTGTTAAATCATTCAAATCCTATGCTTTCTCATTTTTCCAGGTAGAAACTCGCAATAATCCACAATCATCAAGATGTTCCTGTGCTATGTTTATTGCTTAAAATCTCACATTTGACCGGTATTTTGTTGACTTTTCATCGCCAGTTCATCCCTGGCCGTTCCCAGGTGCCGCCTCAGCAGCCTACGGCGCGTTGGCCTTCAGCCTGCTGCAGGGCCTCTGGACGAAGACGACCACGACCACGACGGAGGTTCCATGGGGAGTTGGAAGGCGAAGCCCAGAGAATAATGGGTTAATGTCAACCCCGGATTAATAAACCATAGTTTATTAATTAGGGGGTGCTTCCCCAATAGTCATAATCTGATACTTAAATGGTACCTCCCCCAATCAAAAAACCTAAGGGTTTATTAATCCAGGGTTGGCATTTATAATGGGTTAATAATGCTTTAATGGGTTGATCGTTTATTATGGGCATAGTGGGTTCATAATTATACCGTTAGTGACATAACCATTCAGTATTTCCACACTAATGGGTTAGTAATGGGTGAATAATTGTTAAGAATGTGTTCATGATCATAGATTGGTATATTTCATGGCTATCCTCTGGGAATCATGGCTGGGATGATGGAGTTTCTATTGCTAGCTTTGCCGGTAACGGATGATGAATCCCTGTCCGCTCTTTGTATGGTTAACGATGGTTGATAGTGGTTTATAATGGTCTTTAGTGCTGAATGGCGTCTTCATGTCGATGGTTAATGATGGTTCATAGTGGTTAATAATGATCAATGGTGGTAACACCCCCGGAAACCATGGTTTAGTGGGGGAGACATCACATTTTGGAAACCATACACTGGTCGCGTTTGATATTCGGTTATTATCCATGGTCACATATTAACGATGGTTCTGGATTACTAATAATGGTGTATGTTTGTGTCGAGGTATTGCCATTGAGAATGATGTTTTCCTTAATGGTTGATGATTATGGATGACTATAAGAGTTACTACCCTTTGAACCTACCACTAGGGGATGATCATAGAACAACCCATTTATGATTATATGTAGTGTATTCATGTGGTGATGTGGCAGACGTTTCCAGTCTACACCAGGATGAACGCTTCATCTTCAGAAAAGATTAGGTGACTGCATTATGGATGATTGTGGTCAGTTTTTTGTCTTGTTATATTGATTATGGCCAAATTCTGCGATTATCTATATTTACTAGCTCAGACAATGACACAATGACACATAAGTTTGGATTTCTGACCCACCAATATAGGGATCTTAGCCGGCCAAGATTTGACCGACTAGAATGGGGCGCTTACATGATGGCAGAGATGGTCCCTTGAAAGAGATGGTGAGAAGAATGGATGCTTTTTCTTCAGAAAGAGGTGTCCAGCATGACACCCAAGTTGCGGGACGGTGCCGCCGAAACTCCAAAGGCAGAAGTATGACAATTGGGAATGGCTTCAACTAGCATTCAAGCTCCTTGGAAAAGGACCTGTCATGGTATGAAAACGGCACTGCCGAGCACCATTCCAAAAAGCTGTCAGACAGCATTCAGAGAGTATTCGGCCTTTGCTGGCCATGTGTGTCACTGCCCGGCCGCGCTGGGAGAAGTCAGCTGACCACCTGGCCTTGTCCCATCAAAAGAGGTGTAGAATTGATGTTAAGCCCATCAAAATGGTCGTTGTCATTCAAAGAAATGTTGACCAATGTACAGATTATTTGGTTAGTTCCAAAATTATTCCAACCAAAACTGGCTGATGGCTTCAATATGTTTCAACTCTTTGTGGTGGCGATCCCTATGTGGAATGATGGTTCCCCATTGAGTATAAACATGAAGTAGTTTGCTTGGATGGGCACAAGCTGATGTATGGAGCATACATGTGCATCCAGTTGCTTACTCCCAAACATCATATTACTGTGCCACTTTTGACTCTTCCAGAATTGGGGAAAAAGTAATTATAGCTGTTGGAATGGTCCTTTGCTGTATTTTCAATCCGACTTGAACTTACAAGTACCATGTATAATAAAAACTATGCAGTCTTCCAAACTAACATCTTCATCCCTCCCGTACTAAGTTGATGTTCATCATCCAACCATGCCTTCACTTTGCCAGTTTCCAATGCCAGGCCATTACTTTCAGCACCTTCGTGTCGCCCCTGCTGCTGCTGACCCTCGTCTATGCCTTTCTGCTACCGGTGCTGGGGCTCCAGCACATGGCTTCCTGCTCCATGCCACTCGGAAGATTAGAGTAGTAAAGAGTGGACTTGGGATAATGTTATAGTAAAGGAATAATAAAGCGCCCATATTTTGATGGTTAATACCACCCATTTATGGTAAATTGGAGGATGGTTTATTATTGCGTCATCCACCTTAGTCAAACTTGTGTTGAACCTTCACAACCTATAGGGGACCACCATACGGGGACATATTCTGGGCGATGATCAGTTCTGAACGGTACTTCATCAACCAGAAACGAAAAAGCAACATTACAAGAAACAGGAATGACATAATATGACTGGTTGATTCAGCACTTCATGAGGGTTTGATCGTCAACGATAGGTAAAGACGTTGTGGGAATAGTGGGAATCTAATCATGAACAGTAAAAGATTGTCATTTGGGTCCACCTTGCTTGGGTGCTTTAATTTTTGTATAATCTGCCATAAATGGGTATGTGTGAAGCGGCTAGAATCGTGTTCCTTTGCAGGGTGTCAAAGATTGTCCATGGTAATAGGGATAAAACTTGATACAACATACAGTACCTGAGGAAGAAACAAGGATTTGAGCATCCAAAATGGGGGGTCAACTCATTATGAAAATGGAAATGTATGTGTCCCGAAAAGGGGTTTAGCTTGCCCTCCAATACTCGAACATGGCGACAATTCCCATCAGGATGATGCCAATTGCTCCAGCAATGGCGTCAGGACCAACACAGGTCGCCTTGAGGTGATCCGGGTTTGGAATGCAGTGGCCTAAGTTGCGGACCTCAGCCAACTTCTCATGGATTGGCGGGTCCCACGCCGTTGGATGCCTGAATCACAATCCAAACACAAGGCAGTGCTGAGCTTGAGTTTTGAGACCACGGAATGGTCTCCAAAGGAGACGTCGCGGACGAGTGGAGCTGATGTCAGGATTGTTGGACAAAGAGAAGGCTCAAGTTCGCCTCTGACATGCTGGCAGCGAATGAGTGAACTTTGTTGGTGATTGGGAGGTTAATAAGGGGTACCAAGCAACGGAACACAAAAGGGTTTGAAGGTTGGAGAGTTATCAGGATTCGCATGGTTCTACGGGCATGATACTCCAAGAAATGGGGTTTGGGTAGCAAACATGGGAACAAAAATGGGTGTTCAATATGATTAAAGCATCAATATGATTAAAGCAAACCAAAGCGTTGATTTCACAACAAAATGGGAAGGTTAAGTCCAGAAGCATAAACGGGAAGTGTTGACTCGGATTGCTGCGGCAAAATAGATGGAGGGGAGGCCCCAGCACCCAACACCGACCTGTGAGGTATGCGAATCTAAAGCACTACGGTGGCTCCAATCATTTGGTCGTTCCAACAGGGCTGCTGCAGGAGCTTCGTCAGTGAAGATTCCCCAGCTTTTGGGATAGTTGGTATGTGGCCACGGGTCAAAGTCATAGCCTGATTATGGACTCAGGCTAGAAATCGCCACTTTCTGCTTTCTGGCTTCGTTCAAATCCAGGGCGTCATCCATTTTTGTGGTTCATTCCCTGCATTTTTTTGAGTTGAAGATTCCACAATTCCTTTGGTCGACCCCGAGTCAACCCCTCTTTTTTTCCGTTTGACCCATGTCAGTTCGTTGCCATCCCATTTTGGTCATGAAAATCCTATGCTTTTTCAAGATACCAGCTTTGTGACCCAAGACCACCATAACAGTAAAATCGCCAGTTCAATCTTATCTTCATTAACCATCATTAACCAACAGTAATTAACCAGTTCCCCAAGATATCCCCAGGGGATCTATCCTCCAGGACTGGTTCCACGACCTTCACAGCCCCTGGGGCCCCGCCTTCGGTGGTGCCTTGTGGCGCCTCGACGCTGTGGATGGTGCTGATGGCGCTGCGGCGCTGACGGCGCGCAACGCATGGACCGCGGTGGAGCCGCCGCGGGCCGTGGAGCTGCTGCGGAGCAACGGCCACAGCGGGAGGTGCTGCGATATGGAAAATATGTGTGAAAATCGAAAAAATCAATGGGGATACAAGCGGAATATCTTGGAATATAAGGATATAGTTGTGGAATATGATATTCCAGGTAGTGGTATAACTGTGGAATTTAGGGGCCAAAGGAAGCTTAGTTCGGAAACTTCCGAGTTTTAAGGACGAATGTCCATGGTCCTGCCATGTGAATCACAGACATAACAGTTATAATTATACTTTACTCTACTGTACTATACTACACTATACTTTCCTTTTTACGTGGATTAATATCATAAAATCAATATATATATATATACATATTAACATGACCCAAATTAATGAACCTCCCATTTATTCAGTGAGGATTGGATATCAACTATAGTAGGAGTGGCCATTCACCCCACCTCCCTGATATCAAGCATTCCCATTGTATGGTCCCCAATATGTGATTTCATCCTCTACTAAACCATGGTGGCTTTGTGCAGGTGTTGAGTACTAGAGATCGGTCCGCATTGAATTACATAGTCAACATAGCCCAAACATTGGCACTATCGGACTGAATATATTGTTGACCGCGAAGAATAACATGTTATATAATATAGGGTCATGCTTATCTGAGATAGTGATGCAATTTACTTCCAATGAAATGAATGGACATAGACAATAAGCAAGAACAAGGAACATAACGGGATAAACCTGCTTGGTCCACGTACGTATTGATGTTGGGGACCTAAGAAAAATAGCAGCATAAAAGGACAAAATCAGCGGTAACAGCAATCAGCGCAGGGGATTTTCACCAACAAGGTGGGATGAGTTTCTGGATTAAACAAGGAAAGGGCCATATACCAAAGGATTTGACCTTTTGAAAACATTGGAATGTGGTAAAGATCATACACGCCTTGCAAGGGATTAACCTGACTGTCAGCAAACGATTCAACCAACGACAACGACAAATAGGGCAGGATTATCCATAATGACTTGGCGCCGTGCTACTTAAAAGGTCCAACCCGCTAACGGGGACAACGCCAACTAGGGATTTGTTGTTTCACCAGGGTGACAGACCGGATTCCAAGTACCTCTTGGGCATGATGAGCCCTGAAGAAATCAGGCGGCTGTTGTATCTAATTATATATTAATTATGTATATACATACATACATACATACATATATATATATATATACATGTATTCGGGGGTTGCTGACTGCAACTCGGAAATGATCCGTTTCCCGAGGCAGTTTGCCGCCTACTATGCGCGCCTCGAATCCTTGGAGGTGGAGATAAAGATGGGGATCTCAAATCTCAAAGACATCATGGAACCTACTCTCTGGTAATTTCAGCTATGGAAAACACCACTTTTTGCATGTTCCATCTGATGAATGCCGGAACCTGAGTTGCAACAACTGCATGCTCCGCAGCCTGCGGGCTTAGTCATCCGTGTTAGGTGAATTTGCCCGGTGGCTCCCACCCCACCCAAAGCTCCAAGAAAAGATCATATTAGAATATGTCAAAGGCCAGAGAAGAAATCAACGGTCAACCAACCATCTTCACCTGCTGGTATCGGTTCCCTGTGAAATACAACTCTCAAATATAGATGCATACAAAATATACAGCTGAAAATTTATACCAAGTATTTCAATCAAACCTATCATTACCTGTCAACCATCCATCAGCGTATTTTTTAAAATACCATTTCAACCCTCAACTCTGTCTATGTGTATATATATATATATTTATACATACTGTATATACATTTGTCGTTTAATGTATTGTATATTACACCAAAAATCTATCCATCTCATCCCATCCATTCACCAACAGGCTGCTGGGGTCAGTTCCTACACCCCGACTCTTCCATTGGTCTTCCCCGCCTTCGAGCTTCGCCGCGCCCTGCGCGCCACGCCCTCAACGTCGCCGTGGCGTGCCACGCTGACGCGGCTGCCGCGGCAGCTGCGGACGCCCAGGGAATGGCGGGACTTCCCAGGGATGCAGGTGCTGGGATGGGAAAAGGGTTGTAGAATGACGACCTGAAGTATGGTGAAAATCATGGTTTTGAGCATGTTTCACCAACAAAATGATGGTTTAATTATGGATTCATGGTGGGTTCCACCCAACCGACATGGTGGAGTTGATTGATGTCTTCGATTTCTTTGATTTTTAGAAAGGGTTTAGTTGGTTTTTCGGGGAAAGTGATGGTTGATGGTCACCAAAAAACAGTGGGTTAAATGCTGATGTGGCCAGTAAAGATGTAGCCACATGGGTCTTGCAAGGTGGTTTAAGCAACAATGGTATTTCAAACTAGGTACTAGCCAACGAAGATGGTGTCTTGATTGATTTCAGTGTGGGCTTAATTGGGGTGCAACTACGAAAACTTATAGCTTGAGGGTTGCGTTGACCAACAAACATTGTGGTTTGAGGCGATTTGTTTGACAGTGAGTGGGTGACATTCCTTCCTTGATGAATCCCAGTCTTGGATGTGTGGCACTACTTTGCGAATTTGTTGGGAGATGTGGCAAGGAACCACCAGATGGGTGCAACGTTTGGCATATGCTGAGCACTTCGAGACTGGAGATATTTTGTGGTGGGTCATAAAGTGGTTCAAAAGTAAGGGAATGACCACAAAGAAGTGTGGCTTCAGCGAACAAAGATTGACTAATTTGCAGTTATTTCCATTGTCTGTGTTTCATGGGATTGCGAAGTTTTTTCGAAGTTCGCTCTCATGTTTTATTTGTACAAAATTCAAAGATACCAACGCTGCAGAAAATTGACCTCCTTACTCATGCCTATGTAGTTCTTAATCCTTCTGACTATACGAATTAGGTTTCTTAACTTGCCCATGATGATGTATAGTAATGATAATAATGATGGGAAGTCCTAGTGGTATCCAAACTCGCCAAAGTCGGTAGCAAACTCATTTTGCCAGCATCATTTTCCCCCATTCTTACAATCATAGTCTCAGCTTTGGGGCTGCTGCTGGATAGATCCGTAGAAAGATCGATAGGTGATAGACCCAGATAGATAGACCGATCGATGAATACATAATGTCGGTGATGTGCATGCCCAATTTAGGGACATATTTCTGCAGGTGTACCTTTGGTCCAACGGCAGCAGTGATGAGACCTTGCAGAGGTGGTTGGAGTCCGAACCTCCATGGTGGCTTACAAAGATCCTTGGCGGAGGGACGCTTGGGGGTCCCGTGGTAAGTGATGAATATAACTCATAGATATATATATATATATAAATTTATATACGTTTCATTACATAACTGGAAATATCATCCATATATGGGTGGATCGTACTCATAGAAACAGTTGATTTGACCAAAGACGGGAAATTGCCTGGTAAATTGGGAAGATGCGGGGCCAAAGACCAATGGCATATGGCGGAAAGGAAATTCAATCACTAGGCTGTGAAGACCTGAAAACCATCAATTTGGGTCTTAACCTTGGAAATACACTGGTACTCTGATGTTCCATATGATGGGCAAGCAGCTCGCCACAGTCTCAATGAAACAAACATGACAGTGCAAAGCGCCCAGGCAAAATCATCTACCATTGCCATGTTGGATTACAAGCAGGTACTTGTCATGATTGATTCCTCTTATTGCTACCCCCAAATTATTCTCAGTGAATGCCTTTGTGGTGGCGCTTTTTGCCCCAGATCAGAGATGGTTTATTTGCATTGCTTTTGCTTCAAGACACCATCCATCCAATCAGGGTGAGTTATACATACCTATAGCACCATTCTCACAACCTCAACAAGACTGATGGTCAGTGAGGGAAACCCCACCAGATCCAAAGGATATCATGGAGATTTCCGAAACCCTTACGCCATTGAGGCTTTTGCTACCATATCCCTATCCGCTGCTGCCCGACGATGACACTGAGATTCATTGCAGCAGCTGACAAGAATAAAAGGGCGCCCTCTTCCTACTGAAAAGGTGGAGTAGTTAAAAGGGAGAACGTAACAAGGAAACACAAGTAAATTGACCAAGAACTGAATCTATGGACACCTTGCATTGCGAACTGGTAGGTGAAAAAACCCAGTTGTGCGATAAATGGAGGAACGTGTGATATTCGGCAAACATGAGCCTTATTGAAGGAGATCTAAGGATTGGCCATCATCACCGCCACAATCATAGTGTGCTTCCTGGGCGTTACGCTGCTGTAAATGATCATTGAGGTCTGTCCAGGGATGACATCATGTTTTTCTGGCCGTTCACCTTGTGATCTCTGTTTCTAGGTTTGTCATATGGGTTCAAGAACTGGGGATACTTCAAATGGCAATTTCCACTGGAAAAATGATGACAAGCAATTTGATTTGGGGTGCCCAATGTTCAGAAATACCTTTCAGAAATTCGTAGGATGCCTGCTTCCAAATCGAACCGAATTTGGTTGATGCCCCCGTTCATTTTCTTCCATCATCCTTCTCATGGCATGCAATCAAGTTGGCCTGCGCGAAGGCTCAAGCTTTCACTTGTTCCTAAAGCCCAGAAACTCCCCACACAGCTGCCTGATGAAATCCTTCAAGCAGTTGACTAGCCTCCAAAAGTTGTACTAAACAACAACCAGAATGGAATTTCTAGCTTGTGTCACTCAAGTGCCCGATGTGTGTCTGTCACAGATGACAGATGTCATCTTGGACATTTGGTTCTGTTCCTACAATTGTGTATATAGTTTGTTGATTTTCCCTATCGGTAATCGCTGGCTGGATGGTTTATTCCATGGAATTTCATAATGTGCCATGTGTTTCCTGTGGGATTGGCTGGTTGAAAGCTTTCACCAAGCAAGCAGGTTTTGAGTCAAATTGTGTAATTTGCATGTTGCATCCATGTTTTCTTCGGGTTCTTTATTTTCCTTGCAACATCAACAGTTCACCGAGCGCCGAAAGCCAAGAACAACCGGCCGCCATGCCGCGCGCCTTGTCCGGCTTGCCATGCCAACAGCTTAGGCGCTGGGGGCAGGATGCTGGTGATGAGAATGGCCACCCGAGCCATGAAAAATACTTCTGTTGAAGGGTTAATGTGTTTGGGCTTACACTAACTGGCTTCTTGGGGATTATGAACTAACATGAACTAACCAAAAATAGTAGGAGAATCTTCTAACCCACCAGTATTAATGAGATGGAATAGAGGTTTTATTGCTGGCTCATTTGCTTAGAATGGCCCAATATGTCATGCCTCCAGATTTGCTCCGACGAGTTGGAAGGCACCTTGCTCCCACTTGGGGGTATTTACCAGCATAGGTTATAATCCTCCCCGACATTCTATGCGATGAGGGGCTGAGGGGCCCGTCACTGTTCAGATCCAAGACCCCAGCTGTTCCTAGCCAGAGCCGTATCATAGTAACTATAGCTGGCAGTTTTAAAGCCGGTTTCAATCCCAACTTTTAGGAACTGGCTTCAGAAAGCAGTAAATCAATCTAGATCAAATTCACCTAAAAATTCATTTCTCTGAGCTCTACTGATGTTTCCGAATCGGAAATTCGGGCCTAAGATATTGGACCACGGGGATCCCGAAGATCCCGGTGACCAAGCCACGGCCCACAGGCCGCAGCAGTTGTTGCTCCCCCAGCATCAACAGGCGATCGTGGGAAATCAATTCTGGAAATCAAGTGGTCACATGTGTGAGTGAACGCTTCTATCACGTTAAATTTTCGACCGTTTATTGACCATCTACGTTCTATCGCGAAATTTTTTGATGTCATAGCCATTGACTGAAATGGGTCCGCAAAATTGCGGAGCGCAGCCAACGAAAACACTACGAGATTTGGAACTGCTTGTGAAGATGTGGAAACCCAGAAGCTGTTTCATCCAATGATACACGGTGATGATGTGTGATGTATGTGTTTATCGAACCGAAGCCTTAGGCATTGTTTCTGGATAGGATTTCGTACGCCCTATGTTTTTCAACCACCTCGACCTGGGAAAGCTCATGAGGCTTTTTGGTTCCTACGTGTTACTATTGAAATATTCTCTTCATGTTCAGTGGTTGCATCTGAACATGATCTTCAAGACCCATGGCTGGCTGATGGTTTATTCATTTTGTTCATATTTATTCATCATGCTTATTCTTCATTGTCACATTTGGAACCATTGATTGGTGATATCATTAACCCATCCCAGCTTGCTGGTATTTCATTACCAAACCTATGTGCAAATATGAGTAAAATAATTGCTTGCCATGACAATCGTGCGTATAAATTGGCTGACAAATAGGTTCAACCAGTACATTGGTGAAATCCAATTCTCACAGATTAAAGCCCCATGGTTCTTGCAAATATCATATACGTCCAAGCAATCATTTGTTCTAGCGATTGGTGATCTACCAGTTCTATCATCACTTCCTACAGTCCTTTGGAATTTCGTTTGACGTAGCCATACAGCAACCAATGCTAGGTTTTAGGGAAAATTAAGCATTTATGCGGCTGATTGGTTCTTAGCTGGTTCTTCGTTGGGTCTGCTTGAGACTGCCGAATTGCCGCTGAATTCCGAAAAACGATGGAAACGTGGAGCCTCACCTGGGAGGAGGTGCCAGAACGGCCGCACCGGAGCTTCGACGAAAAGATTGTCCCATAAATTTCAGACAAACACAGTCAAACCCATATTTTGCGTCAAAATCCCCATCATACCCATTCATATCCTATAAGATATTTATAGGCCTTCTAAAGCCATAAAACCCATATAAATCACCATGAAATGTCCATCCAACCCGTTGCACACCACGAGGCGGCACCGCCGCAGCCCTTGCCGCCGAACTCGGCGCGCCACGGCCGTGGCTCCCGGAGGCGTTCCTTGCAGCTGTTGCTGGGTGCCTGGGCGGAAAACCTTCTTTTGATGGCCTATAGATGGTAGATCATGGGATAGTATCGCAAAATAGTTAAAAAATTGAATAATGGATGGTAATGGACTAATATATCTTATCTATGTGGAATATGGATGATAGCGGGAAAATATAGTGGGATGATAGAGAATAAATGATAATAATAGTATCCATAGCAACTTTGCATCATCTATAATAGTAAAAAATAGTAAAACAAACGGATTACTCTGAGTTGTTAAAGTTGAACGATTTCAATGAAATGAGCGTCCCAGCTGCGCGCACGCAACTTCTAAAGTTGACCAATGTTGCGTCCAGCTTGTGTCTAGCAAGTTAGTTCCCGAGAGCGCCTGCGAAGGGTTCTTCGTAAAAAAGCAGCCGTTATACTAGATCTTCACACCTTCACACCTGCAGATCTAGATCTTCACACCTTCACACCTGCAGATCTAGATCTTCACA
>Ga0126342_10005193_pt1 | contig 22613 bp, 17 predicted proteins | sample Cyp1metagenome_FD_92528 | JGI IMG/M metagenome (GOLD analysis project Ga0126342, IMG submission 92528) | Coral microbial communities from Lord Howe Island, Old Settlement Bay, Australia - Cyphastrea 1 metagenome | ecosystem: Host-associated > Invertebrates > Cnidaria > Coral ...
CATCTTCTTTCTTCTTACTCTTCTTTCTTCTAATCTTTCTCTTCTCTCTGCCTCTTCCCTGCTCTGCTTTTCATCTGTCCATATTGTCGGAAGTTTGACTTCTAAACTTCCTTCGATAATATAATGGGATATGAATCTAACGTTGGTTTTCATACCCTCCTTTGCGTCATCAGTTCCATTGCTAGCTGCTGATATACCCGAACTAAACAGGCATTTCAATGGGACACTCGTTGAACTCAATGGGTGATTTTCCATGGCAACTTGGATTTGCCTTAGATTCCCCCAATAGTGGATTTCACATTGGGAAGGCAGAAAAACGGCTGAACAAACCGGGGCAACAAAATGGAATATCCACCATTTGTTGAAGCCCATCTGTAGCCGCCACGCTTTCCCACCTTCGAAGTTTGAAAGTCCTGGCGCGCAGAGTTCATCCGAGCCTTGAACCAATGCAGGAACCTAACATCTCCAGTTTCCCTGAAACTAGCGAATCAATGCAATGTAGTGCCTTCAGCTACTAGATGATTGGGAAACTCTAAGTAGCTCCTTGGCTCCCCATTTAATAGGAAATATGAATACCCCTAGCTCCTTAGCTCCCTCCTAACCACTGGATAGACTTCAGACTTCTCAGTTCATTTCGATGGTAATATCGGTGATTTCAAAGATCTTAAGAATCCCCACTTTTCTATGCCTACTTTATAATGTTTTTAAAGGTATGTACATCCGAGATCAGGTTGCAGAATACAGTCGGAAAATTAACCTTCCCACAATAGAAACCATCATTTTCTCGGTTTTTCTCCCCCAGATCACGTTGGCTAAAACTCCAAAGCATTCTTTTACGCCTGGTTGAATGAAACATTTACACAATCACCACCCCAAAGACATGTATAGCAACCTCCAACAAAAACACAGAATTTGGACAACTCCAATCCTAACATAGAGCTACAATCACATGTTTTCTTTTTTTTCTATTCTTCTCGAGGTTACTGATGAAATCCTCCCAATTTTTGGTGCCCGAAAAAATCCCCAGCTTTTCCCATGCGAAGGGGAGGCCTTCAACTCATGGTCTCGACGGCGAAAGGTGAGTTTCAAGGGTCTTACCTTCAGGGCATCCTCCAAAGACCTGAGTCGGGTTATACCCTACATTATTATTAGTTCTCAAACACAAATGGATCTAAAAATGGATCTAAAAATTGGTTACTTGGAGTATAAAATCTATAATCCATGGGTTATCACCATAACTGGTTGGTGGTTGAGCCACCCCTCTGAAAAATATGAATTCGTCAGTTGGGATGATGACATTGCCAATATATGGACAAAAATGTTCCAAACCACCAAAATGTTATTAGTTTCCATTATTGTTAAGGGTATCCCAAAACTAAGATCCATCTATTTTTACAAAAATCTACTAATGCAAACTAACATCGAATCCACTATTAGTTTCCATTAATAGGTGTTGATATGGATGTTAGTTTTCGGGATTTGGGGTAAGTGGCCATTTATAGTTAATATACCTCTTAAAAATGATGATACCCTCTGCTACACACACAGTTTGCGAACTGGAAAATCACAATCTTTAAGTTCGGTATATCAAATATTTCTATGTGCCATTTTCAGTAGCTAAGTGTTAAATTACCAGAGAGTATCCCCGAACTGGAGATTTTCATCCCTGATTTCAATGGAATACTTGGAGATCTCAGTGATTTTTTATAGGAAATTGATCTGTTATGGGAAAACGATGAATGGAATACTTAGGGTTGTGGGACTGGGATTCTAAGCGCCAAAAGTTGGGAGCCCCTATATGATTTAGCCCACTTGGTGGTGGAACTGCACCCACCAAACGACCTTTTTCCAGGAATTAAATCGTGCTTCTGTGGGTACATCGTTTTTTGGGAAACTGTAGGAAACTGTGTCCTTTTCCAGAAATTCTCTTGGATCTTAGAGGCGTTTTCGGGTACCTTTGACTGAGATCTTACAACTTTTGCACACTTGTTGGTTTTGTACCCTTATATCCCATTGCTTGCTGGTTAGGTATCACTTGTTTATTTTCTTTCAAAACCTTTAGCTGCCCACCTTCCATTCGAACGTCATGGCCTACTCACTTGAACCCACAACTGCAAATGTCAATGTGAACCTGTGTGTGACCTCATGCCTTGACCAGCTCAAACTTCTCGCCCGCCAATGCTGCTGGTTTCTCTTTTCGCAAAATGTGGACATCTGTGCAGATCCGGCCGCGCACTTACCCCTGGTGCGATGTCAAATGTTGGAGAGTACGTTGGTGGGCTTGAACTGCACGGGCGATGGAATCCTTACACTCCGGTAAGAATTCAGGAATATTCTGGTGTAACTGGGTCAGGATGTAAAGCTGTCCTTGCACTCTAGTGATCAACGCATGCAGCTCCAGCAAAGGACTGATGAATGAACCTGGAAATTTGAAAATGTCATTGGTGGGAACCCTGAAGGGGGTTGGGACGAAAAATGTGATATGTTGTAGTCATGTTGACATGCCATGAAATGTTGCAGATGAATGCGCATGACACAACATGACTTTGATTTGATTGGCACTTGCCAATCTGCTTCACGAAACTTGAGTCAAAAATGACATGGCCATGAAATATATATATATATATATGAATGCAAGATCAAACTCGGAACCGTGTGCAGCCCACGCACTACATGTTGCAATGATTGCAAGGTCTTGTTCACAAAATCATCTGTCATCATGTTGCCATGAGGTACATCAAGGTTTCCATCAAAATGTTGTTGGTAATGTTGGTCAATTTCCAATTCTTCGTGGTTGAATCGCCACCTCGATCTGTTTCCAACCTCTTAGCAACAGGTTTTGCCACGGCTTCTGCGAGGCATTCTGTATCCATGTCCTGGTTTGTTTCACCAGTTTTTACCTGTTGATAACGTCAAAAAAACCACACACACATTCATAAAGGATATAATTATATAATATATATATATATATATATGTATGTTTGCGCAAATCTATTTATCTACACATTTTGTTCAGTTTTATGTGGTGAATTTCTATGTCCGGTCTGTTTGAAGAACCATTTCTACCGCTACGGTACTACCCACTTGCTTGTTACCAACAACGCCGACTTGTGCCATCAAACACCATGAAACCAAGTGGCTGTAGCTTTGCAACCTCAGGCTCACTTGGTTTTTGGAAGTCCAGGAAGGCTGTTGCGAACACAACATGGGAGGTACGACCGACCAAAAATGGAGATACCCTGTCCTGTGGTTTTCAAACATGGCAAAGGAAAAATCACAGTGTATTTTTTTCTAACATCATCTATAAATAGGGATTCTCCATTGCGAAATGCACTACAAAAGGATACCACAAAGAAATAGTGGGAAATTAAAAAAAACGATTCATGAAAAATCGCAGTTTTTGAAAGGTGGTTTCAGCCATCCTTGATAAACACGTCAGTTGGGATCATCCCAGAAAGGCATTGAAAACCCAAAAAATGTGTCTAAACTATCTATACCCAACAAAATTCAAACTATCAAGTCAACTTTGGCGATCGAAAGGTTGGCTAGAAACCGTTCGCCATTAACAAGGACTGATAAACATGATAAACGCGTTTGTTTTTTTGGATGGTCGCACAACGTCCCAACCATATCGAAAAATATGGATCATTGGGGATCACCCTCCCAGGTATGGATGGAAATATGTCGGAAACCGCCAACCAGTAGTTCTCAGCAACTTTGTTTGGGTGGCCAAACCAAATCACCTCAACGACGTGGCTGAACCATTTCCACCCGGGACCCTGGGAAAATTGAACAAGCAACGGCATGGAGTTTTCATGGCGCTCATGAGACCAACTGCCGCCGATTTGTCGCCGGTGGCTGCTTTTGAACATGTGCCATGCGCGTGACCCCATGACAAGAAACAGCGCCCCTTCACGGCCACATGTTTCATCAGCACTGGTTACACTCTCCCAACCAAATGGCAACACCATTTGTCGGGAGAGATCCCGGACAACGTTTTGGGATAGGGATTGAAAGCAGCGACTGAACCAGGACGAAGAATCAACCCAGCCACCCGAGTTCAATTTTGATCGAACTTGGTTCATTGCTGGATATTTTGTTTGGCATCCTTACCCTTCCATCCAAAACCCGAACTATAGGACTTCAAAGCAGGGTTACGAACCACCTGTTAGCGAGGAAATTGCCCCAAGCGTTGAGTTGCAACCGCCCACCTGCAGTCACCAAAACCAAGGGTAATGAGCCATACACTTAAAAACAAGATATGCAGCAACAAGTTGAAATCTTACTCTTTTCCCAAGTGCAGCCTTCCAACCCTGGTTAGCGTTCGATCTGTTCAGTTTCGGGGTCCATCTAATGGGGTATCTCTCTTGAGCTGGATGGGGGTACTCCGCCAGCATCGATCGAAATATCGCCTGGAAACTGTCTGGTTGCCGATTTCCAGCAACGCATCGCCTTGCAGCACGCCATTCTTTTCAGCCCATCCAGCCCTGGCAGCGGATTGGAAAAGGGCCCATGGCAATGAGGTGCTTCCAAGCAAATCTCATGTGATTAATGCTACCTTGACCATGCCCAGGTTAGCTTTCACAAAGCCAGCCTGGCAACTTCCAGCACAGCGATCTCCGGCCCAGGCGACAGCTGAAATCCTGCTGGGGTGGCTGATCCGTGTCAGCCTCACCTCTCACATCTGGGGAAAGCCAATTTGAAGGGGAGCTACCAAGAAAATTGCTCGCGCGCCAGAAATTGGCCAATTTCAAAGCAGGCCAAAGGCCAAAGCTAGTCCAGAACTATGTCATGGTCGTTCGACTGGTGTGACCATTCCCGCTGCCATCTTGTCCATCTCAGATTGCACCACCGCGGCTGACTTTAGAGTTCGGTTCTCCGCGAGAAGCTGTAACTTGCACTGAGGTTGGTGTATAAGTAGTCCAACTAATTATGGTTCATATATATATATACATACATATGCATATAATTGCATATGCATATCTATTATAGTCAATGGGATTTATATACCAACTTTTCTTGGGGGGCACCAGCTTGCAGGTGATATGGGGATATACTGAAGTTTTATGATATCTTATGGGGGTATAGTTGGGATAGCCAATCTAATTTAGTTTTGGGTGTGCAGACTAGGTAATTTAGGTTTTTGGGTCAATTAATTCGTGGTGAACCCCCAGGAATTGTGTTTGTGGGTTAGTTCACCCCAGTTACCCAGTTAATTCAATAGAGCTGTAGCAGGGTGTAAACCACCTGCAACTCCTGCGACCGAGGTCCAAAGGAACCGCTATAAACTATGGCACGCCAGGTTGTAATTTCTTGAAAGCCGCTGGGAAGAGAACTCTGGAATTCAAACTCAATAGAAAAGGTGTTCAAATGATGTTCTAATGCGAAAAATCCTTGTGGGGTCGCTTTAAAGATATCTATGCGAGTAGCTATGCCCCAACAAAATGGGCATGGCTCAATCACGGGATAATGACTATGGAGCTAGAACGTTGCTCACCTTTTAAATGCTATGAAACTCTTCATTTTTTGGGAGTTCAGCCAGAGCCACAGCCATTTTTCAAAAAATGGCGCTACTTCTGTGGGATGAGCCGTCTCGAATGGGGAAAAAATGAACCACTGAATTTAGGAAAAACATCTTTCCCCATTAATGGTTAATGGTTACTTTAATGGTTAATGGTTATCAATGGTTATTAATGATAGAAACATATCTGGTTGGTGGTTTCAACCCTACCCCTCTGAAAAATGATGGACTTCGTCAATGGGAAGGATTAATTATCGCATATATAAAATGGAAAAATAATCCAAATGTTGCGAACCACCAACCAGTTCCAGAAACAGCCTTCAAAAAGCTTTCGGCGAAGGTTTGTTTCATGGCACACTAGAGTCACTAGAGCTGATCCACGATGCTTCAAAACCTTGGTGATTTGCGGTGTCAAATCCCATTCAGCAAAGTTCAACTTGCCATCTGGGGTGAAATCAGCAAAATCCCGCAACAACCAACATTTCAAGACAAAGTTCGACAATACGTGCTTCAAAAATCGCCATGCACAATTTCGCAATGTAAATGCGAAAAAAACATGAGACATAAGCCATTGGGTCCCCCAAAATATAGTTAAATGTTGATGACCATACAATTACCTAAAAGTGCCATTTTGGGATCACTACCTGAGGGCCTGGTGGGTAAACTCAAATATGATTGCCTTAAAACTGTGGAATCTCATTCGCAGCAATAAAACATCCTGTAAATTGTGACGCATCAAAAGAGCAACAGGTCCATTTGTACTAAATTGCATTAAGTTGCTGGTTAAATACATATAAAAACATACGCATAGTATGTATGACGTATGTATGACGTATGTATGACGTATGTATGACGTATGTATTTCTGTATTTCTGTATTTCTGTATTTAAGTATTTATGTATGTATGTATGTATGCATGCATGCATGCATGCAAGGATGGATGTATGTATGTATGCATGCATGGATGTATGTATGTATGTATGTATGAATGTATGTATGTATGTATGTATTTTACAAATATTCATAGGAAAAAGTGAACAAGTTGTGTTATAGTACCCTTCACCAGTTCTCAAAGACCCACGTTCTCGCCATATCAACTCGGAAGTCTCGGAAGTCCTGGCCCGTCCGCGTCTTCCAAGGTCAGGGTGTAGTTGCCCTGGGAGAACCGCAGAGGAGTTGGGTCACGGAGTTAGTTGGCTGCCTCGTGCTTCTCTACTTAGTTAAACTTACTTTATCGGGAAAAGAAATCATCAATCCCAGTCCTTAATAAGAGGCAAACTTTTCTTTGAATTTGAATGAAATTCACCGAACCTGAAACCAGGAGATTTTGGGATGGTTCCCCGCACCAACCATCACCTTTTCTCACCTTTTCTGATTGTCTCAGCGACTCAGCGTTGCGGAGTCGTCGAGGTTTCACCTCCAGCTCACATCAAAAGGTATCTCACAAATTCCTGAGTGATTGAACACTGTTGATTTTGCCCTGAGCTTCTTGAAGTATGTCATCTGCCATTTGAACCAAGCCGCTGCGCAGTTTCAGTGCTATGCATTGAGTCCAAAACTGTACCACACAGCTATGTGGTCTTAGGTGAAGCAGCTTGAGCGGTGGGCCAAAATGGCTCCACACTCCTTGGATCCAAGATGACAGATATTTTGTTCTTCGAACGAAGTCCACGGCCTTAGTGTCATGCATGCCGTCGACGCAAACCTTACGCTTTGTCACATGTCGCACACCAGTATGTCCTGTCTGGTGTTCATACAAAATATTCATCTGAAACCATGAAATGCATTTGACTGGTTCGGAAGGGTCAGTGAGCTGGGCGATCCAGTTCAACAACTCAGCAGCATGAGGAAAACTATATTTAGCTGGGAGATCTTCAACTTTCGGGATAGCGAGATTGGCTTCGGCAACTTCTTCTTGGGTGATGCGCTCAACATGTTGTTTGTCAACGGTGGTGGCAGTAGGTGCACGAACAGCTTGTCGCCCAACCTGAATGAGGGCTTTATGTACATGGTTTCGCAGGATATGTATGTGTGAAATGTCTTGTTGGAGTTGTAACCACATTCTCATCATTGCTGGGAAGCTATGGATGACTTTCTCTGCTACATGGTCAGCTGCTGCATTACCTCGGCAGGCCCATTCCTCATATTCATTTTCGGCACTGGCAACGTCCTGGTGGCTGCAAATTTTCTTGATGCCTAACAAGTTTGGTCCCAAACGGCGAACCACTGCATGCAAGGCTGACCACAGGTCGGCATCTTTTTGGTTGGGCTTGAAAAAGGCATGTCTCTGCTGGAATCTTTGCATTCTTGTGAAAACCAAGTCATTGTCAGTCCAAAGTATGATTGGCTTACCTACCTGCACTGCATACCAACATGCACTTGTTGCTGCGATGATCTCTCCTCTCAAGGCAGTTTGGACCCACCCCTTGACCACACCGGAAGCAAGGGGCCAGAAGGTGGCCATGTCTGGCATTGCTATCACCGCTCCCCAGGTTGCAAGCTTGCTGAGGGAACATGTCGGGGCGAGGCAACTGCCATCAGTAAAGGCATACACAACTTCCGTGGTGGCAGGTGGCGCAAGGAAGCTTTTGGTTTCATCCGGGATCTTTGCTAACTCTCGTCTGAAAGGCTGCAAACTGGGTGGCTCGGGCATCCATCCATGTGCTGAAATGCACGGCATCATCTGTGCCACTTCATTGGCCTGTGTTTCGGACACAGTCCGGCATGGGGTAAAGGCTGCACACAGCCAGTGTCTGTGAACTTGGGAGTCAGGGAGGCCGCAATGCTTACATGACGTATCTCCTTGCCCCTTCTGGTGTTTCTTTCTGTCTGCTGTGAAGAAGGTGCCATTTAAACATACCCGCAGCAGAGCTTTGTCCTCTGCCGGGAGGTGACGTGTTCCTGCCATGGTAAGTGGTGCATTCATCCATTGCATTCCTTGGAAAGTTTTCCGGCTAGACGCAATGCCTTGGATGCGCATTTGCCATGCTTCGGTCAGTCTTCCTTTAAGCTCTTGGACTGGACAGTTGCGCAAGTCAATGACTTGCATGGCATGGTCTAGGAATTCGGTTCCTTGAGTCCATGACCACGCAATCTGGTGCAATCTGTTAAGGAGGACAGACATTGGGCCTGGCCTCGGCACATAGGTCTTTCTGGTATAGTGGAGCTCTTTCATGCAGAACGATGTACAGTCGTCTGTTTGGTTGTGTTCCCTGTACATCTGCACTGTTTGCCACAAGGCTTGGAACTGCGGGTCGGCCAATGGTCCTTCTACCAGGCTGAGGTGTATGGCTGGAGATGTGCCACTGCTATGCTCCCCCAGGCCTTGCAGGGCTCCAGTACGGAGCTTGTCAAAGTGGTCATCTGCCATGTGCGCGGAGGCAACGCCATGAAGGCATGAGGGCCATGCTTTTGCTACCAAAGCTCTTACCTTTTGGGCATAAGGTGCAAGGGACCTGGCAAGTCTACCCCAAAGTGGTTTGATCTCTTCACACCTATTGGTTACAGTGCTGTTAGTAACAACCTTACTGTATTGTACGTGTCCTCCAAGGTCTCTGGCACTGAGTTTGGTGACCTGGTGCTGGTCACGCAAGGTTTTTCGTTGGGAGGCATCAACTGACCAACTGTAGGACTTTTCCTTGTCGATGGCGACATCCATCACGTCACTAAAGCTATGGAACGTCTCCAATGCTTGGACGGCTGCTTGGGCATCTGGCGCTGTTGACTCTATATTGTCTACAAAACTCCACAAAGTCACACTGGGGTGACGGAGCCTGAGGAAAAGGTGAGCTACCAGGTTATGGGCTAACATTGCTGTGACTGACAATGCACATCCCTCCGGAAAACCTGTGCTTGAACGCAAGCTTGGTCCTACACAGTTATGCAACTTGAAACGCCTCTCCATGGTGGTGAGGGCACTACCCCATGCTAACATGATTTGTGGCGCAACACGCAGGATGTACATGAAGTGGAGGATGGGAGTCCGGGGCAACATGTTGAAAGCTTTCACCAGGTCAACAACCCATCCTGACAAGCTACCTTTGTTCAACTGTGCTAGTTCTATCTCCTGCATGATGCCATACCACACATGTGCTGCATGTTTCCCAGGCAAATTGCCTGTGCAGGTGGATGGTGCCAAAGGCTGAAGGTGTTGCAAAACCTGTCGGGCTCTTATGGAACTCCACGTACGGTAGCACAGACTAAAAACTGTAATTGGCCTATACTGGTTTACAGTTTCAGCCCCTGGGGTTTTTTCCAGTGCAACTACAAAACCTGTGACCATTTGCTGAGGCCAAGGCAACCCTTGCTCGATTCGGTTGAGCAAGTCAACCAAAGCTTGCTTGGCGGGGAGGGGCCAATGCAACATGTCGGCTCTGCTAAGGCCATCTGGGCCTGTGGCTGCTTTCTTGGATTTCTTGCGCAGGGCATTGTCCCAGTCTGCAACTGTCAACGGTTTGTATTCCATTGGGCTAGGCATCGGGAGTACTTGTTCGGCAAAGGCAATTACCGGGTCCCATTTGTGGGCATCTACTTCCAGGTGGCGGTCCCACCTCTTTGTCCACTCTTGGCCAAATTGCCGGAAGAGTTCAGTGAGTTCCCCAACGTACTGGTCTTGGTAGATCTTATCACCGACCTCTATATCATGAAGCTGGTCTACCCACAGTTTATCTGGCTCTGCATGTATAACCTGTGAGGAACCATTAGGCAGCTGCACTGGGATAGTGGCATCCCACTTTTGGTCAGGTGCTACTTCAACGGCTTGGTCTGGCTGATCTACGGCTATGACGGTGGCTGCTGGTTTATTGAGGAGCATTTGCACTGGCTGTGCTGCAGGCTGTTTGAGGTCTTTGAAGATCACCATGGGATCATCTATCCTCCTTTGTTTGGCTGTGCTCATTCGATGTTGGTTCAAGGCTTTCTCAAAGGCTTGCAGGTGCTCATGGAAGCTTCCACACATTTGGATGACTTCATCAGTGGGTGGTGCTACTTCAGGGATCAACCATAGGCCATAGGCTTGAAATCACCATAGTTGAAATGATGGGGAAAAACCCGTCGCCAGAACTATGCTATTCCACAGGTTGGCACGATGTGTCCTTGCTTTGTCAGTGGCGGGCTCATGGATCCTGGTCATGTTGAGCAGCCTACGGTATTGACGGAGCCATCTTGCATGCTGCAAATTAAGGCCGTGAGACCCTGGCTGATATTCCCCGTGGCGGGGCGCTCTGGGCGGAGCACTGTACTCCTGTTTCCATCGCACCTCAGTAGTTTGAGCTCGGCCCATGCTTTGGGGTGGCATGCACTTACCCTTGTCTTGGAGGACCGTTGCTGCTGCGGTTTCAACTGATGTGCATATGCGGGTAAATTCCGCTGAGGCATCCGGTTTTGGCTCTGCTGTCGTATACCTTTGGGTCAAGGCTTCAGCAGGGATTTCATCCCATGGCATCGGCTTCGGCTGCCTCCATATTGGGATCATTGGGGGTTTACCGAGTGGGTGGAACTTGACTATGAGCACGGCATGATCTGGAAACCAATGGTGTTGAACTTCCACATCTTTCAGATACATGGCAAGCTCTGGTGACAAGTAAACATGATCCTTGGTGGTCTTGTTTTTACAAGTCACATCGATTGGTTTGTTGAGCCTTTCCAAGGCCCATTGTTGGGCATTTACCCACCCTGCTTCTTTCCACTGCTGCATGCTTGGCAGGGCACCATCTGGTTGATTGAAGTCCCCTGCAATGAATCTAAGTCCGTGGCTATGTTGCAAAAGTCTGGTGGTGACGTGTTGGCAGATTTTGTCGGTTTTGGCTTTGGTGGCAAGGGTTTCAGCTTGGGCTGCATGGCCATAAACGACACCCCCTTGCACCCACCGTTGTTGAACTTGGAAACAGGACATATGAAATCTCGCTTCATCCCAGCTTTCTTTGGGCCATGTTGAGGTCATGGCTCTGGCAGGACATGTACTCAAGAATGCTACCCCTCGATGTTTGCCGGCAATGGCTGTTACGGTATTGGATCTGGTGGGCGTGTTAGCCCCTGTTTGCAAATGATACCCCGTTTTATGATGAATTAGTTCCTTGTGGAACTTGGCACGGCCTGGTGCCCTGGGCTTTCGGCAAGTCCGCAATCAACTGCCCCCGGCCCAAAAGGCCTGTTGGATTTATACAACCGATGCTAAGCTCACCGCTTGTAGCTGGGCCAGGATTGGCCGCTTCCCCTATGCGACACACGCATGTAAAAATGCATAGCAGCCACAATAGCGGCCGGTATGCCCCCCATCTTGTTCTCATGGCTAGTCACTCGCCCATGCGTGGGCGTTTGGCAAAGAGCTGCTCTATGCGCATCATTTGCTGTTCCAGTTTGGTGTCTAGAACTACTTGGAAGGCATTCTGCTGTTGATCGATCTTGTGGTCCAGGTTCATCATCTGTGACTGCACCTGTTGGTTGTGCTGCAGTTGCTCTTGCTGTTGGTGGCTAACCTGAGTGCTCAGTCGTTCAAGTCTTTGCTCCAGGGCTTCGATTCGATGGTCATGTGAGCCGTTCATGTCATCATCTTCACCTGCGGTTTTCATCTTGGCAAGGACGGCTTTCTCGACATTGGCTTGGATTGAGGCAATTTGGCCAACAGGGATCTCCCTAGTGGCAGCTCCAGTTGGTTGTTTCCATGGGTCGTCATGCAACCATGGGTCCTCTTTCGCATTGTCCTTGCTTTTGGACTGCAGGCTGTGGATGGTTTTGCTTGAAGCCAGAATGGTTGGCTTAGCATGCATTGGTGTGGTCACTTTTTCTTCTGGTGACACCAACACATCTCCATGGGCCATTTGGAACACCCAATGAGTTGGGTCTGTGGCAGCTTGGACATTCCACATGATACCTGAGCGATCGCCGGTTTGGCCGATAGGCCCAACCGGCCTTGCACACCAGTCCCACTTCTGAAAGACATGGACCAGGCTTTGTTTGGTGGTACCAAAGGGCATTGGGCCCACTTTGTACTTTTTCAGATCGGCTCCAGGGATGTATACCAGGTCTGGTCTGTGCAGCTTGTGCAACTCTTCAGCTTTGGTGTGGTCAGTACGCAAGCCGTACCTGTCACCTTGCCTTACCAATGCTGTTTCAATCTTGGAGGCTCGTTGGATGACTTGTGCTTCGGCGAAGGTTTTTCCTGGGAGCCAGACCACTTGTTGGGACTCATCGGGCTGTCTTCCATCATGTCGCCTGAGTTCATAAAACCTTCCATCTTCACCGTTGGCCTTCAGGATCGTTTCAACTGCTTCTGATTCTACCCTGAGGTTGACCATGAACAGTTGTGCTTCTTGGACTGGCACCTTCATCATTCTGGCGGTCATGTATTGACGATCCCATACATCTAAGATGGCACTCGAGGCAACTTCCGTGAACGGTGACATGTTCAGCAGGTGTTTGACTGGCTTTTGGATGAGCTCTTCCCATTTGGCTTTGCACTGGTCTTTGTAGATCTGAACTCGGATGACCTGGTGTGAGACTTCCGGGACTTCCAGGCAGTTGGTTGGCAAGTTTCGGACAACTTGTTGTGCTCCGATTTGTAGGACTGCGATGCTGACGATCATGGGCTCATTGGTGGCTAAGCACTTGGCGGGTACCTTGGTGACTTGGCAACTGGGTGGCAATCTTACATCGTCATGATCAAGTATCAGCAAAGCTATGCCTTGTTGGCTGACCGGTGCTGACAACTGGAAATACGGGAGGGCCTCTTGGATGTTCACCAGGACCACCCCCATTGCATTTGGGCCAATCTGATTGGCTTGGATCTGGCCGATCTCTTGTCCATCTTCCTGTCGGAATACGGCCATTGGAATTGCAAGCTGGTCAGCTTTTAGCTGCATGGTCTTGGTTGCCTTTTGACTTTTGATCTTGTTTTGTTTCTTTCCGACCTGCTTTGGGTCTTTGAGGCGTGCTTGGATGGCTTCATGCAACTCCTCGGCTGTGACCATTCGGATTGGTGGCTGATGCAGACTTGCCTTGGCTTTGAGGTCCATCCATGGTTTCGGCGACAGGAGTATCTGTTGAACTTGCTTGATGCCTAGGGCCTTGATCAACTGTTCCGAACATTCTGCTCCCCTACCTGGGTTCACTCCATGTGTTACTACCAGCTGCTGCAACTGTTCTTTAGCATGAAGGGCTCCTCCCATCGCTAAGTGCTTGACAGTCTCGAAAGCTTTGCCTGTGTGCACCATGTTTTGATGGCACAGGCTTCTCCACTGGCATGCTTGCCGAACAGTGAAAGGCTGGGTTGTGTCATCACCCATCAGTTTGGCCAAAAGCCACCCCACTGCTTGAAAACCACAGTCGGCAGGAAAGGCATGCGGAACTTTGCTGGTATGAAACCGCACTTCGTGTTCTTCAACTACTTTGGCAAATGCTTCGACCACCCAATCTTGTTCTTCCGGTGGGAGGTGTACATGGGCTTCATCCCCTTTGGCCTCGACAAAACAAGGGATCCAGTGGTTGTCACGCAGGAAGGCAATGGCCTTGACTTGGCTGTTGAGGTCAAGGTGTGCTCTGGTAAGGGCTTGGATGATTGTAGATACTACCTTGGCATCACGGTCCGGATTGTTCGGGAGTTCAACCACCCCAAACGTGGAGCTTGGATGGTAGCTTTCCAGCATGTGCATGTAGTATTTCATTTCATCTGCGGCCACCCAGCCCTTTTGTTGCCACAGTGCAACTTCTCTGCTCATTCCTGCAACTTGCGGCAAGTGCATTTGCTGGCTGCTCTTGGGGCAGGAATATTGCGTCACCTGGTGATTCTCTTCCAACATCAGGAAGTGGTTTTGCTTGAGCACTTGGTGTTGGCTAACCTGAGTACCCATGGCTGTGCTTACCCTGATTGGCTGATGGATAAGTCCCAGCTTGCTGGTGGCGATTGCAAGGGATGCTGCTGTGCACTTCGGTTCCGTGGCATGTTGAAAGATGGTCTGGCCTGACAGTACCACATTCACATAAAATTCTGGGAGGGCAGTGGCCTCATGATCGCACTCACCATCCGGCTGACTGGCTTGAAACTCTGGCTCGGCTACCTTGCAATGATCTTTTGGATCTAGCTGAGTTGGACCGGGCTCACTGGCTTCAAGCTGCTCAAGATGATTCAGGATCTGCTCTTCCTGTGATGGTGTCTCATACGGGCTGATGCTGGATTGCATGGCCTCCAGGCTATGCTTGGTGCTTGATGACTCGGACGGTGCTTTGGTGCTGTCTTCATGGTTCTGTTCTGCAAGCTTTCTGTACTTGGCATGTGCAACAACTGCCTTGTCCAAGGTGCGTTTGTGTGACTGTGAATCTACGCACGGATGCTCGTTCACTCCTGCCTCAGCTTTGGCTATTTGCATTGCATGGCACGGCTCGTTGGCTTTGACCTCAGTGTGTTCGGCGGGACCTGTACAAGTGGCAAAGGCACAAAAGCCGCCTGATGTTGGGTGGACGTGGCTTGGAGTTGAGAGGGATCTCAACTGACTTTCTGTTCGTCGCCACCTTTCATCATTTTCATTGTGTGAGAACATTTCAGTGTGTACTCCTACCCCACACCCTAAACGCGGAAGGGAGGGTACCCATTCTCCATGCACTGGTGATTCTTTGTTGTCATGTGTCAAGTGCATTGCATTTTTACTTCTTTGTTGCAAAGCCAAGAGCCATGGATCGGGCTGGCAATCTTCGATTGGATCTTCATGGGTGGCTTCGTCATGGGCATTCACCTGAGTGGCACTGCGGGCAGTTGATTGTTGACTTCGGTCGATTGGTTCTGCATGACTGAAGCCCTTGGGCTCTCTGTGGAAAATCTCCAATGGGGAGCCACTTTCATTGTACTGGGAGGGGCCTCCACACCCTAAACGTGGAAGAGGCTTGGCATGAAAGAGGGTGGGCGGGGACATGCAACTCAGGGGGCCATTCAACCTGCCTACAGGTAGAACATTCGATCTTTCATCATGGCTGTCTGGATACTCTGGTGTTGCTCTTGGCATCTGCATGGCGGGTGCGCTGTCTTTGGTGTGCCTGTTGGCAGGCGGCAAGCATGGATGAATCACCTGGATTGCAGCATCATTGGCTTTCCATGTCGACGTCGTTCCAGGAGCCCTGTCATCGCATTGAATGTCATGTGCAATCCTGGCTGGTGCAGGGATGATCTCGTTCAAAGGCACGCCTCCAAACCCTGGTCGTGGAAGAGGCATTGGTTGGCTTGGCAAGGCTGTGTGTGGACGAGTCAATTCATCTCTATGTCCACTTGCATGGGCTGCGATTCCTACCACTGCATTAGCAGTTGGACCTACCTGGCAAACCTGGTTGCTAGAGCAAGTTGCGCTTCCACCGATGGCTTTTGGCATTTCACTGGGGTCTTTTCGCTGATCATGGGAGGGGCCTCCACACCCTAAACGTGGAAGAGGCGTGGCATGAAAGAGGGTGGGCAGGGATCTATGGCCGTGTGCGCTTGGGGGGCCATGTGCATTCGGCAAGGCAAAAACTTCGGGTTGACCTTGTGTCTCCTGTCCGAGTTCATGTGTGGTGTGAGGTTCATACATGTTTGTGAGACATTTTGGACTGGATGAACTGGGTTCACAAACGGCTGCAGGCCCTGCCTGATCGGACCGACTGTCCCTACCTAGTGATTGGACACATAGTGGGGACATGTCACTCGGAAATCCTACTGTCAACCCCGCCTGAGACACGACATCAGACCCAAGTGGGACAACACCATTGCACAAAGCTTGACCAACCTGACCTGCCTCGGGTGCACAAAAGGCGATTTCGAAACTGGCATTCATCGGATGAACAGGTCGGGTGAGGTTGGCTGATTTGGACAGCTGCCCACTGGTCGGGCTTTTGGCACGGATGCTTGCATGATTGGCTTGACACCTTGGTTCACTCTCGGACGGAAAAATGGCTGCGGTATCAATGTGACTCGGTTGCATCTGATTGGCACTGACACTGTCGGTCTGAACAGGCTTGGTCTTCAACTTGCTGATCCACCCTGCCTCGGATGCTGTAGGTTCCGGCTGAACATCTACCCCTGCCTCGGTTGCACAAAAGGCTGCGGTCCCTGCCTGGTGGAACGGATGCTTGTCGGATGCAATCATTTGGGTCGTTGCATGGCTTGTGGGATCACTGGTTAATTTCCTGCCTACCCCTGCCTCGGACATCGGATGTGCGGCACTGCAACCCTTGGTTTGTGTTGCGTGGGCCTGGTCGACTTCTTGATCTCGCTTGGTGTGGTCTGCTGGCACCTGGGCTGGCAGAGCTGGCACTTGTCCCCATTGTTGAATGGCTTTGGCAAAGATCTCATTGGATGGGGTATGTTTTGAAATCCCCAAAAGCTTGTCTCGTGCCCACAACAACTCCATGGCCATGGTTTGCATGATGTCCATTGGGGCCCGGAAGTTCTTCAAAGGAAAAGCATGTTGATGAATGTTTTGAAGCACATTGGATAACACCCATGCCCCTTGAAACGGAGAGGCCATCTGTCCGACACCTGCCATTTCCAGTCTGTAAGACCCTTTGTGGTTTCCAACATGGAAAGGGTTCAATCCATTTGCAAGTGCAATTTCCTGTGCATGGAGGTGTCGACACCTTCGAAACTGCTGACCTTCATGTGTTACCTCTCCACCAATTGGGAGCAGTTGTCCATACAAACCTTTTTCTTCCAAACGTTGTGTGGTGAATCCTGCTCCACGGCATCCACAACTGCAGGCAACAACTTGGGATCCCCATGAGTGAGTCGCTGTTGGGAGGGTCTTCATGACATCAACCAAATGTTTTTCCAAAAAAGGATACCCATGAAACATTCGCAGCTCATGAATGGACAATTCAATCTCTTGTAAATCTTGGTCGGAAATGTCCATCATCTTTGGAAACAAATGGAGGCATGTTGGATTGAAAATCATTGGAGGAAAGTCTGGGATTTCCTGAACCTGAAGTGCCGGATTGGAGATGGTACACCACCATCGTGTTCTCTTTGAAACCCAATAGGTATGCAAATCCAGTATCTTTTGATGCACTTTAAACTTGGTTTGGTTGGCAAATGAGGCAAGGTTGGCTTGGATCCATTCCGACGTCATTGCCGCTGGTGTGCATTCTAACAGTATCACCTGGGCTTGTAAAAGGTGTCCTGCTTTCAGCGTTCCTGTGAAGGATTTGGACCTCTCATCATGTTGTTGTCTGCCATCGCCAAGCAACGAAAAAGGCTGGCATGATATGCCTGCCGACATAAACATGCCTGGAGCTTGTCCCATGGATTGCACTACCTTGATGTCGTTGATGTCCCCCAAAATGACACGTTTTCCATTCCTTTTCATCCAGTCAGTAAAAGGTTTGTTCACATCGTTGTACACTGATGTTACTACTCCACATTTTGCAAAACCAGTTGAAACTGCCCCCAACCCTGCACATGTTTCACGCATGTATTGGAAGTCCCTCTCCCTGATTGCACTGTGGCCCATGACAACCGTTGTAGGCATCTTGCAAATCCATACTCTGTTCCCTCGAAACTCCACACGTCCCTGGAAGACCGTTGCAGAAGGTGTATTGGGTAACACCACATCCAGCAAAACAGAGGTTCCATGAATGCTTGTTGAAGCCAAACTGCTATTTGGACCAATCCACATAGGTCGGAGAACTACATCCACAATTGTCCCTGGTGGAACTGAAGCCAACCGGGGTTCCAAATCAACTTCCATGGCAAGGATGAACAGCTCAGCTATTAGTCCGAATAAGTCTACCCCTGGAAGGAACTGAGCCAAGACTTCGCACCAACCATCATCTACAGTGACGTCGTGGAAAGGTCGTTCCAAATTTGAGCTGGTTTCCGCACAGCCAAAGCCGGCACTTGTGGGGAGGTTGCTCTATCTGCACGGGTGACGTCCCATGACTTTTGAGGCATTGCCATTGATCAGCGGACTGCTCACACTCCCCTTGCCAGTGACACTCAAAGGATCAACGTCTATAATGCAGGTTACCATCTTCTGCTTGATCGGCCGTCGTTGATATTGAAATGGCTTGTGGCTGCTCCCAGATCACTTCCATCTGCGTGAAATCACTAGGTCTTTGATGGTTGCCCCTTGGTCAAGGGCACATTTGATAGACCTGGAACTTTGGTACTTTGCATACCGTTCATGAGCTTTGCAGCCCGCACGTTTGGGGCTATCATATTGTACTAGATTCGATAAGATTTCTTAATTAAACCATTCCATTCCCACTCATATTGAATACCCCCTTGGAAATGCTACAGTAGTTTAGTATCGGATATATCATTTTTGGGGGGCCTATGGGGAATATTTCAACATCGGGGGAAATCAAATTACATCCAGATATACCCCCTATGGAGGTTTCCTAATTGGGGTACCCGAAAATCATCCAAATTTGATTGTTACCGTTGGGAAAAGCAATGGTTAGTGCCCAAAAATATTGGAAACCATAGCTGGTTGGTGGTATACCTACCCCTCTGAAAAATATTAGTCAAATGGGAGTATTATTCCCAATATATGGAAAAAACATGTTCCAAACCACCAACCAGTCATATCTTGGTTTCCCAAAAATCACTTTACCGGAATGGCACCTGCAGCGTCATGAGCGACGACACGGATCACCTTTAGCTGGTAGACCTGCGTTCCGGCTGGGATGCTGGGCGCGAGCAACTTAAAGATCGGGAAACTCACCATGACTCACAAGGAATTCAATAAATTGGGGCTCCCCAAAATACCCTCTGGTAAACTAACATAACTATGGAAAATCATCACTTTTAACGGGAAAATCCACTATAAATGGCTATTTTCAATAGCTATGTTAAATTGCCAGAGGGTAGTTGGTTTATTTTCGAGTGAAATAAAATGGATGATTCAAGGGTAGCGCCATTCTAGGAACCCTCCACATGGTTGCATTCTTGCTAATAATGTGAAAAACAGGATGATGATTAATAAAATCGGTAATGGTTAATTTAGTGGTTAATATAATGGCTGATACACGGTTGACATAATGCTTAAGATGATGACTAATATAGTATAATATAATGGTTAAAATGACCATTGTTGCTATTAGGGGGTATAACACCATAGTGGGGATATGATGGGGATATAATCTTGTTGTATAATTTAATCTATACACTTGGGCTTAAACCACACAATTGCACTTTTGATGGGGACAATGGGAGTATGAAGCTAACCATCACAGGGATACAATTGGACATTTATTATATTTATGGCTTATAGCAAACCACAAAGAGATGCCGAGTGTAGCGTTTCCAGGATGTTCTCGATATTCTTTCCTTCATAGTTCCAGGTTTTCCTACGTTTCTATTCATTGGGGGGGCGCAAACGACCATTTTTTCAATGGGAGATCTCCAGGATCCTAAAATGGAGGTACATTAGTACCATATAAGGCAATATTTTGCAGGGATATTCCCTTACATAGGCCTGAAAAATAGGCCTTGTACTGTATGTGGTAAGTACCTCCAATTTGGGTTCCTGGAATGGCTATTGAATCATAGGGGATTCAAACAACAGCCCCAGTTCGGTGATTCCTCAAATAGATTTCGTGATTTCGGGCCTTCCAAGGTGTCGGTGATTTCTGAGACGTTGCCCCCATGTGAAATTAGGTAGATAAAGAGGCAAACTGATCCATTTTTTCCACCAAGAGTGGCTATCATTTACCTGCAATGGGTTCTACAGTCCGTGCTGTAGGGGCTCAATCTGGCTGGCTTCTTACAAGGGGGATGCCATTATGGCAATTGATGACACATCATTGATTTCACCTTGTTTTTAGCCAAAACCATGTCCATCAATTCTTGGCAGTCTATCCACTACTAATCTTAGTATCATCCACACTCTCATGAGAATTGTGTCCTTTGAATCTCAGAATAATCCAATTGTATAGATATTTTTATAGATACCCCAACATTTCCAATGAACTCATAGACATTTCAATTTTGCGGGAAACTCATTTGCCAACTGCACGATTTTTCGTGGTTCCACGTTTGTTCCTCCCAGGGGATGTAGACACCTTTGGGCAAGATCATGTGCACAAATGGCACTGCCTGGTCTTTACCCAAGTTGATACCTATGACAAATGACCTATATATTGGATGTGCCTCGCAGGGTAGGGTTCACCGGTATGCTATGACTCAGTTATGTACTCTCTGGATTTCGAATGAGGTATTCTTAATGGCTCGATTCACTTAGACATGACTCTGGTTGCCCAGTCCCTGCCTCCCATGTCGCGTCCAGGCTTTTTTTGGGGCGCCCGATGCGGCATGGCCGGCTTTTAGACTTTCTGGATGACCGACGGGGGGTCTCGAACTAGCCAAGATCTGGAAATAGCCAAGATCTGGAAAATTTGACATCAACCATGGTCAATCTTTGGTAATCCACAAAAAATGTCATCTTTTGCTGGTTGGCTGGTAAATTTCCATGGCAAAAAACTGAAGGAGTAGACTGCCTACCCCCTGTTGGGGATGCAACCATATCAACCATACTCTGGGCGAAAAAGAAGTGGAGCTCATCCTAAGCCATCTGATGACTTGAAGTGTCCAGTCTGTCAAGGTCTGTTGCTCTGAACATCCCAAATTCCACTCTTGTAACGTGTCAGGGACTTTTAGCATGAAGAAAATGTTTGGGGGGAACTTATTTTCTTAGGTTCTTTTTGGACAATTTAGGTAAACCCATGGTATCTTTACCGCAATTTTTTCGGTTGGGGGTTCTTGTAGATTTTCCCATGAAAAAATCAAAAATTTCGCCTTTCATCACCATGTCACCGTAGCAACATCTCCAAGACTGGCTTAGTCAACCCCGAATAAATAAACCCATCAACTCCGCTTCGGGGTGGCCACGGCGAAACTTGGAAAACTCTTGAGCCACCAGGCAGCCCGAATGGTCGCAGGTTTCCCAATGATAACCAGAAATCCCATGGCTCGTGGTCATTTCTATTCGGGACTTTTGGGGGGATAGAAAATAACACTGGTTGGTGGTATACCTACCCCTCTGAAAAATGATGGAGTGAGTAACAGTTGGGATGATGACATTCCCAACTGAATGGGAAAAAACATGTTCCAAACCACCAATCAGTAACATTATATAACATGGATTGCCACAGGGTGTATTGGGGTATAGACAATGGTTTTTTTCAAGGGAGTAGCTGGAAGAATTCCGTGCTGGAACCTTCCAATGATCATCATCTAAATTCTGCAAAGATGGCAATCAACCCACAATTTCCAAAGCTGATTTGTTAGAGGAAACATAATAATTTATCTCCAGAACATCCAGCCCCAACGACCCGACCTCATCTCTCTCTCCCGGAATTCTCGTAAGGTCCTTTGTGGGAGAGAAGAGAGCCAGGTCGTGATTGTGGGTTGAGCCATCTTTTTCTTATCCCTCTAGTTGAAGCTTGACATGTTTGATGTATTCTTTTAAGACAACCAAGTTTGGTCTGCCCAAACTGGCACATGTCCCTTATCTTGCGAAAAAACTCTACTGTTTGCTGCGTTATGACGTCAAAATCCTGTTTCTTAAAATCCAAAGTTCGCAACTATCCCTAGTTTTGATGGTGAAATCCAGTTTTCAGACTATGATATCCCACGTTTTCATGGTCAACGCCTTTTTTCTTCGTAGGTGACTTCCCCATTTTTTCACTGCCACCCCTCCTGGCTACCGCCTGTTCAAAGACGTGATCCGGTCCCTGGCAGCAAAAAATTGGGACAATGATGACAATGATCTTAAATGGCTGATCTTTCATTGTCACGTTTCATGAAAGAGGGGTAATCATTAAACGTTAGTAACGTTAGGGGGTAAAATGACAATCACTCATAGATAAATGATAAACGTCATGAAACATGGGTAATCCCATGCCATCCCAACATTAAAATCACATCATTTTTCCCCACCTGCCAGGTGAGGGTTGTTATATAGATTTTATCAGAGCTGTTCTCCTCATCCTCCTCCTCCTGCTCCGCCTCCTCCTCCTCCTCCTCCGCCTCCTCCTCTTCCTCCTCCTCCAGTTTCTCCTCGACCATGTCTGCATCAACTTCCACGTCCACTTCCGCCTTGCCAACTTGTCGAGGAGAAACTGGAGGAGGAGGAAGAGG
>Ga0126342_10005194_pt1 | contig 22611 bp, 22 predicted proteins | sample Cyp1metagenome_FD_92528 | JGI IMG/M metagenome (GOLD analysis project Ga0126342, IMG submission 92528) | Coral microbial communities from Lord Howe Island, Old Settlement Bay, Australia - Cyphastrea 1 metagenome | ecosystem: Host-associated > Invertebrates > Cnidaria > Coral ...
ATGATTCCAAATACAAAATGGGGGGCACAACCCCTCCTGTTTGTACAAAAAAATCCTGGCTGGCAATCTGTACTGTAGCCCAAGTCCTCCCCATTTCGTAGCTGAAATTTGAAGGTGGATTCATATATAGTTTTTAATCCAACGAAAATGCTGGGAATTCTCTGATTTCAACACTGCGAAAAACCCACTGCAAAGTGACGAGTTGGGATTTCACGGCTTTGTTACGCAATCCAATTGGATGCCATCAGATGGTCTGGGAATGTCCTGGGGTCCTGGGGCCCCCGGCTGGTTCTCGTCCTGTTTGTCGCCGCCCGCCAAGAAGGGCAGAAAGCGCAGGAAGCGCAGCACACGCGACAAACGTCCCGCGCGGGCCCCGACCTGTCACAGTTGGAAGGGAGTGCTGACAGGCGTTGGGGTCGAAAACCCAAAATGGTGGCTTTGTCCAACAAAAATGCTGTGTGTTGCGAAGAATTCTGATGGAAAAATGGGGTATGGATTTGAATCAGGGGTGCAACGTCGCATTGAAATATCGACCGCTAGAGGATATCATTGATATCATCTTCAGACATCATCTGATTCAGGTGTTGCAAACCTAGGAGAATGAGACGTTCACCTTTGCTCAATCTATGGGTTGACCTCTACAGGATCAGAAACCCTGATTGCAGAATCCAAAAATTCTTGTAACTTCAAACTCAAAGCTGGAAGGAGTGGAGAAGCCATGAATCTTGAACTACCAACCGGTGATTTTTGTGGACAACTGGCAGAGTCCCTAATGATCCATGGCGAGCCATGGGGTGGGAGATAACCCGAAACGCATCAACTTTAAGGACCATCCGGGTTTTTCCTGAAGATGTTCTACCTAACTTCAGCTTGAGACCAGAATCGATGGCATCTATTGTCTGCTACTATCACTTTGAAAATAGGCTACCCCCCCCCAAACAAAAAAAAACAGCTTTAAGACCTCATCGTTCCCATGAAAAATTGCTAGTGAATTCGGAAGAATCCGTCATTTCCAATCAAGCCCAAATATCATAATTGCTTCTTGAATGACCATTAATTTCAGTGTTATCCCGGTTGTATCCACATCAGACAGTTTAAAAAATCTCTCCCCATGATATTCACTGTGCATACCCCATTTATATCCCTTATCCACTATCCAGTAGTATTAGTAAAGCAGTAACAAATCATAACCCAGCCATATTTTCATGGTTTGAATCCCACCCATCCCACCCAAAATGGTCAATTTGGGGATGGTGGGGCTACCCCAATAGCTGGATGGTGAATACTTCATGGAAACTCCGAACATAAAATATGGATTGAAAAAAATCGGCTGATCCTAATTATATTAAAACCATTCAAAAACACATTTTCAACTAGATTTTCCACTATATTAAACTACATGAAACCATCCATTATCATGGCATTTTCTCAATGGTTTCCATAACGGCACCTTCGCGGCCCTGGCAGCGCGCAACAGCATCAGATTCGCCGTGGCATCGGCATTGTTCGACGCCTCGGAAGCAGCGGTTTCAACCGGCGGCCAAGGCATGGCAAACCGGCCAGGGATGTGGCTGTGGATGTCTGAAAAGTCGTGAAAAATGGGGGTAAATCCTATGGTAAACTGTCCCATAGCTATTGAAAATCACCATGTTTAATGGGGAAAACTCACTATTTCTATGGCAATTTTCAATAGCTATGTTAAATTACCAGAGGGTAAATCCTATAGAAATGAGCCATATAACTAAATGTTGGGATGATTCAAAAATATGGATTTAGGGATAGATGTTCAAACAAAGCCATGGTGTTTTTGAGAAAACTTTCCGTGGAAGTGAATCGATTAAACTAATTACAATTGCTTAATTCACTTGATTTTCACTGACTTACCGTAGTTTGGCCCATAAAACCCGACTCATCACAGTTCTGGTTATCTATACCAAATTGCATCCCAATATCAATATATATATGTATATAATATATATATACATCCAATATATATATAATTCAATTGTGTATCCAATGTATGTCCCAATACAAAATTCCGGATATAATCCAATATAGCTATACTGATACCAATCTATACCAAGACCCAAAAGATACAGAAGATCGCTTAAAATCCCAAAAAATTGAGTATAGCAACTCAAACTTCATCCAAACTCCTCTTCTGTATCGAAAATTTTGGTGACTTCATCTGGTCGAGATGTCGCTTCACCAAGGGACAACCTGGGCTTCATCTGCCCGCGCACCCAGCATGAAGGAGATGTCAAAGATCATGGAGACTGTGCCTCGGTGACCGGCACAACGATGTATATAGATGTTAAAACTAAGGGAGATCTAAGACAGACACCGTTAGAATATGATTGACTTAGTTAGAAGACAGGAAGAAAGAGAGAGAGAGAGAGGGAAAAAAAAAGCACACATATATATATATATTTATATATATATATATAATAATATAATTATACAGTATAATATATATATATAGTAGGGGGTGGACATGGCTAGCCTACAATACTCTGCCAAGTTCAGACTTCTCGAAGGCTGGCCATGCCGGTGATTCATCGAAGCCATGGGCGTTTCGGTGGCCATTTTTCGCGGGGGATTTACTCTGGGAACCATTGAATAATTCTATGAATATTAATGTGTTGAATGCTACAATATGAATTAATATTAAGAGAGATTTGTTAATCTTTGCGAAATTTTGCAAATATCTTTGGGAACTCAGGGTTTACTATTGATTAAATTGATAACCATTGATGGTTGGTTGAAGTATTGATTACCCTGTGGTAAAATCCGTCCGAGGTTCCGAAGATGTCCATGAGCTGAAAAAAGCTCAGGATGTAGTGTGAATCCTCAGCCAAGGGATGTGGATGGATAATGATTAAAAAAAAAAAAACGCGGAAATCTGTCTGGATCTAACCAAAAGAAATGAGAATTCCTGATGGAATATATATATATATATATATATTATATAGATATACACCTTTCAATAGCATTTTTAGGGAGACAAATTTGACCAACTCTTTTGAGGGTCACCCAAGGCAGGCTTTTGACCCATCCCTGAGGCTCGGACAACAACACTGAGAATCAGCAATTCCATGGTGAAAAGCACCATCACCAAAGTAAGCACCTCATCTCCGGATCAAACTGGAGTTGGTACATGAATAATCTCTAGACAGTTTGTCTATAGTATACTACCATAATATACTACTATAGTATACTACTATAGTATACTACTATAGTACAATACTATACCATTATTCTAGATTATACCATGATTCTATAGTATACTACTTTTTACCTACTTGCAGATGGAATATCAGTTGTATCATCCCATACCGACTTCAGGTCCAGGATGGTCTTCTGGGGCCCCCGGCAACGTCAATGAACACGGTGTCATTGACTCCAGCCAACACCCAAATGTCGGGCATAAACAACGCGAGTAGCAGCGCTACCACCTTTCGCGGTGGTAAAACCCACAGCTTTCCCATGGTTTCCCATTGGGTTGGTACTTATAAGTTTTGCCCTCTGGTAAACTGTCCCATAACTATGGAAAATCACCATGTTCAATGGGAAAATCTCCCACTAAGTTCATCCATGTTCATCCAGAACCTGAGTTCCGGACCATCAACATGGCCCAATTTCGGCCTTGCAACATGCTACCTCAGCACGGCAGCGACCGCCAAAATTCCTATGGTTTTTGATCTGGTCATGGCTAACATATAGGCTATGAAAAAGGCTATGGAAATTCCATGAACATCACCATGTTTCCTAAATCATGATAAATCCGCGAGAAACAGAGCTGCTTCCGACTCAGAGAACATCCGCGAGAAATTCTGACGAATGAGTCATTGGTGATCATCACAAGTACTGTGTTGAAAATAGACATATCTGAAACCACCAACCAGCGACAGCTTGATGTATATGTATCCCCATGTTTGCTGATGATCTTCCGATTGATTGTCAGTATATCCTCGACTTTTTAGATGGCTTAAAACATATTTGAAGCCACAGGTCACCAGATTCCTTGATCATCAATCCATATTAATCTACCCAACATTTTGGCAGTTGGATTTCCATTGAAGTTGGTAAATATGTTTAGATATCTCCAATTTAAGCGACTGAAGAATTTCACATCTCCACCATATTTTGGTGTGTCTGAAGATGGAGCACTGTTTTTCCGATATGCCCGGGAAAAAAAAAACAGGGGAAAAGGGAAAAACATGACAACACTTGGCTTGTGGAGTATCCTATTTTTAGACAAAGACATATATATATATATATATATACATATCATATTGTTGATCTATCCCGTTAACATCGATTAATTATAGTCACCACTACTACTCAGAATACTGTATGTGTTTTTTCCCAAATTTTGTTCTAGTTGGCTTTGTACCCTCATTTCTCCCAGAAAAGCTGCCAGGAAAGGTGCTGCCGTCCGGATTGGGAGCCCGCACGTAACGCGACCGCCACATTACTGCTGTACCAGCCTCGAACAGGGTACGGGAACCCCAAAAAGATTCTAAAAAGGTAGATATGGAGGTTTCCTAGAATAGGGGTACCCTAAATCATCTACTTTAAGAGCATTTTCCATGAAATAAACCATCTAGCTATTGGGATCTATTGGGGTACCCCCATGTATGGAAACCCCCATATGTATCACTCTTCTAAGGTTTGATTCGATATTGAGCAATTTGAAGTCACTATGTTTGGATTGGATTTTGCTTCTACATCCGACATGGGGGGGTGCTATACCTGATGATACCTTACCGGTCGGAAGGGATGTATGCCTATACAATATGTATGTAGGTGTATGTATACATATGTATATTATATATATATATATATTATGTATATTATATATTATATATTATCTATATATATATTATACATATATATATATGTGTACAATGTGTATACATCTATATATATATATATTGGTGGAACGGACTAAACATGTGGCTACATGATTTCACCCCTTTTGTTTTACTCGTTCTATCTCGCTGTTGCGTATCCCAGGTTTGCGGTTCAATTCTCCATTGTTTGGAATTTGTAATAGTACTGTATGTGTATATATCTGGGTAAATTATAATATTTCACAAACCTGAATTAAGGCCATTTTGGGATGATTCCCCTTATTATCCATGATTCCAGTGAGGTCGCAGTGAGGTCGTTATAATTTGCCCAGATATATATATATGTGATATATATATATACATGTGTGTGGCTAAATTTCCCTGATTCACCAATCTGAAACCTGCCGCCGGCGATGGGGATGAAAAATCCCCCAAATATTTTTCAGTCGCAGTGAGGTCGCATTGATTTATCCGAATATATAACTATATGCTGCTTATATTTCTGCCGCTTTTTGTGGATATTACATGATATTACATCATTACCCTCCGGTAATCAAACATGGCAATGGAAAATCCGCATACAAATGGCTACATATTGGGTATACCCAATGTTCAGACACCCATATCATATCTATTTCGTTGGCTATATATCATATATCCTCTTGTATCCACATCGAATTTGCATTACATCTCCATCGTTGGTGAAACACCAGACCGTTGATGTTTTTCAATCCCTACACCCAAACAGCCCAAATAGCTATGCTTGATGAATGTTGGTGATATATCCAAATTCAATCAAAAGACGTTCACCAAGCATAGCTATTTGGCCTATTGAACATACACATAGGAATATTAATGTTGGTCAAAAAACACAGGAAATCCCATTGAACAATCACCATGATGATTTTCATCCATCCCTGCCCAAGGATTCCACAACTTCCAACGCTCCAACTTCGTCGCCAAGAGACGGCTGGAGGCTAAGGCCAGTCGGACTTTCGCGATGGCGCCTGCAGGATCGACACGGCCGACTGCTTTTTTAGTGACCAAAAATTGAATCAGGTTACCATCAACAAATGGGATTTAATGGAATTTAATGGGATATATATATATATGTATATATACATATAATATGTATATATATATATAATATATATACATATGAATACAAATCATCGACAAGATTTTGGGAGTAAATCAGGAACTGAACCAAATGACAATTGGTTTTAACCAATAAGAAATTGGAAACTAACAGACAAAATGTGTGGGTTTAATTGGGATATTAATTGGATGTGAATGAAATCATTGGACAAATTGCATCAAATTGCTATAAAACCAACCACGTTGTGCGAATACAATGAGGAAATAATGTGAGATATACCCTCTGGTAAACTAACATAGCTATTGAAAATGGCCATAGAAATAGTGGATTTTCCCATGAAAAATGGGTGGATCTTTCAATAGCTAACTGTTAGTCATTACCAGAGGGTAACCAACAAGATCCAACAAGGTAGGTTTGTCCAAAAATGGGGAATCTTCCCAACTTTCTGCCATTGCAGGAAGGAGAATGAGTTTCTCAACCATCAAGGAGAATGGGGTCCCCAGGATTCAAGAGATCCCCAAAAATCCCAGAACCTGCCGCAGCCTTTAGGCTTCCAAATAAGGTTCCAGGGTGCGCATCATCAAAAAATGAGGGCTATATATATATGAATCATACTTAATCCATGAAATCTATTCAAATCTCAGATACAACATGATACAACAAATAGAAAATATCATTAAAATGATCAACCAAGACAAACTCTGAGTTTTCGCCCTTGAGATCCTGGATGCTCCTGAAACCGCAGACACCCCGACTTTGGATTTTGACCCATCCTATAGGCAAGTCTTCCATTCGAAACACGCTTAAAATGTCCTAATATTTCCCAATCGTTTCACATGATGTTCCCACATGTTCCGATGATTTTCCCATGATTTTCCCATAGTTTCCCATAGTTTCCCCTTTCCCAAAAGGCATCGTCCCATCCCGAAGCGTTTTTCTCGGCGTAAATCAGGTGACCTGCCAAACCGGCACCGCAGCTCGTCTTTTTGATCTCTACGGACCTTGCTGGGAGACCATCAGTCGTCCATGGCCGAATTCATTGAGATCTTAGATGTTTTATTAATGATGTATAATGTAATAACTATCTTCATATTCACTATCTTCATGTTAACTATCTTCAAACACTATCTTCATTAACTATGTTCATCAACTATATTAATTAACTAGATCTACTAAATATCTTCCAATATCATGAATTAGTAGAATTGGACTACTCTCTGGTTATTTAACATGACTAATATATGCAAAATGGATCAAAATGGCCCATTTATGTATCGATGATGAAAATGATGAACTACTGTATCATAAAATGGTGATTGTCCATAGCTACATTAAATTACCAAAGGGTAATTAGAGAGTGGGGAATATAGTCAGTGGATTTGGATTCAATATATCATAGTCTGCAGGCCTGCAGGTACCATAACCAAGTATTAGCTAATGGATACTCCTAGAAGGCGAATATATTCCATTAACTATTTTCCAATATGTTTTGCAGTGGAATTTGTCATTAATCATGTCTTTCTTTTAGGACTAACCAGTGGACTTGAAGGGATTTCCCATGGGATTAACCTGATGATTGGGATTTCTGGAGACCCAGCTCGGGATTCGGCCACATGTTCTCATGCAATTTTCGGGTGTTTACCCCAACAAAAAAGGACAAATAGCTATGGGAAAATCGATCAAAACCATCCAGGATACGAGGATCCCTGACGCCATGCCAAGGGGTTGCGACGCTATGGGTTTTTTTCGATTTTTGATTCATCATTCGCCTCACAAAATCTGAAAAATAGATTGTGAAATGTGCGAAATGTCCAAAGTATCTCTGAAATTATGGATTTCACATGATTTCACGAATCATGGATTTGTGTTTTGCGGGATGTTCAGAGTATAAGTGATAACTCCCTCGGCCATCGGAGGAACATCTTTGGGACCATTGAGTTTAGGGGGATGGGGTCCCAAACTGGGCCTGAAAATGGAGTATACACCATTGTATATACTGAGTATATACTGGTATACCCCCAGCCCAGCTTGAGGGAAGATGAATCATTGGATCCGAAGCCTATTTTGAAAGCCAAATGGAAGTCATCCTGAGGAAGTTGGAAGGAATGTCTGTTTCAAATCATGTTCAACCGGGGATATGCCAAGACTTAACTTGTATAGCCCAGAACCGGACGGAGCATTGAAATTAGAGGATTACCTGTTCAAAATGTCATGCCACAGGGATCCCCAAGATGAGATTTGCCAATCTGCAGGTGATCCAACACAAAGTGACTGCTTCTAAGCATCTTACAGAAATATTTCAAGTTGTTTTTCTTCATCCAACGAGAGTGCTGGTTGAATCCATAATCACCCAGTGGGTCCTAAAAAAAAACCAGCCACCTGAAAGTCATCCTGAGACCCCAGCTTTCTCTGATCAGCCCTGTTGTCCTGTCCACCACTGGTGAGTGAGGCAGACACCGAGTGTCGACCCTTCACATGGACAGGTGGCTTGTCTGCGGATTCTCTCCTGGCAGCGGATTCGCATCAAGCCACAGCCGGGTTTTGATCATCCTTGGGGACGATCCGAAAAAACTTTGGCTTGGCTGAAAATCATGAGAAACCCCCCACCGAAAACCCACCGAAAGTTGATGACTGATCATCATCTTCCCCAGTTTTGAATGACAACTTTGGGGCTATGCAGTCCTTTTTGAGCCATACCCATCTCAGATTATAGCAGTCCTTGGAGTGGTTACAGGAACCGAAGCGGAATGGTCACCGTCACCTGCAGGTAGAAGGAAGCCCATCATGCTGGCTGCTTCATAAGGCTTCCGACCATGGATTATATAACTAGCTAGTGTAACTAGCACAAGAAGTTGTATGAGAATCCATGTATAACTTACAAGTAGTAGAATGTAGTATAACACGCATGATAGGAAAAAACCGGTTGGTACTTCGGACGGCATTCTTTGTAATGCCTCCTCAAGATTTGTCTAAAACCCCGGTCGATCATTTTTTTCGGGTGTCTATCCCGAAACAAGTGGGGTTTGTTGGTACTAAAAATTATCCCCATAATCAAACAGCCCAGGGGTTTGTTGATCCACAATTGATGTGATTGGTGTAATTATACAAATATAGATACGAATTTAGATTTAGGTGTTGGATATTAGATATTGGATATTTGATATAGATATAGATATATATTAACCCCTATGAGGTATCATGGTATGAACGTCCAAATGTTTATCTGCAAGTTGATGGGACGTGTCTTCTTGGTTCTTCATACCCAGTGGCCCACTGTTGGAAGTCAGTCATGTTGGAGCTGGCTTTGTTTTTTCCATGCTTTTCTTATGAGATGTGATGGTTCATGAAAACTGTCCCTTCAACAAATTCTAGGAGTGAAACGCGCATTTTGGAAGTCATATGCAGCTTGTGTGGCTTCTGGCCCCTCTCTTGTGGCTCAAGTCGCTTCTGACCCCCTCGTTTTTTCTTATTTGCATAATCATATATTTCCAGATACATACATACATATATATATATTATATATATATAGTGTATATATATATACACAGTAAATCAGTATGGATAATTTGTTTTACTTGCATTCCAATCTATTTGCTTATTATAGTATAGTCCTATATTTCCACTTTGATACATATTGTATCATATTATGTCAAAAAAAACTCTGGATCCCTCTGGTAATTTAACAGTTTGCTATTGAACATGGCCCATAGGAATAGTTGATTTACCCATCTACCCATTTATTGATGTAAGGTAATTTACCGATCTATTAACCACTATTTAACATAGCTATTGATTACCCATTGAAACTAGTGATTTTTCCATAGTCATGTTAGTTTCCCAGAGGGTAAACCATCGCCACAACCAGCTTCGCTCTTGGCCTGGCAAGACCATCGTCGGCTCAAAGGCTCCCTGGGACGCCGGCGTTTCCCCGAAAAAAACCGGTGGAAAACCCATGGCTTTTTTAGCCTAGGAAAATGATCTACATTCATGCCATCCATGCTGGGGGAAACCCACATCTAAATCTATGGGACAGTTCACAGGTATACCCTCTGGTAATTTAACATAGCTATGGAAAATCACCATTTATAATGGGTAAATCCACTATAAATGACCATTTTCAATAGCTATGTTAAATTACCAAAGGGTATCCCATTGATATCCGTTACATCCAGTGGTATCCCCATGCAGATCCAGGACACCACAGATTTGGGCTACCAGATTTTGAACCATGCACAGATGGGACAGATGGGACCCAGAAAACAGATGGAATTGGTGCTTTCTTACGCCATTTTTTTTTGAAACAACTTGATAAAATCAGCAACATGGTTCTTAAATATATATATATATATACTGGGATCTAAGTGGCAACAAACATGAGTTTGTTAACCAAAAATGATGCTCCGGGAGGATATAGGGTATACGGTATATATATATACTATATACACTAATATTTTTTGGGCTTTGCTACCTCTTCCAGCAGGGGAAAATTTTGGCTCCATGGGGATCATCCGGTGGGAATTTCTCGACCATGCTATTAATTTTTAATAGGTAAAGCAACTATAAATGGGCCATGTTCCAAGGCTATGTTAGTCATAACCATTGGATATAATGGAAATATAACGGGATGTAAATTATGGATATCTATGGGATATAAGCATATTATACCGAATTATACCAACCAACATGATATGTCGGTTTGTCTAGAAATGGCGGGGTGATGTTGAATGGAACATGATACAATGAAAATCTGCGGGTATGCATATATATATGGCATATATGGCATATAGTCAAAAATATATTCTACATATATTATACTATGGTTGTCGATATAGATAAGCAATACAATCGATCCAATCAACAATATGATATCATCATGGGTTCGGCAAGAAATTGGATAATTATGTATGCCCGAAACTTGCAATACTAATAGGGAAAATAATAACAATAATGATAAACGCTTGGATTTTGGTGTACCCTTGTGGAGAAACCCAATAAAACACTTCGATGATCTGGTTTCTTTGGTGATGGGAATGTCAACGCGGACTGATAAACCCTCAGTTGCTTGTTTGATAATTTTCACTATTTTTGCCTCTCGCCGGTTCATGAACTGCCAGGTCACAGTAATCGTGGGTTGACATTGCCTCTTTATTCTTTCGACAAAAATGTCAGGTTTCAAAGGGGATATACTTAATATCATTGTGTTACTCATGTTACTCACGCCCTCTCATTTTCAGGAGTCAGCCAAGTAGAAGTTTTACAAGCCCTTCAGGGTTTATGGTGGTCAACAACCCCAAAAACGACAAGGCCGTGAATAACCCCAATAAGCCAGCTGGTACAACCTCAAATATGAATCCATCAATACAGGTACTTTGTTCATGGCTTCGCTTTTCCGCACTGGGCTCCCCCCACTGGCATCTTTTGAGCCCCCGCTGCAGCCGCTGTGGTCCATCATCTTTTTGAGCAAACAGTGCGGCAAGCAAGCAGTGACAAGAGTCAACTGAACGAGTTCAGTTCATGGACACATAATTATAAGGGAAATGCTATAGGAAACTATGGATCTATGGTAACTATCCTGCTATATCATGGGATATAATGGGATATAAAGTGGATGTTGGGATATAATGGATATTGGGATACAGCGGGATATAATGGGATATAAAATGGATATTGAGATATGATATGTTTCATGATGATATAATGGATATTGGTATATACCGTCTGGTCATCTGACATATCCATGGAAAATGACCATGTTTATATATATAATTGGTAAATCATCTATAAATCAGCCATAGTGTCCATAGCCATGCACCGAGCCGACCACGGATTTTGATGTATCATCCACCCCATCGCGGTACCAAAAATTTGACCCAGTGCCCTGTGCCGCATTCTTCGTTGCGAACACACTTCCTCTAAAGACATTCCTGGAACCCAGGGTAACCAATAACATTTAAATAGCGGTTCAGGTGTTCAAAGCTCCGAAAATCGGAAAGTTGTTGGAAATTGTGCATTGGTTTCCCGACGAATTAAACTCTCTGGGTTCGCTGTTGAGATATCTTCCGATCCGTTTTGGTGGTTTTTTTTCTGAGTGATGAAGGGGCTGAAATTCACCATTTTGGTGGATTTTAACAAAAAAAAAACGCGTTTTTGTAACCTCCGTCTTTGAACTGCCTCCACCCAAGTAGGTCATATCATGTCACATCCTCATTCTGTTGGTTTTGTATGTAGTTGGAATATCTACGTGATGTTGGGAGGATATTCCTATAGTTAGTATAAGGATTTTCATCATCCTTGTCGAAAATTCTCCCCCGAATCATCGGAAACCGTCGAAAACGCCCCTGTGTGAAAAACAGGCGCGTATTGTCACAGGCTTTGTCACTAGGAGACCCCAATGGAAACATGGGGGTTCCCATCATAGGAACCCCCAATTCCAATGGTATTCCAATGGTTTATATTGAAATATCAAAATTGGATTACTGGTGGTATTCCAATGGTGTTATTATTCCAATGGTTATCCAATAATCATTCCAATGATCAATGGTATTCCAATGGTGTTATCCTAATTCATCATCATTTTCCCCACATCAAAAGGACCATGACTGGGGCATTGCCGCATGGCATTTGAACATTTGAACCCCCCCATCACGCCCATCTCTCAGCAGCGTACCACTCCATCCAGGTTGATCTGAAACAGCACCAACAAAACATGGGAAAGCTTCGAGCAACTGATGAGATTACCAGTAATCTTGCAACTGAGAATAATTAATGGGAAAATATGCTACTTCAAAGATTTGGAATCTACTGATTTAAAATGATAGAAACTGAATTTCGTCCGCAAGGACATGCGAGAACCATTATTGGGTAGCCACGACTTGTTTGTTGAGCGAGGTGACTAGTAGGGAAATCCACCCCATAAACATTGGGGATTGATTTTGTTCAGCAGCAAAAATACGGATTTAAATCAATCAACACAAGGCGTAACCATCCAACAAAACATTGGGATTGTTCCCCAGCAAGCGGAAATCCAGCCCTGGCTCAGGTCCCAAACCAGTCCAAACCACAACCAACGAGTACTGGCCAATGTGTCGTTCCATGTATCAACAGAGACGCTCTCTGAAAATTGTCAGCAAATAAGTTGTTTGTAAATTAGATCCCACATGTTTCTTTAAAATATCCATCTTTGTTCCTTAAATCTCGATGTGTGATTGGTCAAATCACACGTCATTTCGGTTGAAAATCCCATTTTTTTTGGTGCCTAATAAACCTATACTCATACTAGTAGAGAGAGATGGACATACATGCAAACATATACATACGGACACATACATATTATACATACGGACACATACATATTTACATATTTACATATATATATATATATACATATATATATATAATTATATATATAATTATATATGTATATATAATTATATATGTATATATTACCTATATAATTGTAATTATATATGTATATCTATATATATATATAGAAAATTATAGATATAGATATATAGACTATATATATATACTGCATTATATTACGAATCGAGATAGGAAGAGCCCAATCTTTGGCGCGGCCTCGGCCAAGAGACGCTCCGCCACGCGGCTTCCCACAGCCTCTGGGCTTCCCAGGGCCTGGAGAAGTTCAGCCAGGTGAAGCCCGGTGAAGAACCAAAATAGGGGTTTTAACCAGCCAAAATAGGGATTTTATGGGATTTTAACCATGTTTTTTTAACAAGCAAAATGTTGATTTTTTTAGGAATCTAATGGGGCAAAAATAGAGATCGAACCAAGGAAAGTTTGTTATTATATATGTATATATATATATGTTAACCGTCAAACATGTCTTTTATGCAACAGGAATGTAGATTTTAGGCAAAAATCATGGGGCTTCAAACTAAGAAAAACGGGGATTCAGTCGATCGAAAGTTTGGCAGGTTAGTAACAGAAGTTCGGATTGAATACTGCAAATTGGGTTTGGACTTGCAAAGAAAATGACTCAACTTTACAGCAGAAGTGGGGATTTAACGAGCATTTTGTGGTATTTTGAACGAAAATTTGGATTTGACCAACAACAATCAGAAAATGTTGAGAGTTCATCAATGAATGACGGGCATTTAAGCAGCAAAAACTGTGACTTCAACATATGGGGATGGGTCAAAACCCTATCCCCCTTGGTGAACATCAAAATAGCTGGTAAATGGATGTTCATCCCCCTAAAAATGGTATGTATAGGTATTGATCCATAGCCATATTACGGGGAGTTTAGCATCTTTGGAAATCAAATCTGGCAACCATCAGCTGGAGATGGGCGAAGAGCGATGTCCAATGAAGTAATTAAAGGAAGATCAAAGGACTTTTCCCAACGACCAGTGATGGCCAAAGGTTATAGCAGATCTACCATAATATCTATGCTTAAATCGTTTTTTCGAACATAGTAACATGGTTAAACCATGTTAAACAATGTTAAACAGATATCTACCCAGTACCCCAATATCTGTTAAAGGTTGCCACGTTTCAGCTGCCTCGTCATCCTGGAGACTCGCACAGGCATCCGCTGATCTGGGCTCCGTTGCGATTTCACCCACAAGAATGGGGAAAAATTGGGATTTCACCGTTTCACCCACCAAGCATGGGTATGTGTTTGCAGCTTAAGCAGCGAAAATGGATGAAACTGAGGATGTTAAGCTATAGATGCGAAAACCTGTGAAGAATGGGCATGGATGAAAACGGTCAAGTTAGGACGGAACTTTTGGGGACTTCAAGCTTGATGTGTCTGACAACAATTGCTCCTACTGATTCTGAAACATACCTATATGATCCCACATGGGTTTGTCTGAAAATTTAAGGTACCCCCAAGTCCAAGCACGTTTCCCATTGAAATTCCATTTTCGGGTATATTCCACTTTCAAACACACCGCACATGTTTTCCCATACCAGCCCATGAAGTTGAACTGGTTCAGACTTGTCAACAAAGTGGGCTTCCTCAGCCTGGATAAACATGCAATAAATGATGGTTTATACAAAGCAGATATGGGAATATTGGCGATCTTTTTTATATAATTGGGTTTGCTGCATACATGAACAACTCAAAAACATGCAAGCCGTGTTTAAGCCCTGAAAAAACATACATTGGGTACCATCGTTACATTTGTTGGATTGATGCTGTTCTAAAACGGAAAAAAATACGGTTGCTGACATCAAGCGGATAGATATGGCTGCCTGGCGTTTTTTCACATGTCAACTGGGACCCAAACTTGAGACTTCGAGCAATTGTCTCTGCAACCAACGAAATGCCTCGGCATTTCGTCAACCAGTTGGAGGCCAAAAAAACACCCAAACATCCTAAACCTTTCCCAAGGGATGAACCATCGAAACTTCACTGTGGATAAACATGGGTTATGTGTCCGCAAAATTGGGATGTCCATATGGATATCCCCACATGATGTGTACTGAAACGCATGGTGACTTGGGGATCCCCCATGACTGAAGGAACCCCCAAATGGTTCCAATTTCTGCAGCATTTTCCACAGCAGGCACTCGGTCACAGTTTGAAACCTCTAAAACATCGACTGGAAAGAATTATATAGCCATTGGTAATCCACAAAAAAGATGAAAAAAGTCCACAAAAAAAGATGAAAAAAAGATGGAACAACCCTTCTTTTTTCATCTTTGTTCCAAGCTATGTTTCATCATGCAGGGTTCATGGTCCATCTCCAGCTCTGGATCCCCGACCATAGCCCGGCGAATTCCCACAGGCTTCACCCTCGCCGTCGATGAGTGCAGTGTCTGTGTTACCCTCTGGTAAACTAACATAGCTATTGAAAATTGCCATTTATAGTGAGTTTTCCCATTAAAAATGATGATTTTCCATAGCTATGTTAACTTACCAGAGGGTAGTCGTCTCAGTGTCTTTCCAAAATAACACTGCCAGGAGGAATCGGGATAGAACTTGAATTCATCACACTGTTCGGATGTCCTTCTTCTATGTAAAAATCTGACCATGTATTGCTACACTCTCAAGGGATTCCTTGAAATGGTGTTCAATGAAAATAAGGATCGCAAACTCACCCGGCCATGGCAAATCCATGTCCCACACCGCCTTGCAATGGTCAGTGTAAACCCACACGTCGGGCAAGAAATCGTTGAGCACTGCACGTGCCGAATCCACCATACGAGCGGCAAACTGCGACAGGTCCGACAGGTTGGAACTGGGAGGTGCATCCCAGGTAAGTGGCTAACCCAATCATAGGATATCATAGGCCTCTTTTTTGGGGAATGTCACCAGTTGTCAGTTACTTTATGATACGTTATGCATGTAGGTTGTACAGTATGCCGATCATTTCCAATTCACATGTTTGAAGAAGCCAACTCTTCTCTTCAGTAATTACCTGTCATCCAAGTCAGATGAAAACTATCGAACCCCCCACAAATCCAATAATGAATCATTTATATATAATAATTTACGACCAGAAATGACCACCTCTGTGGCTCCATTGATACCCTCTTTTTTCACCTCCAGGACTTGTCTCTCTCGCCCAGCGGCTCGCCCACAAGATCAGCTTCTCTGAAATTTCACAGAGGAACTCAGAGGAAAGCCATCACATTCCACAATAGAAGGCTTGCAGTTGCTGCCATAGCATTGGACTTCTCTACCTGGCAGTCTCCTTTCTTCACGCGTTCGCTGTTAATCACGCCCAGGTAGCCGTCTTCTTTCTTGTGACCATGCTCAGTTTTTGAACGGATCTTGTCGAAGTCGGTGTAATGGTAGGCAGACCAGCTGGCTGTTTTTTCATCATACCATCCACACATCCACATCTTCACGTTGCCCGGCAATTCAACTGGCAGCTTGAAATAAAATTGTTGTTTGTGCGAGCCTTTTCCGCATTTGTCCTTCGCCTTGCCAATCGCAACCAAAGTTTTCATTTGCTTCTTTTTTGGACCTGGGCCAGTGCGAACATGAGTGCTGATGATCACCCCTCAAGAACGCACTGGCCCAGGTCCAAAAAAGAAGCAAATGACACGGTGCGATGGTCATTTTGCCATCACACAAGACTTCCACGGAGGCGGGTGGACCGCCTTTCTCCGTCAAGGTCCACTTTCCGGCCATCTTCGCCACCACAGGATCCGTTGCCGAAACTTCGTGCGCTGCGCTTGCGGAACCTGAAGAGCCTGAAGCAGGGTTGGGCCTAGGTTTGAACGGTTTAAACGATGTGTAAACCGAAAATGTTTGAACCAATCCGGGGGGGTAGTAGGGGACCTAGCGAATTCGCTTAAACATGTTTATATAAACAAATATGTTTATATAATATAACATGTTTAAACGAATTCCAAGAGATTGAGGACCCAACCGCATGAGATTATGCGCACGTGCAAAATCAAGCACTGAGAAATCTGCTGCTAGTGACATCACCCTGGTGCTTCTTTCTCGCTCACCCGTTCTTACAAGTACTACTCAAATCACTCATTATTACACTTGAGTCTTCCCGGCCGCCCACTTTCAAATGTGGAAATCTGTTTAAAAGTGTTTAAACACGCGTGTTTAAATATGTTTAGACGTCAGAACAAGGTCACAAGATCCGACCGCTCCAATATCAGCGTTGCTATCTCCAGAATCCGATGAATATGTTCAAACATGTTCAAACGGTTTAAACCTCTGGACCTGAGCTTTAAACGTGTTTAAACAGTTTGAGGTTGAAACGGTTTCATGCTTAAAGCTCTTTGGAACCACGGCCTGAAGCCGAAGCCTCCTGCGCGGTCCTTGCGGCAGCACACTGATGTGGCGGGCTGTGGAACGCCAAGTTCAGGGCTGCCATGATGGCCATGAGATGTAGACAACTTGGTAAAGGAACAGCTCCAAGAACATGAAATATGAACTTGCTGATGTGACCTGCGAATCGCCGAATCGAAGGCCTTTAATGAGCAAAAGAGGCCTGCTGGCTTTTTGAGCCTGAAACTCCAAGCCATTTTTCAGCATCCATATCAAATGCACTCCAAAGATCGTTTGTGTGTCTATACTTGTTTCTTCAAATCTGATATGTATTTCCAAATTCATCTTCATATTAGATTGATATTCATCAGCTCTATGGCTCCAAAAATATCCGTTGACTTCGAATATTTTCCCATGGATCTTCGAATGGAACTGCCGTGCGCGTCGCGCCTGCGGGCTGACTTTGGTGGTATAGGCGACACCACGGACACGCTTCACCTGGTCTTGATCTGGTGGACGGGGTTCTGAATCATCAACTTAAATAGTTGTTTAAATAGGGAAACCAGGGGTGACAAGGGGAAAACATGGAAAACCCAATTTCAAGAACCATATTCATGATGTATATATTTATGAGAAGCCCCATATTAAAGTGAAAAGATGTATTTCCTCCCCATCCAAGGCCAGGATCCCACCTTGCCCTCGTTGAGCAGCTCGATGGGTTGAATGCCCTGCGAAGCAAGGGGGGATCCGGGATATCAACGACGTTTTGTGTGGGGATAATGATGGTATATCCACTCGAAATGGAGATGCCAACCAACAATCATTCCATATGATTCCATTTATTGATGATGACCTATTGTATGACCTATTGTAGGTGAATGATACCAACAAAAAAAAACTCCTGGTCTTAGCTTGGAAAAAGATGTGAGCACTGGAGAAATGGGCAGTGCCGCAGTGCAGATCATCCAAGCCATCCAAGTTTGGAAGTTTAACAAACAACCAAGGTGGGAACGCAAAGTTGAAGAGATTTTTCCAGGAAGTCTCAAGCCTCCCAACTAAAAGTGCTTGGTGCTTGAGCCACCAAACGTCTATCACTTGCGCAGTACCAGGTGGGAAAATTAACAAATGAAACCCGCTGCCACGGCAATCATTGAAGAGCTTTGATCACTGAAATGGGTTGTGCTCTGAAAAACTGATGGCAAACCCCCAAGTTCACCATCCAGTCAATCAGATGTTTCCCATATTTTCCCCAAAAACAGACCCAACTGAGCTTGGCATCGGCGCCTTAGTGATGGGACAGCTGAAAATGACTTCGCCCCCACCCAGGGAAGGTGCTCCGCGCTTCAAAATCTGGACGGAACGTTTGAAGGATGAGAAATGGGGACTTCACAGGGAAATCATGAGGAAATTGTGGGGAACTCATGGGATTCAATGTGAATCACCAAGCAACATGAGTCAATCATAGTCGATCCATTTTGAAAGGAAGAACTTTATGGAATGTTCCAGCCTTATGGACGCTACCAGCTGGCAACCAGTGGAGGAGAGTTGATAAGGCAAACTATGTTGGACCCATTTTGCTCAAGGTCTGTCCAAAAAGAAATGTTCAGGGATTCCCCAGCTGGCCAGATAGCCATGTTTGATTAACCGAGTACCCTCCGGGAATCAAACATGGCAATGGAAAATCTCCCATTTACTTCGGTGCTTTTCCCAGCGAACTAAACCTCCATGGCTAGACCACAGGGATCTTCCCAGCCACGTTTGATGACACTGGGGGCTACCATCTCTCTGAAAAATTGAGATCTGGGGAAGTCATGCTGCAAAATGTCCAGCATGTTTTTTGGAAAATGCAGCATGACTTCCTCAAAAAATGCGCTAGACATTTCCGAAATGTGCTTCATCCAATGGGTTGGAAAACATGTGACCCCATTGCCATTTGATGAACAACACTATACCCTCTGGTAATTTAACATAGCTGATTTATAGTGGAATTTCCCATTAAAAATGGTGATTTTCAATAGTTACGTTAGTTTACCAGAGGGTAGATTTGACCAAGATTTGCGGTCTCCGGGATTTCAAGACTTCAGCCGGCCGATCCGGGCCGATATCGGGTTTTTTCAAATGGCCGAGCTGGTGAGGCTCATCTATCCCCATAGATACCCTCTGGTAAACGTTTACATAACTATGGAAAATAACCATTTTTAATGGGTAAATCAACTATAAATGGCCATTTTCAATAGCTATGTTTGTTTACCAGAGGGTAGATCAAATGAAGTACTTCAAGCCCGAAGCATCCAGTCAAGGTTTCCTCAGAATATGCCATGAAAAAAAGTCGTAAATGTTCATCATCCCCTTCGACTTCCCATAATGATCCCATAATGTGTCTGTAATTACCCAGTGAGTGTCCCGTGGTTAAGACCTCATTATTTTTGGTTTATGTTCCCACCATATCGCCATCACAATTGATTTGAAATGAATATATAGGAGTGGTGGTTCTATGAGTCATAACATCATATTGATGGAGAAAAAACACAACAATTTCAAGCATGCATATGCCAGAATATCAATGGAATGTATATAATTCCTCTATGTATATATATAATCATCAATTAAGCACATAGAATCTGGAAAGTTGAATAAATGTTTGAGATGTGAAGAAAACACTATTCTATCTGTTTCAGGATGGCTATATAGCTATATATATATATATAATCGCATGATTTTCCCGACACAAGACCCCAAAATCATCTCAAAACCACATTGAAACCATTGAAAAAACTTTCGTCCTAGAGGCGTTGCATGTCTGGCTAGATAGTAGAATCGTGTCCCATCAGAACGGGATATATATATATATATATTCCTATCCCTAAAAATCATGGCAATAAAATGACCCAATCCAATGATCCACAATAAGTAGACTAGTATAGCAACCTCCAAAAAGATTCGACAACTACTGTAAATTCTCACTATATTTCGGTTTCGGATTTGAATTCTGCATCTTTTTTTGGGGGGATTACTATATCCCAGTCTACCCCAATTTTTTTCCCCAGGAAATGCCGGTGCCGTGGTGCCTTGAAACTCAGCTGTTCCTCCAACCCGAACTTCGCCAGCAACGGCAGGGTGGCGGTGCGGAAGGTATCGCAGGACTGCGCCGGGAGCCGCTGAAGGCTGAGAGGAGCCCCGAGTCCGGGAGCGGAACGTTGTGAGTTGTACAGCAAAAAGATGTTTTTTGGACCACGGAGACTTGGGATCTAACCAAGAGAAATTGGGATCTAACCAGGGATCTAACCAAGAAAAAATGGGATCTAACCAAGAAAGACGGTGAGTTCATCAAGAAATGCTTAATCATACAGATGGCATTTTGATCCGGGGGCTCAGATGATCCTTTTAAAGGAGCCCGTCAAACCATAGGTAAGTTGGTAAACATAACCATATAGTATAGATTCTAGATATCTATAGATACTATAGGCTAGCTTTGGATTTCTAGCGGATATATCAAGTTATCTCTGGTTCGATAGGTTTTAGAAACAAACTTACAGCTGGAGCGGCCCTTCTTGCAACACTTTTTCCTGCCGGCCCCCAACGGAGAGCTCCGCAGTGGGTCAAAGCAATGGCCAATTGGCAAGATGCACCGCCCGATAGATGGTGGCCTCTATGGCAGGAATTGAGCGCAGGTGCCTGGAAAAAAAAACCTTTTGTTTACCCAGTGACGTCAAAAGCTCTGGACGTCTTTGGGAGAGAAAATCGGAAATGCATGGGTTTCTGCGGCGGCACTTCCAAACTGAAGAGAATTGCAATCACTTTTTGTGAGTCATCTATTTCCCAAATATGAAAGTCAGATTGGATCATCATCCCAACTATTGGGGAAACCACCAATCAGGTCATCTGTGGGTTAAAAGTTTGTCTTCCTTCCATGTTCATCCAGAGCATGGCACCCACGGCCCATGGCACCACAACGGCCCGGCGAATTCGTGAAGCTTTCTTTGACCCTTTTGAGCGCGGCCTTGAAACATGTTTGAAAGTTAACCAACATCAATGATCTGGTGGTTTCCATAAATGGGGGGTGGCCAAAATGAATGGTTTATAATGGAAAATCCCATTTACTGTAAATGGATGATGGGGGGACCACGATTTTAGGAAACTTCCATATAGTACACTGTTTATCATTGGCTAATTATTGGCGATTAACCAACAACATCAAAACATAGTACATAGTAATCGCTAGCTAAATCTGGAACATCCTAGAAAACCATCATCCAACAGACTTGATTAGTAGAATGTTTGGTTGCAAATTGTTTGTTTTTTTGACGTTGGTTGATAAGCACAAGACTGACCCATGAAGCCCAACACAAGTCCCACCTTTACCATCCCTAACCTGCAGTGAACTGGCGTAGATAATTTGTATATCAGATTCCAAGTAACCATTGGTTGACCATATCCATGTTTCGTAATCAAAAAATGCAGAAGTTCGTAGAATCCGAACTTGAAGAATAGTGATTATATCTATAATATATATATATATATATATGTATATATATTGAAAGTAGCAAGGTAGTATAAACACTCATAATTACTTTTTGGGCCAAACTGACCCAAAACTGTGGCTAAAGGGACGGTAAAACTACCGGCAGAAGAGCTGGCGCAACTCAAGAAACCCGATTTCTTTGGTTTTGTGGCTGGCAAACTTAGCGGCAGAACCTGTGGTTAACTCTGTGGGAACGAAAAGCCATGGCATTTGTGCCGGCAAGTCGTATGGCAGACAATCCGAACCATTGAGGGACAAGCAAAATTAGGGGCAAATGTGCCGGCAAGAGGCCCGGCAAAGTGCGCGAACTAGCTCTGGCCAAGCCAAATTTACGGTCATTTTCAATGGCAAATGTGTTCAACGCAAAAGTCAATGAAATTTGGTACATGTTGGCACGTTTCAATGTGGAAAAGCTGAACAATGA
>Ga0126342_10005195_pt1 | contig 22611 bp, 18 predicted proteins | sample Cyp1metagenome_FD_92528 | JGI IMG/M metagenome (GOLD analysis project Ga0126342, IMG submission 92528) | Coral microbial communities from Lord Howe Island, Old Settlement Bay, Australia - Cyphastrea 1 metagenome | ecosystem: Host-associated > Invertebrates > Cnidaria > Coral ...
CGCTTGGGGTTGCGTCTAAAAAAGTGCGTGTGAGACTGCTTCATTTTTTTGAAAGAAGAGTTTTGCATTTTGGAGTGTTTGTGCAAAACCCTTGTTGCAAACTGGACCCAAACTTATTGCTTCGAAACTCTTCTTGGGTACCCGAACCTAACAAATAAGCAACTTAACACATAACATCATAGTATATCATCATGAATCATCATAAGATTCATATGGTCAGCCATGGATATCTATCAGCTACAGAGATCAACTGTACGAAAGATCCCTTCCAAGCTCTCCACGATCACTCTGGACCTGAGATTGGCTGTGTCATGGGATACGAGAGGATTCTCGATATATACGGATGTAGTATGATGTAATGGGATATGATTCGATATGATGGGATAGAAACCCTCAACTCTAGGGATTCAACGAAAACAAACATATAGGTTTTACAATGGTTGTTTAGCTATCATGAAATGATTGAAGTGTCAGAAGTCCGAATTTAAGCATCAGGGATGTACAATCTGGATAGTTGATCGTGGAACCTGGAACTAACAAGACAGCCAGCAAGGCATGCCCAAACAAGGCAAGCCATGCCAAGCAGTCCAGCAAACAAGCAAGGACTAAGCAAGAGCCGACAAGCCATGAAAACAAGGAGGATGAAAACAAGCAGAATCAAGAAGATAACAAGCTTTGCCTTTTTTGATTCAATAGACTGGCCGTGACGACATGCCGGAGATGCAAAACATCTTGGGATTCTGGATTTCCACACAAGTGTTTTTCTGGAATGTCTATTATAAGTACTCATATCCGACATGAACAAGGTCCCAGGCATTGACATATCTACAGACTCAAGATTTTTTCCGCAGAGCATCGCAGAGTGCCATCTTTCCTGTGAACAAAATTGGGACTTCCAACCATGTCATCTTCAGTGGCGTGCCCACACATCAACATGGAAGCCACAGCCCAGAAAGGGTTCGATGATTTTACCCCAAAAAAAAACTGCAGGTTTTCCATAGCTATCTTAAATAACCAGAGGATAAATGATATCAAATCATATCAAATCCCCATGAAAATCCATTTAATCACTATAAAATCCAATGAAAGTCCCATGAAATCCCTAATCCCACGACCTCACCGTGAACATCCAATAAAAACCACAGATTTTGGAAGCGATTTCGGCTCCACTTGGACACCATAACATCCGAATCCTCTGGGGCACCAACGGAGAAGGCAGGAAATCACCTTCAACCTACAAAAAACAAGGAACGCTCTGCTTTCGAATTCAAAGGATAAGGCGGAAGTGAAGAAACGCGATTGTGATCATAGTGACATTTTTGTTTTTCCGTTGTGTTTTTTTGGGAGGATTTTCATCATTCAACAGGTGTTCAACTGGAACATCCCAGTGAATCTTAGCCCCGCCAAGCAATGCATACGCGTTCTGATGAAGAAAATACAAACCAGGAATGAAACCTCTCTATAACACACTTATATATATGGGATAATTATACCGTATGATACACCAGAGTAATGTAGGGATCTCCAAACTACATATGGGCTTGTCTGAAAAGGTGGTACTTCCTGTTAAATTGGCATTTCGGAAGTGAGACAAACTCATGTCACACCACAAATCAAGGCTGATCTTGGATGCCGAATTCAAGGTTTCCCCAGATCAAATTGCCATTGGGGAGTAACGGAGTACCCCGATTTCAGACACATATCATGCCTAAAAAACAAGTCAGATATCCCATGCCCATATCACACCATCCATATCACACCAGACACACCACAGAAAGGTATAACCCCCCGGTGTCATCAAACATGGCAATTGAAAACAATACATTTACAATCATTTACAAATGATTTTTCCCAGCTATAGAATGCATTTTTCACTTCTATGGCACTCGGAATTAATAGGGATCTCCATAATCTAAATGGGATTTTCCCAGCTATAGAGCATAGTCGTTTTCCATAACTTGTTGCTTTGATTTTGCCCCGGGAGGGTGATGTTTCCCAACCCCCCCGTTCCACCCGTTCCACCAAAACCTGCGCACGCCGTGTGGGTGTTCCCAGTTTTGGACAGCGGCGTGGTGAACTGCCTGCGAGATCCACAACCGAGGATGAAAACATGGGCTATTTATATGGTGTTGTATGGAATATTCATGAGAAACTATGAGAACGTTCCAATTTATGGGAAATTAGAAAGGATACTGTAATAAGTAGATTTATATATATATAAGTATGCAGTAAGTATCGAGTATTTATGGGACATATGGGAAATGACCGGATAACTATAATGGTCACCATCCCCAATTTGTGGTTGATTTTGGGGTTACCCCTACTTGAGATAGTTCTGGGCTGGGGTTTCATGTTTGGAATATGGGAAACTCTCGTGTGCTCGAAGACTGTTGCAGCAAGGTATGAAGAAAGGGACTCCAAATAGTACCTGGTTGGTGGTTGACCTACCCTCTGAAAAATATGACTTCGTCAGTTGGGATGATGACATTCCCAACTGAATGGAAAGTCATTAAATTCATGTTCCAAACCACCAACCAGTATTATATATATATATATTATATATATATACATATTGGTATTTAGTTGTAAAATTCCAATATCCCTAATTTAATGGGCATATAATGGGCATATGATACAGATACAACTTGATTCAGTGGGAACCTCCACCATCAAATCTGCTGTCCGTGAGAGTTGTTGAAGTCACCAAAGAGTACAGGCACCGTACAGGCAAGTGTTCAAGACCCCATTTGGTTGATGATTACAATGGATTATATATTACAGTGGGGATAAGCTTATGTATTGATTGATAGTATAATATATTAATGGTTATAATATATACTAATGGTTATAATATATATATATAATATATTGATGGATTATATATTACAGTGGGAATATCACAAATATATATAACTGAATATTGATGTTTATTAATATATTACAGTGATGTTATTATATGATATTACAGTGGATTATACTAACCTTATATATTGGGGAATATCACAATCCACTAGGGCCAAAGGGCAAAGTCCACGAGTTGCCAGTTGCCAAATGTGCTTTCATGCAGATCACTGCCAGAAGACTGCAGCGTCGAAGACTGCAGGTTTTTTTGATGTCGATCTTGCTGACCGTTCCTCAAAAATTATGAATCAGCTGTACTGTCTAATATGTCTAATTTTTGGAACAAACTACCCCCTGGTAATTTAACATAGCTATTGAAAATGATCATAGAAATAGTTGATTTTCCCATAAAAATGGTGATTTTCCATAGTTTTTTGTACGTTTACCAGAGGGTATATGGATTTTATGAACCCAACGCAGATCTCTGCCTTCCACCAAGCTTTCTTAAAGAAATAGATTTTTGTTCGTCTGAACATGGGAAAACCCAAAACGTCAGACGGCCATGACGCATGGAATAAATGGCCCATATTCTCAGGGCTGCTCCCGGGAAAATTTGCTCAATAAAGTCAATGGATTGGTTTAAGGGGAAATTTACAGGAAACCTCCATATTTAATGGTAAAAACCATGGTTTCCTGCAGATTCTCCCTCAATCCAATGACTGGATAAAGAGGTAACATGACCTAACCCCCCAAAAGTGGCTATCATTCATGATGATGATGGGTTGGAGCAAGCCTGATTCTTGAATGAACAACTCACCAACAATGGCAGATCTTGGCTTTCGTGTGCTTTCCCTTGAGGATCTCTTAAAACAAAGCTCACGTCAACAAGCTCCACCATCTACCATCCGCCTATGCCCCACTTGCGGATGGACTTGGAGGAGTTCGAAAATAGCATGGCCCTGACGATGTGCTCAGGAGAACCGTGACATGGCTATGGATCAAAAAAGTGTTTGGTGTCCCTGGAAACCACAGATTACCTGTGCTATGGGATCATCTGAATTCGTAGAGATAGTTTTCAACCTACGTGATTGATCCGTTGTCAGAGCCCCATTCAGCTTCCATTGGAGCAAAGACATACCTCTCCAGTTTATAAGAGAATCGCAGACTCTGAAGCTTACAAAGAATATAATTAATCTATGTATATATATACATACACAATTACATATATATATGTATACACATACATATACAGCACATATATATATATATATATATCACTTACACAGTTTCATATATATCTATATATAATACATATACAATGTATCTTTACTCATATCCACCTGTTTGATACTTTCTGTACCATGTCGGCACCCCAACAGGGTGTAAGTTGCCCAAAAACGCGTTGAAGAATCTGAGATTCCCACGGCATGGAGTGGGTACTGGGACATGGTGAAGGGCTTTCCTCGGCACCTGATGCGAATCATTCTGAAGTAGAAGAACATATCGATTATATGTATACAATAGGTGTATAAACAGGCCAGAATGATGTATATATATATACTGGTTGGTGGTTTTAACCATCTTGAAAAATATGAAAGTCAATGGGAAGGATTATCCCATATATTATGGAAAATAAAAAATGTTTGAAACCACCAACCTGTATATATATATATATATATTGGTATTTAGTTGTAATATTCCAATATCCCGAATTTCATGGGCGTATAATGGTAAGATTATGGATAGTTAATCAGGATATAAATCCATCCATCATAGTTTTTTTTGGTGATATAGATGTATCACCAACAATATGGGGATACATATATATATATATATATACGTATATATAATATTATATAATGGGGATTTCATGGAATACCACAATCCCCAATTTCTAGTATGATGGGTATCTAATGGGTATATTGTACTGATGACATGATGGATATAAAGAGGATACAATGGTGATACTGATTCAAAACAGGCATGTGGGCTTGAATTTGCAGGTCACTTGATTACGGACCTCATCTTAGGTACATCAACGACTTCAGACAATGGCATCCAAAAATCAGGGTCAGTCCAGTTTGCAGACTTCTGTTCACGGCTACTAAGGCTACTACTAGGCTGCTGAATATTCTCCATCCAATCTGATCATCTGATCCACCTTGAAGTTGGGAACTATTCCAATGTCCCAGAAGTATCCAGAAGTCATTGGAAGGCCCGCGAACGATGGACTGAAATTTCAGAAAACAATCAGAAAAATCAGGCGTTTTGAACATTTAAAAAAACAACATTTATCATCACACAAACCATGAAATTAACCACCATCACCATCTATTTATCATGATTACCCATGGTTTTCAGAACCCCCAAAGGTTTCTGTGACAGCTGAGGCACAGGTTCGTCGATTCGGTGTCCTTTTTTTGGGGGATTGGAAGCTTAGCAGGGAATTTTCGGGAATGATCCCAGTCATCACTAGTAATTTCATCATCCCAGCAACCCCAGCAACCCATCCAGCAACCCTACGTTTAGCACCAGTAAGCTTTTGTTCGGTGTTTGTTCTGTGTTTGTTCAATTTGTTCTGTGAATCTTCCCAAACTTGGGGAGAGCCCACTGCGCAGGGCCATAAACCACTCGGTATTTCGTCTGTGCGTTGTATTGGATTTTTTGGAGGAGGGTCGCCCGTCTGAAAGTCAAGATGGAATCCAACAATAGCATGAATTTCAAGTGAGCCATTAAGAATAATTACCCATATCATCCCATATCCCATCTCATTACCCCGGTTGATTGATAGGTTTCCCAAATATGAATAACCAAAAAGCAGGTAGTATAATAGCTCCTTATAAATACCCGATCAACAACGGCATGAACAATGGCATTTTAGTGGCTTAACTAACTTGAGCGTGGTAACATATTATAGTAACCCCCAAAAAACATCGAAACGTGAGAAACCTGGAAACTTGAAGTGAATCAAGTGACTCAATACCCTCTGGTAATTTAACATAGCTATTGAACATGACCATTTATAGTGGATTTTCCCATTGAAAATTGTGATTTTACATAGTTATGTTAGTTTACCAGAGGGTAACATCCTGGAAACACTCTAACACGTGGGTATGACTGGTAATATCAAAACTGATATAACTGTAGGATATACAAGATACAACCAGTCATATCGCCTTTAAATTAAACAGTAGTATCCTTTTTGCGAGTTCCTTTAACGTTTAAAGGTATCAAAAAAAAACCTCCTCATCCGCAGTCCTGGCATCCACATCGCGGCCTGGGCCGGGAAAAGATGACGAATGGGAAGTCAACCAAGAAACATAGCATATAAACATGTTTATACTTCAATTGGTATGTTGGTTTTTACTTCCATACTAATAATATGCATATAATTGTTGATTGGCTTATAATATTATATATGTTTATACTAGGTATGTTGGCACAAAAAACAAGATTTAACGGACGGATTTGTGGTGGATCTAGGCAGTTTGCATCTTTGGGTCCTATCAAGTTACCCTCTGGCAACTAACAGTTTGCGATGGTGATGGCCCATTTCTAGATTATTTACATATTGAACCTTGTGATTTTCCATAGCAATGTGGGTCAGTGGGCCCCCCTAGATAGCAAAGCTGGTTTATGACTCCAAGTATAGTTTATGATATGGCTATGGGTCAAAACCCTGGTACCTAGTGAACCCCAAAATAGCTGGTAAATGGATGTTCATCCCCCTAAAAATGGTATGTATAGGTATTGATCCATAGCCATATTTATAACTGTGGTATTCATGGTGGTTATAACCCAACTATACCCAATTTCTAACTGTGGGCCCCACAAAAAGTAGCTATGTTAATGATATTACAGCCAGGGGAATCTGCAGTTTTCCCCGCCCTCCAGTGGTGGCCTTTGGTCTTGCTTGGACTGAGATAAGTGGCCACATTCTCTTTGCCCTGGGCCGAAGGGCGATCCCAAGACTTTCTGTGATTTACCGATAGCTATCACCCATGATGCCACCGTGAATCCACGAAAAAAATCGATATATCGCCACCGTCCAATTTTACCAAAGTGCAATTCATTGTGGAATTCAAATTCCACAAACCCTCTGCGAAATACTTGGATGATACTGATATAGTATACTGATATAGTATATTGATATAGCATATTGAGTAGGAAAACACCTAGATTCTGGAAATGGTTTTTCTGTTCCGCTGCCAGGATATCACTAAAATGGGAAATTCCGGCACTCACCTTCTGAAAAATATGGACAGCCTGCTGATCACAGCAGGCTACATGGCCACCAGAGATAGCTTGGATGGCCATTTGGGTGGCCCTTTTTTCATAACTATGGACCAAATGGCCATGACTCAGGAACCGATTGACTGGAGGCCTATTTTTTTAGGGCTATGTAAGGGAATCTCCCCACAAAATATGACCAAACAACGTCAAAAATATGGTACAGTACCTCCAATTTAAGATCCTGAAAATTCCATTGTTGATCATTCCAAGTCATGCACACCCCCTGCTTTGTCAAAATTTATGCGGCCCTTGCCAAAGCATCTTTCACTTTTGGAATCCGATATGTCACTGTTCTGATCTGTTCAATTCTGACGTCCACTTTTTTGGGGAGTTACCCCGTAGCTATGGAGCTTCCAGGCCCATTTCATTCGATGATTTATCTACGTTTTTAATGGGTCTTACCCTCCAGTAAACTAACATAGCCATAGAAAATCACTATTTATTTCGATGATTTACCATTTAAAAAATGCAAAATGGTCCATTAGCTATGTTACCCTCTGGTAAACTAACATAACTACGTATGGAAAATCATCATTTTTAATGGGTAAATCAACTATAAATGGACCATTTTCAATAGCTATGTTAGTTTACCAGAGGGTAGTTTACCAAGCAGTATCAGGGCATTTGATCTTCCTCAGTTCCTTGAACCCTCGCCTCCGCTGTCTTCCCCTGCTTCTGCTGAAGCACCTGCACCGGTGGCGATGCTTTCTCTGGTGGTGAAGCAAAATTCCAAAAAGACCCGAAGATCAACAGGAAAAAACGCCTATCTTCCGAGTAGATCATGTACCCTCTGGTAATTTAACGTAGCTATTGAAAATGGTGATTTAGTTCGTGGATTTACCCAGCTAGAAAATGGTGGATCTTTCCAGTTCATTATGTGGCTGTTTACCAGAGGGTATACAAAAATGATGTTGTCATGACGGTAATCTCCAACTTTCCAGCGCAAGGGAAAGTTGCCGTTGCCGTGTTTGCTCATGACGAAGGCTTTTTTCGGGGGACATCTCTGGTGATTCCCCCCCGTGTTTGGTCATCGCAAGTTACTTCTGTGGAATCATTTCAGCAAATTCATCCACTTAACCAGTTCACCTGCATTGTTTGATGGCTCTAAATGTGGTTCAAAATGTTGCGTCCCCTGCAGTAGATATTTCAGACATGCTAATCTAAAACATAATCTATCAAAATCTATGGCTCCTTGGGCTGGGCCTTAATTTCTGTTCTATACCTTTAAGTATAAATACCTGCTTTTGATGGCTGACATATATTTTGGTATGGCGAAAAATATCCAACTATAATTGCAATGGTTCCCTGATTACCCATATCATTGTCATATCAATGTTTCAACAGATTTTTTCGCATCCGCCTAACAAATTGAACACCCCCCATTTCAACCATGGTTTAGTAGGGATTTACAGCTTTTTGGGACCATAGGCGATGGGGGTGTTTTTCCATATTGGCTGTGATGGATTCTGGGATTAGACCATTAACAATCCTTAACCATTCTTAATTGTTTCCGAAGCATACTGTACTAGTTGGGTAGTTTTTTTTAATTAAGTAATGGTTAAGCTTATAAGTTATATCAAGTTATCATATCTATAATTATCTATATCAAGGTTAGTCTAATCAGTATTAGTCATCCTTAACCATAAATTGGGGGGATGCGTCCTTGGCCGCTTCCACGGCAGCGCGGCGTAAGGCTTCACGTGCATCACTGGGGCTTGCCACCTGGGAATCATAAAGGGGATGCGGAGAAGATGAGATACCACATAACTATGGAAAATCACCATGGGATCCATAGGAAAACCATAGGAAAACCATAGGAAAACCATAGGAAACCATAGAATAGTATAGGTTTTGGTAATGAACATGGCCATAGAAATAGTGGATTTTCCCAATAAAACCTCCATTTATATCATTTATCATGGGTTTATGATGATTATACCCTCTGGTAAACTAAGCGAACTTGAACATGACCATTTAAATATAGTGGATTTACCCGGCTAGAAAATGGTGATTTTCCATAGTTATGTGGCTGTTTACCAGAGGGTAGATTGGTTGAGAGGTTAACCAACAGATCTGGTTGGTGGTTGACCTACCCCTCTGAAAAATATGACTTCGTCAGTTGGGATGATGACATTCCCAACTGAATGGAAAGTCATTAAATTCATGTTCCAAACCACCAACCAATTATCAACTATAATCAACTACATCCCCATATCTTTGGTGCTTGAATGCCCCAAAAAATAGCTAAATCCCCTATATTTGGTTGGTTGAGATAGAAGATGAGATTTTTTTTGGGTTGATGAGGATATCAAGCAAGAAATTTGGAGATACTTCAGAGAGTGGCTAGATGGCTAGATTATATATGAGACTGGTTGGTGGTTTCAACCCCTCTGAAAAATATGAAAGTCAGTTGGGATGATTATTCCCAATATATGGAAAAAAAATGTTCCAAACCACCAACCAGGAGATATATCATCAACAATATGGCTTAGGCTTTTGTGAACGGAGATTTTAATAGGGGAAATGGTGATGATTGCTGTCTAATGGATACATGTGGGGATGTATCGGTATATAGGCAAGAGAACAGGGAGAAAAACAAGCGCTGATGAAGATATGAACATACATATATGCATATTATATGTGTATATATATATTATAGAGAAATGGACATTGTATTTATATACATATTATATATATATGTATAGAAATAGAATAGATAGATAGGTAGATAGATAAGATTAGATTAGATTAGATTAGACTAGATTAGATTAGATTAGATTAGATTAGATTAGATTAGAGTAGATTAGATTAGATTAGATAGATGGATAGATAGATAGATATATAGAATAGGATAGGATAGGATAGAATAGATTAGATTAGATTAGATAGACAGATAGATAGATAAATGGATAGATAGATAGATGGATAGATAGATAGATAGATAGATAGTTAGATAGATATAAAATAAAAGTATTGCTGAACTAAACGGTTTCACATATTTCTTCTGCGAACTTAACGTTTTTTTTTTAGGGGTTTACCCTCTGGTAATCAATCATGGCAATGAACAAATAAATAAATCCCATTTATTGATAATTTTCCCATCAAAGAATCTCTATTTTTATGGGGGATTTCCCATTGCCAGGTTTCAATACCACATGGTACATGGTATTCGTCAAGAACTGGGGTGTTTTCAGTAAATTTCCCCATAGATATTCCTATAAATATCCTACAACAAAAATCCTAGCTAGCCATGTGAAAAATTACAGGAGGGCATCATCAATTCTTGCTTACAGAATGGGTATCTTTTAGGGCATTTTGTTTCTTTTTTGGGTGATTAAACAATGGTTAAGCATCATCATCAATACTATTTGTTGGTTTCATTATCAAAGGCGGAGGTTGGAAGCTTAGTTTCCACTAGACATGGGCTATTTTCAGGGTCTATGTTAATTTACCAATGGGTACCCTCTGGTAAACTAACAAAACTATGGAAAATCACTATTTTCAATGGGTAAATCCACTATAAATGGCCATGTTCAATAGCAAACTGTTAATTTACCAGAGGGTAACCTTTCTTTAATCACCAAAAAAGTGATGTTTCAGCACCCATCGGACTCGATTGGCTCGATGGTTTTCGGCCACCATCGACCCCCAAGTTCACCATTTTTGTTATTCAACGCCGTTACTTGAAATTCCTGCTCGAAACCATTTGTTGACCCAAAACAATCTCAATTCTCAATTCAATGGATTGGTTTAAGGGAAAATTTACAGGAAAACCCCATATTTAGTGGGAAAATCTATGGTGTCCTGTAGATTTTCCCTTAAACCAATCCATTGATCAATGGTTCATGTCCAATCTTTGCTAAAACTTCCATGTTTCATGGTGAAATCCAGCTGAAATGCCCCATTTTTCCCAGCAATCTGCACCTCTAGATGTGGTGTGGGTTCCGGAGACCAAGCTCCATGGGGCTTGGGCATTGCTGGCGACTCGGCCTCACCCATGCGTTTTTTTGGCGGATATTTCAATGGGGAAGATATTTCAAAGGAAGAAACATATATGATATCTGGGATTATTGGCATAGATGGATTTCCCATATGAATTTTCATATGGATTATCTCCAATATCCAATATACCATATGGATTTTTGATGATTATTGGCATATGGTATATCATACTATATCATTACATTAATGATGAAACATGATATGGATGATATTTGTATGGGTGACATATTTCCAATATCATCCATATATTTACATATCCATATGCCAATATTTGCCAAATATGATATCTCATTCATTCAATGGGAATTTCAGGATACTAAATTGGAGGTACTGTACCATATAAGGCCAAATGAATTGTGGGGATATCCCCTAAAAACTAGGCCTAAAAAATAGGCCTTATATATGGTAGGTACCTCCAATCAATCGGTTCCTGAGTCATGGCCATTGATTCATATACGGATTATTGGCATATATTGGCATATGGTATAGGTATATGTCTCCCGTGATATTCCATGATGATGTTGATTAGATGAGGCTATGATATCTCATGAAATCTTTTGGGATATGATATGGATACAAATAGTGGGGATAAGATATACTGGCGATGTGTCAACTATATATATAGTATAATTGGGATATATGTCATACATTAATAATGTGATATGATATAATGGGATATAGTTGGCATATGGCATATATGTGTCTGAAAATGGTGGATTTACCTCCAAACACGGTTGTTTGAGTGGGGAAAATGATGATTGACCATGATTGACCAGTGAATGGAAGGTTTTTTCCCATAATTTTCAGACAAAACCATATTGCTATGCTGTTATTAAAGGGTATCAATCAACCCTCGAACTAATCAACCAATTGTTTTCTTTTGAAAGCTGCTCAGATACTACTGGGTCGGAGTGGGTCCTGGTAGGTGAAGAAGGATCCACTTTTTGCAATGGGGTTTCTACTAAAAACTGCCCACTTGTTTAATTATGCTCATTGTTCTTAGATGTTCTACTTTAGTTTCATTATCATTTTTATTAATATTATTATTGCTGTCACCATATGGAGTTGTCTGAGAATAAGGGGATACCACCCAAATTCCCAAACTACAATTTCAAGAGGGAGAATGATAAGTTATGATAAGTTACAGTATCAATGGATTCTTGAAACAGCTACCCTTTTTTTCAATCAAAACCATATTCTTAAACAGTTCAGACTTGGTAAATACCCAACGTTTTGGATCGGTCGGATCATTAGTATCTCCAGTTGCCACGAGGCTCTCACAGGCGCGCGTGATCCTTCTGCCAGGGATTGCCAATAGACCTGGGTGCATCGTGCACACTTCATTGACGATGACGGGTGTAGCTAATTGCTAAGCCACTTAGTGGAGGATCTGGATAGTAGTAGATTTAGATGTAGGCATATAGGTATTGGAGAAGTTTCCTAAAATGGGGGTACCCCAAAATCATCCATTTTAATAGGATTTTCCATGATAAACCATGCAGCTATTGGGTTAGTCCCATTTTAGGAAACCTCCATAAGCCACATCAACCGGTCCGGCGGTTGATCCTCTTTTGGATGCCTCAGATGGGAAAAACTGGGAAAGCCCTGGGCACGGAAATTCATGGCTCATGGGAAAATCCATCGGGAAAACTATGGTGGTTTCCCATCTACAACTGGAGGTTTGATGGGAAAATCATCAAGCCCGGAGCTAGCAGAGCAAAATCCAATGAAACTTCAATGTCCAACCAGAAACAAATCGGGTTATAAGGTTTAAATCCAAGCAGCTTGTAGTCCATTGAGTGGAAATTCCCATTTCCCCGTAAACTGGGCGATAAAACCTTTTTTTTTCTTAGTTGACCCCAATTGTTTGATAGGTCAATGTCCAAATTTATGGGTTTCATGTCATCCTGCTGGTATACAAACGGGCTGGGAAATCCCAAAATGGAGGTTTTAATGGACCAATCATTTATGAATGGTGGATTTTCCGTTGCCAACTTAGATTACCTGACATATTCCCCACTTTGATTTGTTGTTATCCCATTGTATGGTTAATATCTCAATTTTGTAGGGTAAATCACCATGTTATACGATAAAAAATCCCATTAAATCCCTATACAATCCCGATAAAATCCCATGAAATCACTCCCCCTATAATTCCCTATAAAATCCCTCTAAAGTCACCGTAAAATCCACATAAAACTCCTATAACATCCCTATAAAAACCCATGAAATCCCACAAGAATCACCATAAAATCTCATTATATTCTATAAAATCCAAACTCCAATAAATTCCCTATAAACTACCCAAAAAATCACATGAAAATTCCTAGTAATTTTCTCAATTTTCCACGAAGCCTAGTCCGGTTGGGAAAATCTGGGCTTCGTGACTGCATCAGCTGCCACCTACAGAGTCAAGACATCAAGGAATCTGAATTCCATCCCTGTTCATCTAATTTCATATACTTATATAATATAAATGTAAATGTATATGTGTGTACATGTAAATAGTAAAAACAAATACATATGTATATTAAATAATGCATGTTTATAGGTGTATGTCACTATAATTGAGTATACATAAGCCAGATGAATATCAGTAGTAAGCAGCCATTATCTAGAGTACAGCTAGAAATGACAGTATGAAATGATGGCATACAAAATTGGAACCCTAAATTTGGGCAGAATTATTACCTCGTACCCAGGTTGGGAACTGCAAGCCAGTAGCCAAGTTGGGGTACAGTACTTTATCGATTGAATCCAGCCAATTGATCAAATTGATGATGTTTGCAAGATGGTCGATCAAATTGATCATGTCCGCAGTTAGTATCCATCTAATTGATCCATTGATCCATTGAATCCACGTTTTCTTGAGGTTCTTATTGATCTAACTAGGCACCATGGTGATCATGAGTATAGTTGGATGGGGTGACATAAACCAACCAACAGAACTACGGAGCACCCCATTGCAATCGATCAACTTGAATATCCATTGAATCCATCTAAATTGCTCTGTTGATTGTGCCATTGTCATATTGATGATGGGGTTAACTTTCCATATGATATGGTTAACTATAGACCAGCCATACGCATCATAATGAGGCCGGTATGGAGGTTTCCTAAAATAGGGGTACCCCCACATCATCCATTTTAGTAGGATTTTCCACCAAATAAACCATCCAGCTATTGGGGTACCTCCTTTTATCTGGGTAAATTACAATAATTCACTCACCTGAAATAAGATAAATAAGGCTATTTGGGGATGATTTCCCTTACTAACCATGATTCCAGGGCTCGGTCGTAGTGAGGTCGTGATGAAACTTACCAAGATTTATGATCATCCATTTTAGTAGGATTTTCCAGCAAACCATTGGTGTACCTTTTATGAAACCCCTATATCATCATGATCCTCTCAAGAAACGCCTCACGATACTGACGGTGCAGCTCCTCATACGCCTGTTGCCTCGGTCGAATCGAGTGATGTGCTGATCCCCTGTTTTTTTTTCATGCTGATAGCGGTATTTCATGGGATAACTACGAGATATGAATGGAATGGTGATGGGATATTCCATGGGAATATTGATAGAAATTACTGGGACATCTCATCAATAGGATATTTAATCATATTTAATCATATCCTATTGATGATTGATGAGATATTAAATATGGGATGTTTTCTAATCATGGGATGTCCCAGTAAATATGATTAAATATGATGATTTACCTATGGGAATAGTCCCATGATTTAATGGATTTTCATGGGATAACCAACAATGATTTACCCCTCATGGAGATGTGAAAACCAAAAAAGCATTTTGATCAATGCAATGGGATAACCAACAACGAGTAAGTACCATCTGGTTATGACTAACATAGCCATGGAAAATCCCTTATAAATGGAGGTGTTAATGGTAAATTCATCTATAAATGGGCCATTTTCCATGGCTATGTTAGTCATAACCAGAGGGTAACACAAAAAACCTCTGGTGATTTAACACAGCGGAAAGTGGGCTATTTAGTTCGTTGATTTACCCACTAAAAAATGGTGATTTTCCATAGTTATGTTAGTTTACCAGGTGTAACAATGATGATTTACCTATAGACTAAATAGACAGTTGCAATTCTCCAGTTTGCAAACCAGAAGCTAGTTTTTACAACCACCACAACCATTTGACTTCGGCCCTTGACAGGAGTGCATCATCCATCTCTTTGGGGGTGTACTATTCTTGGTACTTGGCATAAATACTAATAAACAAATACAATTATATACACATATTATAATATATATATATTATATTGTATTGTATTATATTATATTATATTATGTTATATTATAAATTATATTATATGTTTATGGGATCCTTTGCCGTCATTATAGATGATTTATATTCAGCGTATCTCTTGGCTACAGTTAAAATCCTCGTTTCATGGCCATAAATTACACAAGTCACATATCAATAGCTGGTTGGTGGTGTACCTATCCCTCTGAAAAATGATGGAGTTCGTCAGTTGGGATGATGACATTCCCAACTAAATCGAAAGAAAAAGAAACATGTTCCAAACCACCAACCAGAATATAGTTATACAATAACTGATATAACTGGTTCAAATCCAGGTTTTTCTTCTTGCAGATAAACAATCTGTCCATTTCTTCAAGGCCCAATGGGCCCAATGACTTTCGCCCCATCCGGTGGTGCCAAGTAACAGCCGATGTCCGGCTTCATGGAGCTGTGCAAGCTCCTCTCGCGAGGCCTTCAAGCCCCGCGCCTGGGCGGTGTTAGTTGGACTACCAAGTACTTAGAATTGATCATCTGCAAGTTGGAGTATATATATACATGTATATATATATGTATATATATATATATGTATATATATATATATGTATATATATATATATGTATATATATATATATATATATGTATGTAATGTATATATATATAATGTTGTTAATATTTTGGTTCATATATATATATATCTACCATACGGTTCATATGGTTCCAAATATTCCATAGGATTCCCAAAGAAACAGATGTAAACCGTCCTGGGACTCCATACCAGCACATCGCCTCGGTGTCGCAAGTAGTGGACCTGGCTCAGCAGAGCGTGGAACGTGGCTAACGTGGCGCCCAGTGGAACAAGAAAACGACCCAAAACAATGGTAGACTCAGCATGATGGTGAAAATAGTATCAGTATATATGGTTAATAACATTATATATATATACCACATGGTTCATAGTATATATGGTTAATAACATGGACACCACCAAACAGTGATTCAGTCGAGACTAAGTGGATCTAAGCGGGGGCTATTGGATGCTATTGTTTCTTTTCTTCCCCAACTGCCAACTCCAAACAATTGGCTGAGTCCTGCATTCTCTTGTCTCTTGAAGTGAAGCATTCCCGGGGCTCATGACCAGACCATGCCGGTTGTAGATAAAACTACGGTTATATAAGCCACTTATTTGGGGGAACTGCACCTCCAAGTGGTCTATAATCCATATATAACCCATATTTCATCCCATGTAGATAAGTGAGATATTGCATGTATATATATATATATATATATATATGTTTTCCATATATATATATAGGTTTTCCATATATATATATGTATATGTATGTATATATATATATTATATATATATATTATACACACATGTTTTTTTTGACCCATTTACTAAGTGGGAACTGCACCCCCCAAATACAGCACTGGATATTTGACCCGTGGAATGAAAACCTCCAGACCGATGCAGGCCTCATCTTCGACGTCATCAAAGGTCTTCCAACCTCACAGCGGGGCAGGGTGGATTGGCTTACCCAAAACAATGCGGATATACATAAAATTGGTCATGCGTATCCAGATATAATCTGGAATAATTACTCACATCCATCATCATAATCATCATTATCATAATGATAATGATGACAATAGTAATATAGTACTAATTCTATTCATAATAATCACACTGTAAATCATGATAATTTAAGAGTTAAGTTATGATAGTAATTCATCATCATCTAATGGAATTTACATTAATTATGATGATATTAAATATTCGTACTGATCATGGTATGAGAGGAATTCCATTATGATAGTATTAATCATTCACATACCCTCTGGTAAACTAACATAACTATGGAAAATCACAATTTTCAATGGGTAAATCCACTATAAATGGTCATTTTCAATAGCTATGTTAGTTTACCAGAGGGTATATTCCACCATTAGAGTGGACACCCTATATTCCACCATTCACACGGTCGGAGTCACAGGTCTAATCAAAGCCAGGGCGGCGCGAAGTGTCTTGAAGATACTCATCCAGCTCCATACCCGGCGACCTGGACAGGATGGAGCAGACTCGGCGTATACGATACTCCATTTATACATATATATATATATATTATATTATGTATGTATGAACATATATTTATGTATATATATATGTTCCTTGATCTATGCCTAGATAACAAGCCACTTGCCAACTGGGGTGCGTATTCCCATTTCGGAAAGTGAAACCACCTTCAACGAAGCCAGAAAAATAGCCAATGATATACCATAAACATCACCTTAACATATCTTAATATACAAAAAACACAATGAACATATGAAAATCACATGTCCCATTTGATCCCTTTGATCCTACTAGAAAGTAAAATAAGATTTCATAATTCACCCTATACTTCTATCCCAGTCCAAATGATTCCAAATGTATCCAAATGTATATATATATGGTATACCATTAACATCGTTGTTCCTGGGTGTCCGGCTCGTTGGTTGGAGGCTTTGGAGTTTCCGCTGTCTCCACGTCCATGCTGCTTGACAAATCCGCGCGTCTCAGCGCGGTGACGCGGTGCGGTTCTTTTCTGCCAATGGAAGGCCAGCCATGTGAAAATTGATTGAGAGGTATTGAGAGTTTGGTGATTCTTCACAAAGTCATCCATACCTTGAAGATGCAGCTTCCAAACAACCAAAGTTTTTTTCCTGGAAAGGCATCTGTGTGGTGAGTTGACATCTGAAAGATGTGGACCCTTTCTGATTCATGAAACCTGATGTGTTCCCAGCCAAAGCACGGTACGTTGTATTGCGTGGAGTGCATTGGCACCAGCAAATCTAGCAGTAAATTAGCACTGCCCTGAATGCTGCAAACAATCTGTCAACATCTTTCAATCCATTCACATCTCATTATTCATAATACTTCTTGCATGTACTACATTCATATCCTTTCATATCATCTAAAATTCCTTCATATCCAAATCCATCCAAATCTATCTCCACTTAGGCTTGCTGGTTGATTCCAAGCCAATACTGGTTGCAGGAACCTCCGGACTTTTCCGCGCAACGTGCCAAGTGGCCATTTGGCCATGGCAAGATTTTTCCATGGCTTGACCATGGATTTCTAACCACGCAGGTGAGAAATGCTTGATTCAACTATCAATACATGGTGGATTTAATGGGACAAGCATCAATACATATGGAAAATTAGTGGGGTATACCCCAAAAATAATGGGATATTTCAGTCAATATTGGGGGTGTTATGATTGTTTGTTTCATGAACCAGTATGAATTTGGGACATCCATGAAACGACATGGCGAATCTGAGGTAATGGGCGTATGGAGTATGGAAGTTGGGCTGGTTAGTCTATTTCTCCATCAAAATCCTTCATGTTTTTCCAAACCCATTAACCTATCAAACCCAGATTTACCCAGAACTCTACATGATTTTCCGATTTTCCGATTTTCCAGGAGGATTCTGGGTCGGCTGGGTTACCTGTCATCTTTTTGTGTATCCGTCTCATGAACCATGATGGAGTTAGAGTATTTCCTATGGGGGACACATGAAAATATCAGCATGGTAATTATGGCATGGTATTGCTAGCTAATGGCATCATTTCATGGAGCGTAGATTTGGAGTGCCTCAGCAATCGCAGCTTTACACCAACATCCGCCACAGTCCCAACATGTCCTACTCCACGTTTCACGAAGTTCCAACTGAGACCTAATAAATACCTAAGGTATTGTGATAGGATTTGATGATGACAGACTCTCGCGAAGTCATGAAGTTGTAGAGGCACCAAAGAAGGTGGAATTGCTGCCTCGAAATCATGGACCAGTTTTTCTTGGTTCCATTTCCCCAGCACCTTCAGTGGTTGTTGGTGAATGCCAGTTTTTTTTTGGGTAGTAAAACCCACATTAAAATGGCAAAATGGTAGCAGAACCTATCTTTGTTGGATCAATCTCAATTGTCATTGCTGAAGTCGTATTTTGTTCGCTCATGTCCAAGTTTTGCATCAACTCCATATTTCTCATGAATATCATGAAGAAATCACATGAAATCTTGCGTGTTCTTTTCACCTTCCCATACTTTCCCATCTTGCTGAAGAAATCGCCACTTTTCCCAGTGTATTTCGGTGCGATTTGGCAATTTTTTCCGGTGACCTCCCCATTTTGCCCAAGGTGCTGCGGACGCTGCGCAGCTCTTCGCGGGTCGTCTCCCGCGCCAGCTCCTTTGGGATGAGATCACGGGGATGAATGGGATACATACTGAGATATCATGGATATCATCTACTTGGTGGTTCGGAATCGCTAAGTTGGTGCAAATAGCTATAGTAGTGTATATAATAACAATAGTGTATGATAACTATGATATTAAAGAGGGTTATAAACCAACTAGGGGTTTATCACTATTTCATAACAAGTTGGTGTATGATACGCAAAATAACTATGTTTAGATGGGGTCATAAACCAACTTATAACTGGAGGGCCCCACCCTTTGGGATATCATGGATATCATGGATTCTGGTTAGTGGTTGACCTACCCCTCTGAAAAATATGAGTTCGTCAGTTGGGATTATATATTCTTCCCAATATATGGAAAAATAAAAAATGTTCCAAACCACCAACCGGGATTTATTGATTGTAATGGGATAAATACACTCATGATCATTGATAATATTGTAATGTTCTATTGTAATGAATGGGATATCATGGAATCTTCTGAATATAAGTTACAATATTATTAATGATCATGGGAGTTTTTTTAGATAATGGGAATGAATGGCACTATATGATTATAAACGGGAAGTAAAGTGATTATAGCCCATTCATATCCCATTCATGTTACCATTCATGATGGGAATATTTGGGATTACCAACCATTTGGTATTTTTGGTGGGGAAATAATAGGGATGGTTAATGATGCTAAAAAGGTTGATTGGCATTTGGCATGTTTATATATATAGATATGTATATGTATATGGAAACCGCGACATGGTGATACGTATAACCATTTACTATGTAATTGGCACGTTTGAATTAAATTAAACCCTTGTTTTTGAAGGGAACATCAGTCATCAAGCTGGATAAATAGGAATACAATGCGAATATAATAATAGAAATATAATCTGAATATCATGGGAATATATCATTGTTACTGAAGCAATGAATCATTTGGTGGTAGTCGTTTTTAAAAACATTTTATTACCATGCCTCATTGTTCAAACTAATTGGCATGTCTTAAATATCTTAAATTCAATCAACATATGCTAAAAAATGTGTAAACATGGCTACCATACCACCATAGTTTGCTCCTTTTGCCCCTCATATCTCCTCATAGATTGTAGTATGTTCTAACATGTTCTAACATGTTCTAACTTAACATTAAACCAATGGTATGGTGAAAAATTGCCATCCCCAAATTATCAAAGACCCTGCCATGATTTGTTGATTTTTTCAGGGTTTACATAATTTTATTTATCTTAATTTGTTGAAAGGTAATGGGATTAGCCAGGAAAATGGATTTATCCAGTAACTTTTGTAATTTTACCCAACCATGGAACATGTTTGATGGCAATAACATGACCCGGTTCAATGGTTCAACCCATTGATATTGCCATATAACCTTGGTACTTCTTTCTCACCATCTTAAATAACCTCCAAAAGTATTATATAGGTCTATTTGTTTTCAGGGCCCGTTTATGGAAGGTCTTGTTCCTATTGTTACTTAACATTGGCAGACGATCAAAACCCATCATCAACTCCCATGAAAATACAATGACAATGATGGGATTAATCACATAATCATGAAATTGTGTTATATGATGTTATATGATCATAAAATGACACTGATCACTGTTCCATTATGGGTTTAAATGATGACCAGATTATTAATATTTATCAGTAGTATTAAAACACAATGCTTATTATTATTATTATCATGTTTTCCTTAATGAATGATGATAAATATAAATATACGGTGTTTGAAAACACCATGATGAGTAAAACACAATGTTTATCATTTTTTCTTCATGATAATGTTTATTCCTCATGGTGATGATCGCATAAAATTTTGATATCATAAAATTTACCCTCTGGTAAATTGACATAGACCCTGGCAGATAGGGGTTGGAAGATTAGTTTCCATTAAAACTAGGCTATTTTCAGGGTCTATGTTAATTTACCAGAGGGTACCATAGTGTTCATCATGTGGTTATCATCATGGTTTTGAAACAGCATATATTCTCCCATGATCGCATTTCACCACTGAGCGCCTTCTTCAAGCCACTACATCCGCGAGGACAAAGCATGGCCTGCGTCGGTAGAACACCGGGGAGGGTTGAAATACGGTGGAAATACGGTTGAAATGGGTACCCTCTAGCAAACAGCCACATAACTATGGAAAGATCCACCATGTTTAATGGGAAAATCAACTATTTCTATGGCAATTTTTAATAGCTATATATCTGACAAATTACGAGAGGGTAATTGACACACATTTAAATAATTAATGTTCTATAAATTCTGACAAGACATAGATTCTTATGGATTTTTCGTGCTCGGGCTGTCTATCTTGACATGTCTGTATACGGCGAGAAAAAGACGCCTGCAGCTCTGATGTACAGCACCCGTCCAACTATACAATGCTATTGATATATCTTGCATAAACCAAACAGTCAACCCAGTTTTGCTTGCCTTAAACATCAATCAATTACTGGTTGGTGGCTTTAACCATCTTGAAAAATATGAAAGTCAATGGGAAGGATTATCCCATATATTATGGAAAATAAAATTCATGTTCCAAACCACCAACCAGTATATATATATAAATTGGTATTTGGTTGCAAAATTCCAATATCCCGAATTTAGTGGGCATATAATGGTAAGATTATGGATAGTTAGTCAGGATATAAATCCATCCATCATAGGTTTATTTTTGGTGATATAAATGTATCACCAACAATATATATTACCATATATTACAATATATATTGCCATATATAACCATATATATTACCACATATTACCATATATTACAATTATATCACTACCATAATATATAAATATAATATTATATATATATTATCAAAGGAAGTTGGGAAGCAATACTTCCGAGTTACGAATGACTTTTACTTGATGGAATTGACTATGATGAAGGGTGGTACGTGATCTAACAATACATAGCATAACAATACATAACAA
>Ga0126342_10005196_pt1:0-2500 | contig 22609 bp, 25 predicted proteins | sample Cyp1metagenome_FD_92528 | JGI IMG/M metagenome (GOLD analysis project Ga0126342, IMG submission 92528) | Coral microbial communities from Lord Howe Island, Old Settlement Bay, Australia - Cyphastrea 1 metagenome | ecosystem: Host-associated > Invertebrates > Cnidaria > Coral ...
ATAAACATACATACATACATACATACATACATACAGACAGACAGACAGACAGACAGACAGACAGACATACATACATACATACAATGTACATATACATAATATATATATACACTATATATATACATAACATATATATATATACATAATATATATATATATATATACATAATATATATATATATATATACATATAATATATACACATATATATATATATACATTATATGTATATATATACATTATATATATACATGTATATGAATAAATAAATGCATTACATACTGTACGTATGTTACATGTATACACGAACCTTCATGAGACCAGCATCGCAGCTGATTTGTGCTGTCTGCACGTTGCAGTGCACGTTGCACCGAATTCTTGTAAACTTGGCCATACTCTTCTGTCGGTCCTGGGACCAGGAAAGGACTGAAGAGCGTTTCCATTTTGCTTTCCATTTTGGTTCGGAATGTACCCACAACAATAGTAACATGGTGCATTCCCATGTAATATCCCAAGGCCTTTGCTTTCAAGTGGTTGTACACCATGCTTTTTTTACCAGACTGGGTCTACCATATGACATGAGAAACCCACCAGGATTCTTTATCCGAAACAGATGAAGCACAAGATGAACTGCACCCAATCACATGCCATTGAGAATCCTAAATCTTTTAGTTGACAGGCTCAGTGCTTTGTTGCGTTTGATACAAATCAGTTGTAATGACCAATACTTTTGGGGAAGATAAGGTGGGGATGTTTAGCCAAGAACTGTTGGTTGAACAAACTGATGCAAAAAGATATTTGCCGATTTTCCATGTCTTTTCAGCTAGCCAGGGGGATTAAAAAAAACCTGTCCTCCGATCATCTTTTTTGTACCCTCATGACTGGACCTCGAATCCATGAATCGATCGGGGACAATACCATTGTAATACGAGTTGAACTTTACAAAAAGTACCCGGCCTGGTAAACTACCATAGCTATGGAAAATCACCATGTTTACTGTGTAGATCAACTATAAATGACCATTTTCAATAGCTATGTTAAATTACCAGAGGGTAGAACATCCAGCTATATCCAGTCATACCTCCCACTATTTACCATTGGTTTGCAATTATATTTGGCTATAAATGACATCACTGCGACTTCACCATAGATTATGTCTCCACCACTTTTTTGAAGACAATTTGTCCTTTTTATATATTTACCAAGTTTGGACCCTTGTATCTAGGGTGTAGGGAACAGCGTATTATATCCGAATTAGTTCGAATGATCATTTCCGCTCACCCATAGCCATGGCATGCCATGGCCATGCGGCACCCATCCCCCATTTTGGGATTTTGGGACAACCCCCACTGCAATCTTACCCTTGGGTTATTTAACATAGCCATGGAAAATGGCCCATTTATAGATGGTTTACCTATTAAAAATGGTGATTTTCCATGGCTATGTTAAATAACCAGATGGTATTTGTTGATTGTCCCCGACATACTCTCATGACTCATGAAGCCGTTTCCAATGTTCTTTGGTTCAGCCGAAAGTTAAGCCAGTTAAGCCCCCATGTGTTTTTTGGGGTGAAACATCTCTATTTTGATGGTTTGTACCCATATCCAATGTTCCAAATCCCCCCCATGATTGCTGGTTATACCCCCAGAAAATCGCTGGTTTTTCACATCCCCATGTTGAGACACATGTAAATGGACCTGGTGGTCTTGCCATGTTATTCTCATTTAACTACATCTAATCTCCCATTTATAGCTGATGTTCCCATTCAAATCTCCATTTATATGATGATGATGATGATGATGATGATGATGGTGATGGTGATGGTGATGGTGATGGTGATGGTGATGATGGTGATGGTGATGATGATGGTGATGATGGTGATGATGATGATGGTGATGATGATGATGATGATGGTGATGATATACATATATATATAATTTCCCCCAATGATATCCCGTGTTGTTAAGCAGTTGTATCATGGCTGCCGTCTCCCAGGCCCTTCTCCACGTACTCCGAGAAAGTTGGAGGTGGGACCAGTTGTGCAAGGCTGAAGGATTTCAGGTGGGTAAACAGCAAAAAGATGGGATTTTTAGTAACATCCTACTAAAATAAGTGATGATTTACTATCTATCTTTTTCGGGGGTTGCTATATATATGTATATAATATGCATACATATTTAATTGCCGATCAAAGTGGGTCAACTACCAATTTATAACATCTAGACCTTGATGGTGAACTATAGAGCACATTAGGGAGCGTGATTTATCCATTGAACATCGGAGAGCTTTGCCCAGACGGCCAGGATGAGGATGGGCCGACGACTGAATGATTTGGGTTTGAAAATCGGCTACCCCCTAAATTTCATGGCTTAAGACATCGAGACATCCCTATTGAAATGGCCATATATTCAGAGCCTATACTCCCATTTTCAGACACAACCAACTATCATATTTTTGGTGATATATTAAAAAGATATCCTGTCAAATCCCTACTAAGGCT
>Ga0126342_10005196_pt1:7500-22609 | contig 22609 bp, 25 predicted proteins | sample Cyp1metagenome_FD_92528 | JGI IMG/M metagenome (GOLD analysis project Ga0126342, IMG submission 92528) | Coral microbial communities from Lord Howe Island, Old Settlement Bay, Australia - Cyphastrea 1 metagenome | ecosystem: Host-associated > Invertebrates > Cnidaria > Coral ...
CTTTCTGACACTTCTCTTTTCCCGTTGGGTGTGCGCCTGAGACATCGCTGGGAGTCGGCAACATGTGCCATGGTCAAGTCAGTTGGTGTGTTCATCCAGCTACACCACCACCACCAACAACAGCAACAGCAACAGCAACAGCAACAGTAACAGTAACAACAACAGCAACAGTAACAACAACAGCAACAATAAAAAACTATTGCAACAACAACTGTAGCTACAACTACAAAAACTACAGCAACTACAACAACTACAACTGCAGCAAAAATATCAAAACAAATAAGAACCCGCAACTAGCAGACAACAACCAACAACCAACAACTACTTGCAAATAACATGCCAAATGGCAGATTCCAGCTCCAAAACGTTGCAAACAAATGCAAATCTCATGCAAAATGGTTCCGGTTCCAGCTCCCAAATGCTGGAAAAAACCGGCACAACCAGAAATCCCGCCCAAATATCGCCATGGCAATTTCCTACCCGTTGAAAGTTTTTCGCCATGTTATACAGATATCATGGGGATGAACACATAGGCAACATATGTTTAAACCAAGAATATCTTTCTGGTTTTGCTGAAGCGGTCGTGTTTTCTCTCATTAACCAGTGGAGAATTTGCTGGGAACATGTTCTGCTGTTTTTTTTGGGGGAATCCTAAAGAGCCACTCCAGGAAGGTGGTCAATCTCTTCATCTTCGTTGAATTAGATTCCTTGAATCTCCATGTTGGTAAGATATGATTATCCATTTTTTGGGTAATATAGTATATTATTATATAGTTTATAATGGTATACATGTATAGAATAAATATATAGCTATATCATGTTTTTCTGATGGTACAACCGGGTTCAACCGCCATGGATTTTGCTGATTGCTATCCCCATCTTTGTTTGCTGGCTTCTTCCAGGTCTCTCAAAGCTGGGGAAAAGAATTGAAGTGCGACTAGGGAATGGATGGGAATGGCCTTTTTTTCGGGAAGGGGGATATTAAGGAGCATAGGATGGGGATATAATTTCGTTTTATCCTCTAATGACTCTAATGTAACAGTTTGCTACGGAAAATCACATTTTTTGATAGCTACTATAGTAGTTATCATCCAACTAACTGGGCAGTTCACATCGTAGCGATGTTAGTTTACTGGAGGATGACGGCTTTGGGAGCTAGAAATTCGCTGCCAAAATCCCTTTGAGGAGGTATCACCATTGACAAACCTACCCGGCCTGGTAAACGTTAACAAAGTTTGCTATTGAAAATGTCCCAGTCGTAGTGGATTTATAGGATTTACATGGATTTACCCACTATAGTTATGGTGATTTTCCAGTTCGCTATGTTGTTACGTTTACCAGGCCGGGTAGGAGGAACAGAATATCAGACGAATAGATTTGGTGATCTAGTGGAAAATTCACCACGGAAAAAACCACGGTTGCTGGTTTCGGAAATTGGGAAAAAACTCCTCAAAAAACATGGAGCAAAGCATGGAGGATCATTTCGATTGCAAGTATAGAAGTATAATAAGTATACTACACACCTAAGATTTTGAGTATTTCTCTATCACTCGGACTGGCCCATTCACTGACATGGAGTAGAAACTGCATGCTCCATGGACTCCAGGGTGCCAACAAAATATGGATCCAACGAACCCTTGGGCACCCCACAAGCCCCACAAAATTTGATGATTAATCATGATCAATCCATATTAATCCCATACCCCTAATCTTAGATATCTATAGATATCTTAGATATCACTGAGGGCCCCATGTGGGCCCCATGAATAGAGCCACTAAATCCCTGGGTTTCCAGTGGGTTTTGCGGCGACCTTTGGCGGCCCAAGCCGGTGGCCGACTGTGAAAAAAACCCCCCTACTGGTGCCATCGCAGCATGGACTCAAGATTCACCAAGGCTACCAGGACCTCATGAGATTTTCCAGATTTTCCCCCAGTGTTGAGGGGTTTACTTAGACCAATACCCAAACCGATGTGGTTTCTATTGTCAAGTTTTGTAAAAAGACAATTTCCATCAATGTCCAACCTCTGTACTTGTTCAGAGATGCAGAGATATTTCTACCCATACCCAAAATTTTTGTGCCTCTACATCTCTACCAATCTTCGCAGCAAACTCCACAGCTAAGTGTAGCCCTCGCGGCCCTGCCGCGGTCCATGCCGTTCGAACAATGGGTCCGGCAAAGTCAGGTCGCAACCGGATCAAGGAAGTGAGGGAAATGTTTGGAGAATGTATAGCAACCGACCCTCCAACAACCTCAAATTCCGGTGTGAAATCAGATTTTTGAACTTTAAACTTATCCATGCATGGGTCAAAGCATGTGTTTTTTAAGCACCACGATGGCTGTAGCTAGAGATAGCTAGAGAGATCATATCAGCAACCAACCTATTGGATATTGTTTTAAGATGCTGAAAGAGCTGGGATACACAAATCATGGAAATTGAATTTTGTTTTGAGCCTATAGTCATAGTCAGCTAGGACCAAGAAAAAGAATAAGCAGCCCATGACTCCAACCCGGTGCTGAGTTCTGTGGGGAGTTCTGTGCTGAAAAAGGGGCTTGGAATGGAGGATAGCACCATTTGTACCTGGCGTGTTTTTGGGCTTTCAATCATAGAATTGGATGATGGGAACATTTTAACCGGAAAACCCTATATTTGATGGTAAAAACCATGGTTTCCTGTAGATTTTCCCGTGAAACCCAATCCAGTGATTCAACCCTTCCGTCCCGCCGTTCCACCGTTCCGTTGGTGTTTGAAAATCGCGGCAGATTCGAAACTGAGCGGAACATGACCGACCACAGCGAGCTGGACGAGGCGGGGGGGATCAACCTGAAAGAAGCTGAAAGTAAATGACATTAGTTGATAATCCACAAAAATAGTGATTTACCATAGTTTTAATGTCATTAGTATAATCCATTAATGTAGTATAGTTTAAAATCCACTATTAGTTGATTATCACTTATTTTACCTACCATAGTGATAATTCCATAAGAAAACAACCCACAGGAATGAAGTCATTCTGGGATTTTCTGGGTGAACCAGGTGAACCTGTCAGGTGAACCTGTCAGGGCGTGGACAATTCACCCATGTGAAAATCTTATAATCTTGGTTTTGGGGGCTGCAATGATTGACTGACCTGCGATGTTGGTTTCTGGCAGGAAGTAGGTGCGAGACCATCTGAGGTCTTGCTTCATGAACATGTTTGGACTGCGAACTCAATTTTACGATGGTGATTGAGGTTAATAACAAATCCACTTCCTAATCATGGATCCCATGCATTCTGGAATTATCCAAGTCCTACCACACTCATGCTTATTGATTTGATATTTGCATACTGACCAATTAATTAATCCGTATTCTAGTACTAGCATGTACTAGCCATATTCATATTTCAAGCATTTTCGAGCCCAGTCATTGGGGTATCGAGAAAAAAATCTGGTATTTGGGGGATGGGATGAACAGCAAACCAGGACATGAGCAACAGCGCTTGTTCCTTAAAGCGCCTTGGCGTTGCGACGGGTCGCTGGTTTCCTTAGGTCGCTATCATCAGGGCTACAACTGGGGATATAACCGGGATACCCCAATTGGGTGGTTTGTGACGGAGGATCCTATGAACTAACCATCATTAACCATAGAATAACCATACATAAACCATGTATTAACCATTATTAACCATCATTAACCATACATCAGTCATCCATTGATTAGGACGGGAATGGGAAGCAACCAACCAATTCCACACCACTCAATCCACGGTTTTGGCGCACTTTGAACGAGTTGAAACGTTTGGGCGTTTTTTCCAAAATGGCATCGACCTCGATGAATTCCAGCCAGGAGCCGATCCAAAGTGAGTACCCTCTGGTAATTTAACGTAGCGAACTGGAAAGATCCACCATTTTTAATGGGTAAATCCACTATAAATGGCAATTTTCAATAGCAAAGTGTTAGTTTACCAGAGGGTATTGAATCCAGGCATTTTCCAAATCTTTGAGATTTTCTTACACCAGAAGTATTTATACAGAGATTCTCATCCACCGCAAAAGATGATGCACCGAAAAAAGCAAGCGCTTCCCGAGATCTGGATTTTGGCCCTGGTGACCCAAGTATAGTTGGGATACCTTGGGTAATTTGACATAGCCAGGGAAAATAAGCCATTGACAGATGATTACCTGCTGAACATGGTGATTTTCCATAGCTATGTTCACCACTGAAAAAAATCCTCAAATGCACCACGCGGCCTAAGATGAAGCTATACCATCTGGTTATTTAACATAGCCATGGAAAATCGCCATTTTTAATAGGTAAACCATCTATAAATGGGTCATTTTCCATGGCTATGTTAAATAACCAGAGGGTATATCCCACTGGGTAGCTTTTTTTGTTTCACTGAGGCGCTGTTTTGCCTGTTGCGAAGGCACAAAAGCTGGCTGTTACCTCTCACCAACCTCCTCTCAAGATCTCTGTGACGTATCGTTACTTGCGACAAGTGGATGGTGACCCAATTCAGTACCTCCAGACCTCCAGATATCCCAAACATGTTTTTGGAACTCATGAGTTCCAAGAAACTGCAGTTTTTTTTGATGATTTATTGGTATATATTTGGGTCATTTAGTGGTTCAGTCATGTTCAGAAAAAAGGATCCTGTTGTGTAATTATCCATTTTAAAAGCTATACCTATACCGTGTATCCGGAGAATTCCAAAGTGGGTATATTCTCAAAAAAACATGATATACCAAGGTTTGAGCCCATGTGGCACTTTTTGTTTAGCCCATGGTCCATGGGGACGCTTCCTGTCATTTCCTGTCGGTTTTTCCGAGAAAATGTCATCGAATCTCCATTTCGGTGGATGATAGTGCTATGGGTGTGTCTTGAACTGGGATATACCATCTGGTAATTTAACAGTTTGCTATTGAAAATGGCCATTTATAGTTGATTTACCCATTAATAGCATGGTGGATCTTTCCATAGTTCTGTAAACGTTTACCAGAGGGTAACCACCAAACCAAAAAAATGGCATTTTTTTGATTAATCAATGGATCGTTTTTGGGTAACATCCCCGACATTTTTCGAAGCCCGGGCAGCCCGCGTTACACACCGTTACACCGTTGCGGCAGGTCAATTGTTACATGACACACAAGAAAAGTCGATGCCTCAGATCCTCCCAGTAGCGACAAACGAAAGTTACCCTCTGGTTATTTATCATAGCCATGGAAAATGGCCCACTTATAGATGGTTTACCTATTAAAAAAGGGGATTTTCCATGGCTATGTTCAATAACCAGAGGGTATGGTGAAATAGTTTGGTCAGTGGTTAAGATTTTCCCATGTTCAATTCGACATCAAGAACTGTATATATGATTATATATATATGATTATATATGGGGGTTTCCTGAGTCATGGGGGTACCCCCAGTTCTCATCCAAGTCATGGGACCATGACTTAGTATTGAAACAACCATGGTGACGACTGGGGATCCCTCATTTTAGGAACCCCGCCATAGGTTGATTTCTGACGTTGCTTTATGTTGCTTTCCAAGTCTTTGGGAAGTTACATAAACCCGATAACACATTTAAATGTGTATAAATGTAATTTGCACTTAATGTTGTACTGTTTTTTGTACTTATACGATAATATATACCCTATGTATCCCAGACCGAAAAATCAAAAGGCACTAAAAACACCAACCATTATATACTTCAAAACCTGCCTCAGAAGGCACTTTGGATCACTCGGATCCATAGGGATATCTATATCTATACCCTCTGGTTATGACTAACAGTTCGCCATGGAAAGATCCACCATTTTTAATTCAGGTAAACCATCTATTTCGATTAGGGCCATCGAAAAACCATGGCTATGTTAGTCATAACCAGATGGTATTAATCCCACTGGGTAGCTTTTTTTGTTTCCACTATGGTTTATGGTACGCAAATAACGAACTAGTTACTGGGGCGAATCTAAACCAACAAACATCTATCTTGGGGGCCTCACATTGTATATATATATATATATAATTGCATTTAAATGGACTTTGATGGATATAACATTGATATATATATATATATGTATATAGTATATAGTATATTTATATATATATATATATATACACTATATAGATTTGTACATCTCTTTTAAGGTCGCCTTTTTTTTGCGGCTCATCTTCACCCCGAGGCGGGACGATCGTCTGGATAACACGATCATCAAGGCTGAGCACAGTTCTTCCCTGGGCTCGGGCCTAAGTGCGGTGATCAAACGGGCATGAAAAGCAAGGAACATATAGGAAAATATGGATTTTTCAATTTGTGTTCAGAAGGATTGCAAGTTTATTGGGGGAAAATGAGGTTTTGAGATCGTTCAAATTCTTTCAACATGTGGATGTGGGTCAAAATGGAAGACCTAGGGGACCACAGATGTGAATGTCTAGTTTAGTATTAACCATCCAATTATTGGGGTACCTAATTTTGACCCATACCCATATGGAGAGATATTAGGGGATATCCTCTAATTCTGATTGATAGATGATGATTGTTCGGAAATCATGGATATTTTTTGGACATTCTGATTGATTTGATGACCTTAGGGGCCTTATCAACAAACCCCACCAATGAGTTCAAGGGGATGATCGTCACTGTGAGGGACGAAAAATTGGGTCCACGCGATTCCCCTATTTTCATCATTTTTTCCAGGCTTTCCTGATTTCTGGGAGGAGATTTCTGGGAGAAAACAGCTCCGATTTGTTTATGATCTTCCAGAATGATGGCAAATGTCGATTGAAGCCCTCATTCACTGGAACTGCACTTTTTGTGTTTTTTTAATTCCAATGATTCAAAAACAGGTTTTTCAAGGCTTTTAGTAATTGCCCAGGTTGTTCCAGAATGAACATTGCTATATCTTTTGTCTATTTCCTCCTCGGGTTGTGCGTACATCCACATGGATATTCCTAATCTCTGGGGATTATGGGATGGTCATATCACAAAAACAGAATGGAAGCTACCCGGCCTGGAAAACCATAGGAAAACCATAGGAAAACCATAGGAAAATGGTGATTTTTCATGAGGCTTTATGGTGGTTTAATGGAATTTAATGGGATTTACCCGGCTTGGTAATGACTAACAGTTTGCGAACTTGAAAATGGCCATATTTCAATAGAGAGTTTTCCCATTAATAGCATGGTGATTTTCCATAGCTATGTAAACGTTTACCAGAGGGTACCAGGATAAATTTACTACTGACACTGAATATCATGTTGACACTGAATATCATGTTGGCTTTCACGTGACAGTTTAGGATTGTTGATCCCCACTATCTCTGTGCAATCCCCATCTTTATTCTGAGCAGTTGATGGTTGACCCATCGGTAACGGGAGGAAGGGGAATGAATCGCATCTCTCTACGAAATTAGTTGACTACAGTAACTTCTGTAGAAGATTAGTTTCATAGAACTGGGTCAATGAAACTTTGAATTCCGATCTCGACTAACTCTTAAATGGTGCTCCAATTCATGGATCCAATAATAGGGGGGACCATATATATATATATATCTATTACTATTATATATATATTATATATATATATCTATTATATGGGGAAGATTCAAATTCTTTGGGGAAGGATGACTGCTCAGCCAGCTTGGCTTCGTGTGTGCCATAATCTTATTGCCATAATCTTATTGCCACAGGGCTTTGTCTGAAAGGGTATACTCCCCAAATGGCTATGGATCAATACCTATACATACCATTTTTAGGGGGATGAACATCCATTTACCAGCTATTTTGATGTTCACCAGGGGGATAGGGTTTTGACCCATCCCCAAATGGCCCATCTTAGCGAATACCTGGATCTTCCATGTGGTGAAAAAAATCTGCTGTTGCTCAAAAACATGAACGCCGTTCTTGCGGAAAAACGCCGTTCCTGAAAATAAATGCCGTTGTGAGAAATTGTCAGCCCACGTGGTCGGGTATTTCTGCCGTTTGGTCGGGTATTTTCGCCGTTTGGTCGGGCATTTTCGCCGCTGAAAAATGGGCTTGGCAGCAATATATCAGAAGAAACTCTGGTTTGCTCAAAAAGGTCGTTCTTGTGCAAAACCTATTTATTGGGCAAAAGGCAGAAATTAAGCCGACTTTGGAACAGGCAGGTATATGGGACAATGGTGGTTGATCAATGGATTGTACAAAGAAAGGGTATATATTTTCAGACAGACCCACATTTGGGATGAACACAACGGACTAAAAACAAATCGGTGGGGTGGTTTAGTTAGCCACCCGATGTTTACCTGAAATGGCCATGGGTTTCACATCCTCAGATTTGTTGGTTTTCCCGAGATTTTGCGATGTGCAAATCAAAAAAAAATCCGGTCTCATTTGGGTACGGGTCAAAATGAGAAAGCCCAAAAATGCATGGATTGAGATTAATAAGATGACCAAGTTGATGGTTCTATTGAGGTACCCGTCCCAGTATCCCTCACCCAAACCTTCAAAACATGTCTTACAAGCTGGCTAGATGAGTTCAATGGCTGCTGTACAAAATTTGTTTGGAGGGTGGTACAAATGCAAGAATGGTGTAATACAAGATGGGTTTGTCTGAACAATTTTGAATGGCTGTCATCAATTTTCAGAAAACCCAATATTATATATATATATTTTATCCACATCTACATGTATATGTGTATATAAATATAAATATATATATATATATCTATGCATATTTACATGTATATTTATATTTATATATGTCGTGGTTGTGGCCAGGGTTTCAGGCTAGTTACAGCCCTACATTGGCCTTTTTTTTTGCTTCCATTAAAGCCCCTACGACGTTACACTCGCAACTGGTTGGCGCCCTTGCAGATGTTGAAACCACCAGGATGTTGTACAAGGCATAAGGCATCTATGAATCTACACAAACCGCTTCCCGGTTTGTTGGAGTTGAGTTGAGATGTGCCTTGAAGTGAGGTTTCATGAATTCAGAAGCAGACCCGGAGCACGATAGGCACGACGTGGGAGACAATCGATGTTTTGTGGAAACACTTGGCCAAACTTGTGGATGTGGTCAAAAATATTGAGCAAAAAACAGGGATTTTATGAGCCCTTGACCCATAGCATAGCCAGCAATGAATATCACTGCGGCCTTTCCGCAAACATATTGGTCTTCCATTCTTCGGGTCCCAGTGCTGTAATTGTTGAAGGTGCTTTGTTGGTTCAACTGCAACGATTATCCCAGTTTGAGGGGCTTTGAACCTGTTACCAACAGTCACTAGACAATTACTAGCTGCAGATTATAAACATTATTTAGGGTTTATGATCCTAGTTTCTTATCTCTGGGTCAATACTCTATTCACCCTGTTTTGAGAAGGTACAGCTGGTTTCATCTCAATTAGGAATGGGTTTCTTCCTTTGAAAATCACCCAGTTCCTCATAGCAGATCCTATCTGATCATCATAGAAGCTGAGGGATATACCACCCAAACGACCCCCATGCCAATATTAAGGCGTTCTTAAGGGGTTATCAACGACATTCAACGACCATCAACCCCTGATAGCTCAAAAGCGGCCTATGCTTGGGCAGGGTGGTACCCCCATGTGCCAAAGTCGAGTTACAGTCAGGATTGTCATCATTCCATTTCCAATACGGGACGGTCATAGCCACCTTTTTCATAGGGGCCAATTGCCAATTGCGTTAAGGGGGGATGGTGGGAATCCCTATTCAGCCAGGCTGCAAGAGTGGAGGGAAAGAGACGAGGAAGCTTCACCAGTTGAGGACCAAATCCGGAAATGGCTTTGCTTTGGATCATTTTTGCGGATCAAACTCGAACCTTTTCATTGATGTATCCTCCGGTGTTATCAAACGTGGCAGGCTGGGGACAATCTCTATAAATATGGTGGACTTTCATTTATTTTCCATTGCCACGTTTGATTTCGCGAGGGTATATAAAATGCACGACCAGCCTTTTGTGGGCCCATGTGGGCCATGGGTACCATTTGTGGTTGCAGTACTTTAATTTTCCATGCAAAAAGCTTTTCAGAGTTCAACCGCTTTCTGATTCATCATTCAGTCAGCAGTTTATAGCAGTTTACCAATTTTTGAAGGCTGAATTTCCGAAACGGGGAGTCACAGACCTGGCAAAGTGGATGGAACCCGAATCCGAATATTGCAACACAATTTGGGGACGACCGATAGATTTTGATACAGACTATGGACATGATCCAGTAGAACCCATGGTGGAGATAATGGAAATATGGAGGTGAAATCAAGACTGCACTACAAACAATGTTTGTGAATGTTGTTGGCTACCATATGGAATTTAAGACCATAGCAGCTACATCCCATTGCTGTCTTCGCCATTTTCTGCATTGAATCCCAAGAAACATGGTTGATATTCAAGCCAGGCGTCTTGGAGATGATGAATGTATACACAGATATGATTTGATATGTATATGTACCTATACCTGTTCTACATCTATATTCTGTCCGTGGTTATAACATGTTATGTAATATGTATATATATGCACACATACACATATATCTATATTATATATATAATTTTATGTACATATATATATATATATGTATATGTATATATATATATGCATATATATATACATGTATGTATATATATATGCATATATATATACATGTATGTATGTGACAATGTGTATATATATATATACATGTAGTCATACGTAGTCATCATGCCTATTACTGCTGGAAATATTGCTATCAATCAAGGGCTCTTTTCCTTCATTACCACCGGTCATGCTCAATCCTAAGATGTCCTGCGGGCGCAGGAACCAGAGCAAATGCAAGCTTCCCGAACATCAGAGCAGGCAGCCGTTGAGTCTGCGGTTGATGCGGTACCCTTGGGGGGGGTAAGTTATATTAATGTAATTGGTTGTAAACTGTAAGAAGTTGCTGGGTAAATTATGTTGCTTATGCTCAACATTTGGCCCCAAACATCAACTTATACAAATTTGGAGAGGAGAAATTATGATTGTGTTCAGGGTTGCTCCAAACCATCAGTAAATTATGGTAAATGATTGCCTTTTGGCGGCTGACTGGTCATTTTCGCCATTTTCCTTCTTTATCTACGCCACTTCCCCTTGTTGGCTGCGATGCGTTCGCTGGGTCTCCTTAGAGATCACCAGTGATTTTCCGCCGGAAAACTGTGGGGATCTATGGTAGCACGACTCAAAATCAGCACGGTAAAGCATCGCACTGATTGGGACCATTTTGGCATAGCTTTGTTGATTTACCCTCTGGTAATTTAACATAGCGAACTGAAAGATCCACTATTTTTCTTATGGGAAAACTCACTATTTCTATGGCCATTTTCAATAGCTATGTAACAAATTACCAGAGGGTACCTTTTTCTTTTAGAGGAATCCCTTGGCATGTAGTCCTCCTGGTGTGCTCAAGACACATTCCGGGAACATTTCTTGATCGTTGTCGGAGACAAAGTGTGCTGCTACTTAGTATCCCCATCTTGGATCCATGATCCTTGCTGGTGAAAGCCACGTTGTTGACCAATGTCTTCCTATAACTTTTACATAACTTGACAGGGAACACATGTCAACCCCAGTAGCCATCATGATGGTGAGACACGAAACCCGTGCTGGTTGATGGTTTTAAAGATTCTCATATTTTCCATCCTCTTTGGGATGATGATTTCAACTTTAACCGACCAATGACCTATACATTTTATCATATTTTCAATTATTTTCAGGTTGAAACCACCGACCTTGCCACAAAGCTGTAGGTGTCCCTGCCGGTGTTGCCGGACAGTGTCCGAGACGGGACGGTTTTTTGTCTCAGTGAGATTTTCGAGTGGTGGGCCAGGGTATCAGGGTTTGTCCCGGGTCTTACTGTTTACCCTCTGGTAAACTAACATAGCTATGGAAAATCACCATCTTTAATAGGTAAATCAACTATAAATGGGTCATTTTCAATAGCTATGTAACAAATTACCAGAGGGTAACCCCAATATACATGGTTAAATATGGCTAATTTTTCTGGAGAACATTTTTTCATGCCGTGGTCAAAAGATGTCAAAAGATGGTCTACATAAAAAAGTGTGGTCATCCATCCTGTTTTTGGGAATCCTTACTAAGTGAGAATATAAATGTTTATAAAGTATGATTATACAATAAATAGGTTGAATAACATATTGGGAATCCATCATATAGTATCATATAGTAAATTTAGTAGATCATTATGAATCCCTGATGGATTGATGACAATCCTTACATATGGGCACATATGACCCCTTTACCCATGTTTTGACCACGGCACATGTGATGTGTGGACTATGGACTTATGCATGGCTATGGGGGATTTTGGTCTTCCAAATTTTAAGACAAACCCATGACACTTAATCCTCACTACCTACTGTCAGCGACCTCCCTCCCTGTGGAAGGTATGCCATATTACAAGTCCCGTGGGCATGTACACTACATCCAATTGTATTTGTAAATTTTGCTGGTAGTTTTGCCTTTTGATTGTCTTCATTTGGGTGTCTGATTATAGGGTACCGCAAAACCCAATGGTTTGTCATGAGATTCCCTATTAAAATTGCAATTTTGAGAGCATATCCTATTTTCCAACAACAGCTCCATTTAAAAACTCTGGTCCCAGTGCACCATTATGTTTTTGGTCCATGAACAGCGCAGAATGGACGTCCAATGATCCTAGTGTTGCCGCAACTGCCTGGTGCACCGACTTCAAGCATCCAGCGAAATTATGCGACAAAGCGAAGAAATGTTATGACCAACGACCTTTTGGCTGCAACATACACAGATAATGGGTTATAATCACATATAATGGGTTATAATCAAATATATATAATCAAATATAATGGGTTATAATTGCAATAAACACATATATACAAATATAATGAAATATATAATCTTCGAAACCCATCTGTTTTCTTCCACATAAATTTCATTCAGTGCATGGTCTCTAGATTTCGTGTCAGCTGTTCCCCCTTCTAATGTCTTGAAAGTTTCAAGTTTCAACCATCAACCGGTTTCCGCAGGCGCCTGATGTTACGCCCTGCTTGGGGGTGCAGATCCAGTGCACGAAGTGGATATATAATTTGAATTAATTTGATATTACGTGTATAATATATTATATATATATGTGTAACCATACTTCCAAGCGGTATATCCGAACTTATGGAGGTTAGAATCATATAGTTACAATAATGTATATATATATAGACGTAAAACTTATATATATATATATATATCCCATAGGATCCATGTATGCTATATATGGTAACATTTACCATCAATATACCCCAAATGTTAGCATATAATAGCATATATACCATACATGGATCCTATGGGTATATATATATATTATATTATATATGTACAAATATGCACTTGCAAGAATCACCCTGGTCCTGCAGCCCCAAGTGTGGCCGTGCTTGCTTGCTTTTTCTGCGCTGAGGTCTCGCATTCCACGATGTCGTACTTGTCAGTGCCTCCCACCAACACCACCAGACGACAGTCCCTCGTGGAGGCGAGGACCATCCCAATCCATCCCCCAAATTTCCGCCATTTGGATATACCGTTGTTTCCCAAAATGGACAGGTTTACCACATGGTATATCTGAATATATCTGATATATCTGGATTATCTGGACATGATCCCGTATGATTTCCCACAATCTGGGTATGTTTTCAACATGGTTAGCCCTTTAAACCACACCGAAAAAAATTGGGCTTGTGGAGCTTTTCATATTTGCAGGGATCCCAAGGGCACAGGACCTAATGGAGATTCGATTCATGGCCAAGGATGTTTTCTTTTGCGTCATCTATCATCATAATCATAATGTTTATTGCAAGTACATGTATCAACTGTCGTTTTGCACTGTATTGTGTATATCCTATTGACCCTATTCATCCTGTTCATTCTAGTTGGACTGGCGGACTGGCTGCAAGTAAGCCACCATCGAACTAAGAGGGATTTTTTTTAAATATTTTTCACCTCTTACACTCCTTCCACTCCAAGATATCAACCACACTTTTGTATCACAGATGTTTCGCAAGTCATTTCTCATAGAATTGGATGATGGGAAAATTTACAGGAAATCCCTATATTTGATGGTAAAAACCATGGTTTCCTGTAGATTTCCCTTAAACCAATCCATTGAATTTCCCATTTCATCCCCATGTCATCCCCATCAAACACCATCAATTCATCGGAAACTGGCTCGCTGTTAGATCTGTTAGGTGGCGGGCTCCGGGGCGAACTCCGTGCAATCGCCCGTGGAGGCACCAACCAACGGCATCCGTGGTGAACTGTTAATGGTTAATATAACGGTTATATAAAGGTTGATATAGGTGATATAATGGTCAATGATGGTTGATGATAGTTGATGATGGTTGATGATAGTTAATGATAGTTACTGAATGTTAATGATAGTTAATGATAGTTAATGATAGTTGATAGTTAATGGTTAATATTGGTTAATGGTTGATGAATACTCAACTTTAATGGTTGTATATGTGGTACGTATATATATAATCACCACCTTTTCGTGGGGTGTAAGCATGGGGGACGTTCAAACAAATGTATAGTAAGCAACAATTTTGACCCCTTCGTATTTTTTCGCGATGGGGAAGGCTATATGTATGTTAGACCCCTCCTACGTCAAAAACCGTGCCCCGGAAGATTTACATTTGGGGGGGTTGAAAGTCCGCAAGAGATACGTCACCCCGTACCCCCCTCCGAACCCCCTTTCACACCCCGTACTCTATGGATAGGGGGGGTGGGGGGAGGTAAAAATTGTTAAATGTCCGCAAGCAGTTTGTAAACTGTTTGTGAGGTGTCTTTGTGGGGATGTAATCAACCTATGTCTGATGTCCATAGTTTCTTGCAGAAAGTGTTCGAAAAAGAAGGTAAAACTAAGATAGAAAAATGTAACCATCCTACACCTGAGGCCTATAATTCCTGGCAGAAAGTGCTTAAAAAAGAAGGTAGAGATGAGAATAACAAAGGTAACCATCCTACACTTGAGGTCCTTAATTCCTTGCAGAAAGTGCTCAAAAAAGAAGGTGGAGATAAGATAGAATCATGTAACCATCCTACACCTGAGGTCCTTAATTCCTTGCAGAAATTGC
>Ga0126342_10005197_pt1 | contig 22607 bp, 20 predicted proteins | sample Cyp1metagenome_FD_92528 | JGI IMG/M metagenome (GOLD analysis project Ga0126342, IMG submission 92528) | Coral microbial communities from Lord Howe Island, Old Settlement Bay, Australia - Cyphastrea 1 metagenome | ecosystem: Host-associated > Invertebrates > Cnidaria > Coral ...
AAAACTGTTGGCTGAGCAGACAAAAACGAAAAATGTATACGCACAAATGAAAGTCCTTGAGCCAAAATGGAATAGAAACACAAAGAAGTTCCTTGCAAAACACAATGAACAAGTACATTAAACAACACACACACATATATATATATATATGCACACGTAAAACACATGCCAAATCATACCAACCATGGCGAATCCGAGATACTCTGTATTCTGGTGTTGCATTTGCTAGCTGATCACGTCCCATTCATGGCATTTGCGGATGCAAAGGGTTACAGTTTTCCACATGGAGTCAACCAGCTACCCGAGATCGGTGGAGAATCGACAAGGTTGAGGTGAATACCGGGAGCATCCTAATTCGGAGGTACCCTCAGGTAAACTAACATAGCTATGGAAAATAACCATTTTTTAATAGGTAAATCAACTATAAATGTGCCATTTATAAATATATACTGCATTACAGTATGCATAAGTTTGATTTTGTTGTGGAGTCAAAAAGAGAAAACATCAGAAAACACGAATCGAAAAATGGCACCTTCGCATTAACTTCTCCTGGTGCGGTGTTCATCTGCCAGGAACGGTGCCCTTGGTGCCCATCGAGCCATCCAAGTTTCTTCAAGCCATCCAAAAACTTCTCCAAATTCTCGCCCCAATAGTGGCTCACAAACCTCAGCGGTTTGTCACCCAAAAAAAACACTCAGTAAATCACCACAAAAATATCAACAGCAACAACAGCTGTACCTATTGGGCACAGCTAAGGGCACCAGTGAGGAACTGATAAAAATTGGAGGTACCTATCATTTGTTTAAGGTTTATTTAATAAAGGGCTAGTTGTATGGCTTTATATGGTACTAACGTACCTCCATATTAGGTACCTGAAATGGCCTTTGACCAGAAGTATTTTCCAAGAAACCCAAGTAGTTTGATGATACTTTGACATCAACCCTACGTGAAACAAAACAGAACAGTAAAAAACTAAACTAGTTTTTTTGGTGGCCTTACTGCTACACCTGGACCCTCCAAATACCACCAAAAAATGGCAAAGTACTTAAACAATATGAGGTGAACTACCCTTTTTAGAGGTATAAACGTATATATATATAGAAAGAGAGAGAGAGAGTCGTTCGATAGCAAAGAAAGGTCGAGGTGGCAACCCCTTTTGTTTCCATAGTCGAAGACATCAAGAATATATGACTATATGTATATACATATATAAGTATGTATACATCTTATATATATATATATTACGACCAGTTTGGTGACTTTGATTGTCTCCGCAACAGCTGAGGTACCAGTTGGGCACCAGTTTCTTGGGCGACAAGTGTTCCATCATGGAGCTGTTCAGCTCCCTGGCGAAAAAGATGCCGCTGGGGAATCACCGGGGCAGAAGATAGGGTAAGCTCCATGGTAAAACCATGTCATAAACCACCCATGAATGGGAAATATATGTCTATATATATATATATGTATATCATGGTAAAATGATATATTTTTATAGTTCTATATAATTCTATGATATTAAATGGGCCATCTATACCATAGCTATGTGAAATAACCAACAATACCAAAGAGTATACTATAATATGGGACATATTGTGGACCCATAGAACTATTTTCGTACAAGTTCTTGGGAAATCTTGGGAATAACCAGTTGCTAAAGGCAACTAATCGAGTTGCACACGGAATACCTCCATGATGTACCCTCTGGTTATTTGTTACATAGCCATGGTATAGATGGCCCATAGGGATAGATGGTTTACCTATTAATAGCATGGTGATTTTCCATGGCTATGTTAAATAACCAAATGGTAATTACCCTCTGGTAAACATACACAAAACTATAGAAAATCACCATTTTGAATAGGTAAATCAAGTATAAATAGGTAAATGCAACAGTTCTGTACAGAAACCAACCGGGCCCCGCGGCCCCGAGTTGAATGTTGGAGATGCAGGGGATGTCCTGATTCTAAGATTTCTGGCGATTTTGAAAGGTGACGTTCTGCTACAACTCGTAACATCCTATATAAAATCTAATATACAACATACATAATAATATACGCGTAGGATATGTATATATATATACACAGATTATAGAAACATAGCCACAAGATCAATTCATCAGGGGTTTACACTCAAAATGAGACCCCTCTGGCAATTTGAGGCGCTGGGACATCACCCAGCGATTTCAAAAAAGACCGGGGCCTGGTGGCAGGACGCACCACCCACTCGTGGATGTGGTAGAAGTTCAAGGTGGACGCTGGGATGCTCCAGTTGTAGCAATTCACCACCTAAGAGGTTTGGCCCTTCCACAGTTATGGCCATTTATCAGTTATAAGTACTTATAACCCCATTTATAGAATGTATAATCCCATTTATAACCAGTTATAACTGGTAAATGGCCATAACTGCAGGGAGATTCAATCCAATTTCCGGCCATTTTGGGAGCAAATTTCGGCCCAGGGACTGCGTAGTTCTTAATCTGCATCACCTGTTCGGCCATGACGCTGCGCAGTTCCAGCTCCGGCACGTAGCCTGCGGTGATCTGCCGCGGATGCGGGAAATCGTGGTGGAAAAGAGGGGGAAGAATGCGGAAGAATTTACCGGGTAACTTCGAAGAATTCGCATCACCTATTAATCTGAAATGTTGGGTGATTTTTGTGGATTCCCTAAATCAGGGTAACTTCGAAGGCTAAAACTTGAAATCTTAAGGATTATTTGGTGGTTTTTCAAACATGGCAAGCTGCGAAATCCACGAACTAAATGGAGGATTAGTTCGCTGGAAAAATCATTGAACTACAGGCTTTTTATTTTAGCAAGCCATGCTTTGATTATGTTTGATTACCACAGGGTATAATAAACTGTAGTTCAATGATTTTTCCAGCGAACTAATCCTCCCCATCATGCAATATCATGAAATGCGCTATACCTTGGTATACTTCAATTTATAGCATGCTTTGATCGGGAAATTCATGCATGATTAATATTTCATGATTCACATTTGATGAAAACCATGGGGATTCATGGTATAAGTGGGGTATACACATGCAATGTGGGGCCCCCCAGTTATAAGTTGGTTTATAAGCCCCAGCAACTATAGTTATAAGTACCATAAACCATAGTTATTGGAGTTATAAACCAACTTAGCTATCTTGGGGGCCTCACATTGTGGTACAAGATTTTCGGAGAAACCATCCTTTTTCAACAAATCACACGGAATGAGTAGATCTGTTGATTTCAGGGTCAACGAGGGGGCCATCAAGCGCTTGCTGTTAAGGGATGAGGCCAAGAATCGATTATCCGATTACCCAATCCATGGGAATTGGCGGTGCACCATTTTCAAACACACACACACACCAAAAATATCAAAAATGTCAGTGTTGGCTGTTTTCTGATCACATAATATATATATATATACACATATCATTATACATACACTTTTTGTACTCATCCATCATTAGAATCCGCATAAAAACACCGAATTACACCATGATTTTTTGGGAAAAACCGTCCCAATCTGACAAAAGAAACATACCTAACACCTCCCTGCGGAGAAGTCGCCGTAGAACTTAAAATTCTTAGTGACCTGAGCTTCAGGACGTTTTCTTTTTTGGCCTTCTGATGGGTACATGTTGAAATCCACACCGATTTATCATTTTTCTATGTGTATCATTGTTGAATCTATTTACATCTCCAAAATGCCAAATTGGAGAATTCACCATTGGAGAATCAATTTTGGAGAATCGTTAGTCACCTATTTTGTCTCCTTAAGAAATGGATCTCCTGACCTTTGATTCTCCAACGTAACGAAAAAGTGGCCGTGAAGGCCCAGCACCAAGGCTGCGACTTGCTTAACATTGATTCCTGAGGCCAGGGCCGTGGAAGATATCTGGACAAGACTCTGTCGCTTTACACGGCTTGAAAGAGATTTGGGGATGGGTCAAAACCCTGGTACCTTTTGTTCACCCCAAGTCATAGCTGGGATTTATGGATGTGAATAACCCACTAAAAATGTATCTATAGGTATTGATCCATAGCCATTTACCAAAAACAATACCAAAACAGTATCTCAGAGAGGAATCATCAGAAACCGAGAGAACACCAACATGAGCAAAGAACATCAGTGTGATCATTATCGCTTGTGGCGAGTTATGTAAAAAGAAACCCAATTACGTTTATTCAAGTATGTTTCCTGTGGATCTTCGCTACACTATTGTATGTGATGCTTTGAAAGCAAGCAGTTTTTCTTGGATCAACTGCCCAAGTCGCTAAGTCACTTTCCGTCCCTTTCCAAACCGTCCAAACCAGCAACGACCACAAATAGACAAACCTCTCTTGGTATCTTCCCATAACTGCCATAACTTCCCAACTCTTCATCGGCATCTTGGGGCGACCAAGTGGCTCCCCATAGGACCTTTCAATGGCGTGGAGTAGCGAAAGAATTCCTGGGACGGGGCCGGGCTTGTCACTTTGAGCCCTGGGGAGCACAACCCCTTTTTCATCCTTTTTCTGAAGGGCATTCTTTTAATGATATTGATGATATTGATATATTTTGATGATATTGATGATATTGATATATTTTTGATATAATATGTGTTTAATGGCAACTTTTTTTGTTTGGATATTGATGATAAAGTTATGGCAAGCTATGCAAAATGGCTAGACTTGAGCCACAATTTTCAGGTACCAAAGCCGTGCCAGGCATCTAGCCGAACGGCCGCAGGCATCTGCCTCAGGTGATTGACATCGGATTTTCACGTCGATCCGTGGGAAAAAAATGGCTGGATATACTGCAGCAAAACGGGTGCAAGGTCGTGAAATAATGGAAAGTGCATGAATCATTACATTCCCAACATTTGGAAACAAGAACCACTATCTTGTTTTCTTGGTTTGAAAGGGCACGAAAACAGTTCCAGAATTCCAGAGAGCCCATGATTTGGGATTGAGGCGGCTTTCCCACAAATCTATCCATTGGGGTCGCGAGCTTCCCAGGGATGGAGATTTTGGGGTGTACCCCACTTTGGGGTGTACCCCATATCAGATTATCAGTTCAATTCCCATTTTTTCTATCTCCCCCCCCAAAAAAATGCCAGGAAGGTCGTTTCTACTTTAGTTACAGGATGTTTTCTATTTTTGTACTTAGTTTCAATGGGAATTCCAGGATCCTAAAATGGAGGTACTATACCATATTTTGGGTCATATTTTGTGGAGATATTCCCTGAAATTTAGGCCTAACAAATAGGCCAAAAATATATGGAATCGGTAGCTCCAATAAAACGGATCCTGAAACGGCCATTGAAATGATCCAAAGTCTAGCTACTAAATCTGAAGTCAAATCGGGCCTTACATGGTACAGTATCTCCATTTCAGGATCCTGAAATTCCCATTGATTAGTTGGTTTTCAATTTTTCTACCACTAGGCAACTCCTACTGGTTGCGTAGCTCTATTTTTGCCCTTGGGTCATGGGGAAGATATCCCAGCTCCGAACCGCAGGCCTTCCTTTCACCACTGGATAGCAAAGCTATGTTAGGTATGAACCAACTTTGCTATAGCTATGTTATAAGTGATATGTTATGATAAGTTAGGTCATGTTATAAGTATTTTTAAGTTATATACATTTATAAACCAATCAGTGTACCCTCTGGTAAACTAACATAGCTATTGAACATCACCAATTTTAATAGGTAAATCAACAAACTAAATGATTCATGTTCAATAGCCATGTTAAATTGCCAAAGGGTATATCCTGAATAGTGGCTATTAATCATTATTAATCATCACTGTTAACCACTATTAACCACTATTAATCACTATTAAAATCACTATTAAAGTCACTATTAATCACTGTTAATCGCTATTAATTAATCACTATTGATGATTTTCCCGGCTATTTATAAACCTTATATCCATTGGTTGTTGATCCCAAGCCGCGCTAGGGATTCGCTTCGATGCAGCGCACTGCAACCTGGTTCGACGGACGTTTCACATCACAAGGTGGGGCCCCAGACGATCGCTCAGTTGGTCCATCACTATGGTTTATGGGAGATATAACATGACATAACTATATATCATATATATAGTTATGTTATGTTCTATCTCCCATAAATCATAGTGATTTATATCTAATATATATATATATGGGTAAATTACAATATTTCACTAACCTGAATTAAGGCCATTTCGGGATAATTTACCCAGATATCTCTAATAAGATAAGACTTGAGAATTAATCACATCGAACTATGAGCAACAATTATTCACATCAACACGTGGATTTAATATCAACGATTTGATGATGGTGATGTTTCGGAAACAACCGTTGTGGTTTGGTGCTTCATAGATCTTGATACTATAAATTGTAGAACATCATCGGCAAATGCAAATATAATGGAGCATATGAACCCAAACATATTTCCTAGTTTTCATGCAAAAAGTGCAGTAATTCCCCCTTCATAAAACACATGTTTTTAGATTCTAGTTTAACATCTCAAAAAAAAAACACATACCAACAAATCGGGTTGGGTATTAAACTCGGTGCTCCAATCTCCATCCCTTGCTGAAGACATGTGCGCCAGGGAAATGCAGCTGAAACCCTCACAAATACCAAAAAATGCCTCACTATTGTCATCACAATGCCTTACAAATAGTGATGAAACGCTCAGAAATGCTTGAACATGAAGACAAATGAACAACATATGCATCAGAATCACTATTATCATCACTATGTCATGGCCTTTTGGGATAAATTTTGGTTAGTATTTACTATCACTTATGTAACATATGTATTGGTTGTTGAATGGGGATGGGCCTCTATATCCATTAATCAACCATGGGGAACAAAACATCTATGATGTGCATGACTACTCTAAAACATGTTGGCCCATGTTGATCCGTCATCCTTTTGACGTGAGGATGGCCACGCAATGACCAAGAATCATGCGCCTTTCGATGTCTTTTGCATGCCACCCCATCGGTTGACACCACACACACGCCCCTTAAATTAGGCCCCTCAAAGCTCACATGGAACCTTGAAAAAATAAATACAGTAGAAAACACTGGTGTTTGGAGTGGAAACAAGTGTTTACTGTAGTGTGGCTCGGCTCTTCTGTTTGGGTGTTTCTTTGGGTATTTCATGCAATCTTTAAGAGCAGCATCCCCTGGCTCACTCTTTCGTGGTTATCTCTGGTAAATTAGTGTAGCCATGGAATGTGGCCGGTTTAGTTCAATGATATACCAAACAAAATTGTGTTTTTCCGTTGCTATTGCACAAATTACCAGAAACTAAATCGTGATTTTTTCACCCCATTTTGATGGGAAGACTCCATAAATAAAGCATTGAATGGATTAATTATGTTTATCCCCATCACCAGTTTGATGCATCAATTCCCTCAGTTTCCCAAAGCTTACGGTTTCATCTTGGAGTTGCTGGTCCGGACCCCTCCCCCTAAAAAAATGATATTTCCTATATATTTCCCAAATAGCAAATTCCCGTTCGGAAAATACGGCCAGTGAGGCCCCCTGTCTATGGCTAAGTTGACTTCCATAACTTGATTGACGTCTGGGTTGATTGGGGGGAAATTTTACATATTATTAGAATATAAGCAATTATGTTATTCGGATTGTTTTTTGTACTCTGGGAGTATGGCTGTTATTGGCTGTTATTATACATACAATTATGCTGTTATTGATGTACCAACGAAGCAATGATCGACTCAACAAATCCCAAGATATGTTGGGATGATGACATTCCCAAGATTTTTCGAAAGTCATATAGCAGCCATGTTCCAGTCACCACCAACCAGATATATGATATAACTGATATATATATATATATATGTTGTATAAGCACTATGAGTGGCAATCATTCAGAATCATTCACTATCAATCGTTATTAATGCGGGAAACCCAATCGTAGTAATTATGTAAAAGAAAATGTCGCCAATGGAGGTTTGTGAAATTAGGTATGCCCCTACTCAGGATGATACAACTGATGCCCAAATGGTTGAGTTGATTAGTGGGATGGTTAACGGCATTGGGTTTACCACACTAGTCCCATTACATGGATGTAAAGATAGTCTGTCCCTAATGCATCACAATGATCCAATGCATGGAAGCGAAAATAGTACCTACCATCTGGTTATTTGTTACATAGCCATGGAAAATGGCCCATTTATAGATGGTTTACCTAGGTTTACCTATTAAAAATTGTGATTTTCCATGGCTATGTTAAATAACCAGAGGGTAGTTAGACTTCAATCATTGATATTCAATATTCACAATAAATCTGTTAAAAATCATTACCATTCGCTATCGTTATATTCACTATTCTTCACTAGTAATCACTATTGGTCCCATTACATCCATTATAATACCAGCAGAAGTAGAGGGACTATTGATGATATTATGACTATTCCTATTCAATATTCCTATTGGCCCATCAGTATTCTGCCAGCAATTCTATTCCTAGTTTATGTTATATTCCATTATATTCCTTATCAATCACTACTAATCACTATCAAATTCAATCAATTACCATTGTTCAGTACATCCATCTGGGTAAATTTTAATAATTCATTAACCTGAATCTTGCGGCCATTTGGGGATGATTCCCCCTACTAACCATGATTTCCAGTGAGGTCGCAGTGGTCGTTATAATTTACCCATATATATAAATGTATATATATATTGTTGCCATCTCTACACGAGTCCAGGCAGAGCTGTAGCGGAAAAATCATGACAAAGAGCTGACCACAAGCATCACAAGATGTCAGTTATGTCATTTTTCTTCAGCGACCAGGCTCAAAAGCGCAACTGGTCGATTGCGGACAATACGTCCCCGCTCCGCTCCGCCCCCTGTGGGACGTTGCCGAGCAACCCCACGATTCCTCCTGCCAGCTTCGCTTTGATTCCTATGCTGAGCTCCTCCGTGGAGGATGTTTCTTTCACTTGCTTCAATGCGGCCACAACCGCGTGGGTTTGGTCCGCATCTAGAGGAGCCCCTGCGAAGCTTCCCCGTTCAGTTGGCACATAACTTGGTGAACTAGAGTCTATGGGTGATATACCCTGATATACATCTGGGTAAAACATATTTCACTGACCTGAATTAATTATAACAAATTCCAGCAATCCTTCAGCAAATTCCAGGTCACGAGGACCCTACAGCTGAGCCGCTGTTGGAGGCGGCCACTTTCTTGCCCTTTGCCAGCGCTCCACCCGAAGCGGGTCGTTGCAGGTTGTGCCGCCCCGGTTGCGGGGGACCTCATGGGATTTCATGGGATTTTATGGGGATTCATGGAATTTAGAGGATTTAATTCTATGGGATTTCATCGAAATTTATGGAATTTCATTGGAATTTATTGGAATTTTATGGTGATAAATAGGGATTGAACCAACAATATAGGATATGAATTGGAAATACCCTCTGGTACACTAAGAGTTTGCTATGGGAAGTGGCCCAAAATATGTCGATGATTTACTATGATTTACTTTATTAGAGATGGCGATTTTCCATCAAGTATATTACACATCATATGCATATATGGATTATATGGTTATAAATGGTCATAAGAACTTTATAGGACACCGATGGACAATCATCTATGAATGTTCACTATTTTTTTTGGTATAATGGGCGATATAATGGCGATACAATGAAGGAAATAGAAACCAGCGATATGATACACTATGACTTTCCCATTTTAAAGGGATGGCATGGAACGAACACATGGATTCCATGAGGGCCACATGGATTCGATGAATAAATGGCTCAAAGAAGAGTGATATAGTAGGGAGACAATATGGAATAAACAACTGCTTGGTGGTTGAGCCACTCCTCTGAAAACAATGACTGAGTAACAGTTGGGATTATTATTTATTCCCAAGATATGAAAAGTCATAAAAGCCATGTTCCAAACCACCAACCAGATATATGATATAACTGATACATATATATATATATATATGTATATGTTGTATAACCACTATTCGTGGCAATCATTCAGAATCAACTATCAATCACTATTTTTAGTGGGTAAATCCACTATTTCGACTGGGCCATTTTCAATAGCAAACTGTAAACGTTTAACAGAGGGTATATGGAAAGTCATAAAAGCCATGTTCCAAACCACCAACCAGATATATGATATAACTGATATATATGTATATATATATATATATGTATGTTGTATAACCACTATTCGTGGCAATCATTCAGAATCAACTATCAATCACTATTTTTAGTGGGTAAATCCACTATTTCGACTGGGCCATTTTCAATAGCAAACTGAAAACGTTTACCAGAGGGTATATGGAAAGTCATAAAAGCCATGTTCCAAACCACCAACCAGACAATCATGAAACAATCATTCTGTTGCACCTAGTCTGATGCTGAATTCTGAGCTCTGGCCTTGAACGATGATACGATGATCTGACGATCAGCGACGAGCGACGAGAACCTACTGTTTTGTGTAAATGAAATCGGTACCACCAGCCAGCCCTGTAGCAACCCCCAGGAGGAATGGGATGATGTTTATTATGACCTCTCCTTTTATGGTTGGTGAATGGGATGGTGTCTATAGGGTAAATCCCGTATGATCCACATTGACCAAAATTCTTTGATTGGCATATCTTCCTTCGCAAACTTCCAGATATCAGTCCGATTTAAGCCCTTCCCACACCCGCCGTTCTGGGCCGTTATCAGTTTCCTATTTCGCCAAGTCACCCACTTTGGGCATACTTTGGGAGCGTCCCATCGGCATGGCGTCGCGAAGAAGGGAGTCTTAAGATGTTTTTTAGCGGTCACAACCCGCTGGCCAGTGTGCCTCAAACAAATCCTCATGTGGTAAACCCAATAGCAAACTATCCATAATAGAGGCTTATTATTGGGTATACCAGTATGCCACTATTTGGGATGATGTTTCTGAGATTACAGAAACATGGTCGTTGTTTTCCGACGTGGTTGTTTTTCATTTGATATGTGCTCAACTTTCTGAGGTTGCGTCAATAATTTGATGGAGGATTGTTGATTTCACCCTTGTAGCCTCAAGGCAACACCAGTATATTCATACCACAATATTGGTTGATTTGACATTGCCCAGCAGAATGCAGCAGCACGCAGTTTTGCCTGAAAAAACCGTTGACAGCTGTGAATTGTGCCCTTACCATTTTCCAACTTAAACTGCACGCTGAAAGTATTAATAGATCTCTCAAAATCCCCTCCTTTTGAGCAGCAAACGCCAGCAAACCGACAGCCAAAAATAACATGCACACCTTTTCCGCGTGGAAAAACTTATCTTTCCATGTTTTTCTCAACACAATCCTTTGCCAATCATTGCAAATCATGGAGAGGTTAGCCCAGATGCACACAGCATGGGTACATCCCATCTGAGTTGAAGCTGGTTTCCTGAAGCCACCTTCGTCCCCCAGTTTCATGGCAACCCTTCCCCCCTTTGTTTGGTCACTTTCTCATTTTTTCACATGATGCAGCAATGCCTGAAAATGAGCTAGTTAGATCTAGTTACTCTAGTTGTACTAGCCAATATCACCATTACATCCACTGACTGCAAAGGATTACAGTATGATCCATATGATCACCATTGATCAATCACTTTTATCACCATTTACATCCATATGATTCAAGTGTTTAAGTGCGTTCCATCCAGTTGGCCGTTCTTTGGTTAATCCCTGGCCGCCACCCGAGTCGAAGAACGCCGGAACTGAGGCCACAAGCCAGCAAGGACCGCAACAGGGCGGCCACCCTGGGGCCCCATGGCAGCCCCAACAAACAAAAAAGGTTTTCTGATCATCTACCCTCTGGTAAACTAACATAGCTATGGAAAATCACCATTTTTAATGGGAAAATCCACTATAAATGGCAATTTTCAATAGCCATGTTAAATTACCAAAGAACAATAATCATTCGTTTCAAAGAAATGTCATATATTTCAAGCCACAAAAACACCAACGATGTTTTCTTCTTACGTTCAAATTTGCCAATTGTAGATAGTTGAAGATAGAACCTGCCAACAAAGAATGGCGTGTGGCTGGCGAGCAAATCACATACAGGGCAAGGACCGAACTGAAACATCTTAAAATGGTCGGTTGGTAGGATTCTTACATGTGGATCGTAATAACCCCCATTTACATTTACCCCGTCAACATCAGTTAGCCTAGGGCCTAGGGTAATCTATCATAGATGTGGCAAACCAATGGTTTCCCTAGGAAAATGATCTACACATGGTGAGTTTTCAACATCTATGTTAGTTCACAGTAGGGTAACCCACTCAAACACGCACATGTCAGTTGTTTTCACAATTTCAAGTAATATTATCACAAGTGTGACCCGTATTTATGAAGTTATAATCAATGCTATGACATATTAATCAATACTTATCAATACATATCAATAGCATCATCGGAAAGTGTCCCCCAAGATTATCCACCCGCAGCGGGTCTGCTGCAGCACTGAGCCGCCGGGCAATCTTGGCAGTTTGCCTTCCTGAGATCGGCGACCAGCAGGATCCAACTGCAGAATTCCCTGCTGGATTTGGATTTTTGGCAGGGGCAGTTTGCGACAAAACAACATAGACTTAGAATATTCTGAAGATCTATGTGGCGTATATTCAATGGATGCTCATTTATTCCAAGACTATACAAATGGCTGGTTAGGCACCACTGAATTCTAAGGACTGGTTTTCTCAAAAACCTCTGGAAACTTCCAAGTCCTTGGTGCGACCATGGGAGGATAGGAACATTGGCCCATTTCAACAACCAATAGGAAGGTGACTCCATGGAACCTCCATGGAACATCCTGCTGAAAGTTTCTGAACAACACATCCTTTTCCAGGGTTTTCATGGTTGCACATCCCATGATAAGCCAATTCTGTTGGACCGATGATCCCGTTTCCCACCTGAAAAAAAGTGAGGTCCCCAGGTCGTGCCTGAGACACTGCTCCTGTGAGCGATTGTCAGCCGATTTTTCAGCCTGTTTTTCCATACAAAAACGATGTGGACAAGCCATGGCGAAAGGAACATGATGTTCATTTACCCTCTGGTAAACTAACAAAAAGCTACTGAAAAAGGCCATAGAAATAGTGGATTTACCCATTGAAAATGGTGATTTTCCATAGTTTTGTGTAAGTTTTCCAAAGGGTATTTGGTTTTCCCACATCTTTTTGTATGCTTTCAGGAGGATCACTATTGAAAAAACAATGCAACATGCATCAACATGCAATAAACTGGTTGCGAAACTGAAGAGTTTGTATCGGAAAATTTCTCGGTTGCATTTTGAAACAAATGATACTGGCTAGCCTTAGCTAATCTCGTGTAATTTACGTGCGTTCTCGCACGGCGCACGGTCCTCCATCAACATGACCTCCATGTCGCTGCAGCACCCGGAGCCTCCAGGCTTGCGGCCAATCCATTGATGATAGAATTGGTTATTATATGGTTAATGATATTTAATGATGGTTAATAATAATCTGGTTGGTGGTATACCTACCCCTGTGAAAAATATGAGTTCGTTAGTTGGGATTATTATTCCCAATACATGGGAAAATATAAAAAAAATCCAAACCACCAACCAGATATAGAATTGTTAAAAGAAAAAACACAAACGCAGTAGGCTTATGATGGCTTATGTAGGGCTCATGTGGGTATAAAAATGTATGGCTAAGGCCGTTGGGGTTCCAACGGCGCTGGCAAGACTTACAAGTTGGGCATTGTACCATCCATGTTTTGGAACCAATCCTCTGGACGTCAAGCACCCGGTATCTGAATAAATCATAACATGTAGCAAACCTGAAAGGTGTGAAGTTTGTGGTTTTCCCTTTGTATTAACCATTCTTTGTTGTGTTTGACTGTATGAAATCGCTGGAAATCCGACTATAATACTTACCAAGGTTAATGATAGAATTCTGCGGAATAAGTTCAGCCAGCTATTGCATGTACAAAACACATGTAAAGTCATAGCAACAGTCACAAAAAAACACAACAATATGTGGTAAGAACTTCAGTACGATGCGTTCTAGCACAAATCTTGAGTAAACACATAACGGAACTATAATGTTCATAGCACAAAAACCCTGCTATGAACCATTATTAAGCATTTTCAACAATTATTACAGTAACCATTCTTACCATGAGATCCTTTTATATATCCATTGTTGGTGGTTCCATAGTATTCCCATCATATTCCCAGCCCTTTCCATGATTAAAACCCATTGAACCACCATGATTTATCCCATGAAATCACTATTAAACCACTAAATCCCTTTAAATCACCATTGAAATTCCATGAAATCACCATTCAAAGCCACTGAACCACCATGAAGTCCGCCTGCCGAAGGCTTGCAAGGCGAGGGCCAAACCTCATGGCCATCATGGTCAAGACATGGACCACTGATGGAAGATCTTGCAGGATATCCATGATTAATAATGGCTAATAATGATGATTAATATTGGTTAATACTGGCTGCATAATAGCATAACTGCAAAAATCATGGTTATATAGTAACGGTATGATTAGTACATGATTTTTGCAGTTAGTTCTAAAATATAACCATGATTTTTGCAGTTATTAGTTATTCACAGTACTCACCATTACTGCAAAAATCATTGGCTAAAATCATGGTTAGTACTGTGAATTTCATGGTGAATTTCATGGATTTTTTTCTCATGGTGACATCATGGAGGATACCTGGGGTTTTTACATACCATGGCGGCTTTCCCACATCTATGCTATATAGTTTGTCCAAATAAAGGCAAATAATTGCTACTGATGATTAATAGTGATTAACGCTGGTCAATAACGGTTCGTAATGGTTAATAATGGATACTTAATGTATTTACATATATATATACATGTGTTACTAATGGCTCAATCACTGTATAGTGCTGAGTTAGTTTTTGTAATATACCCTCCGGTAATTTAACATAGCTATTAAAAATGACCATTTAGTTCGTGGATTTACCCATTGAAGATGGTGATTTTCCATCGTTTTTTGTATGTTTACCAGGTCGGGTGCATTGGTACTCTGGCGAAGCCCAGGGCCCCAGCCGGATTCTACCCATGTTCGGTCCAGTTGGGGCACCCCAAGATCCATATTTTTGCGGTGGCGCCCAGGGCAATTGGAATGATATCCCCAAACATCTATAGAAATGGGATATCTATAGATATGGGTATCATTCCAATCCTAGGGAATATCATTTGCAATCAAGAATTACATCCTTCTGTGGAACATATTTTGCAAAGCAATGAATCAGGATATCTATAGAAATCTCATACAGGATAAGTATTCAATATGGTTCAGTACAGTGTAATATCTCGCGGGAGTAAACATCAGATATATTGCCATATATTGCCTATCTGCGCAATCTGCGCAATCTGCGCAATCTGGGCAATGCACCTACATCTATGCATTGATTCATATGACGAAAATCTATAAACGCCAATGTATATGTCAATATGCAAATCATGCTATATCCATATGCTAGGATGATTAGATGCTTGTACATAATACATACATGTCCGTGTCGGAAAACATTTTGCGGATTTCAGCAGGTGCAAAACTGCGATTTCCTGAGCAACCCAAACCAGCTCCTCCCAACACCTGCAACCGCATATGGCAAGGCACCGGTCATGGATGGAGGTACCCAAGCATAGTATCCCGCTACAACATGAGCTTACGACTATGTGTCACAACAACTCCCCTTCACCTTGAAATGACAAACGCCTGCAGCTGGTTGAACATGATTATATAATGATTAGTTAATCATTATAACGCAGGATTATCCCCATACGCGTGGCTTAATCGTTGATAATTTACATGCCATTAACCTTTATATCACCACATAATCATTACAAACCACTAATCATAATATACCGTTACCAAAAATCAGTATAAATGATACTTATAGTACATTTAATCATTATATAAATATATATATATATGTGTATTTATATTTGATAATATAATATTACATATATAATTAATCAATATATATATATATAGATTATATATACAAATATATAGGCCATCGGCGACTACCTGCTGCCCTGGTGCGCCTGTGACTGGGCCAGCAGCTCGCTGGCCAGTATGGTCAGCAGTTCCAAACCTTGGGTTAAACCCACCGGGGAAAATGAGGCGACTTGCCCTGTTTCGCTGCAAATAGCTGGCTATTGTTCTAGACGATCCACGAGGTATATATATATCTCTCTCTCTCTCATATTATATATATTTAAATATATATATATGTACATAAAAAAATAAATACATATATATATATATATATATACATATATATATATGTATATATATATATCTCTTTCTATGTTTATCTCCTCACTAGTAAATAAGTAAAAAACAACTAAAATGGGAATTCCTTTGAAACTCCTGTATTATTTCTACTTCAAGTTGTAAATACATTCACTATCTATCCAGGGATCAAGTTTGACACGGAACATTTGCAAGAGCTGCATGAGGGTCGAGATTTCCCAACACCCTGAATATCAGGTGTTGTTTTTTTTCTCTGACTAAAGAAACAAACATATCTGGTTGGTGGTTTTAACCATCTTGAAAAATATTAGTCAATGGGACAGATTATCCCATATATATATTATGGAACATAAAATTCATGATTGAAACCACCAACCAGATCTCAATTTCCAGAGGTTGAACAACTCTGTATCATCAAAGGTATCCATGCCCCACTGGGAAGTTTCACCAGCTGAGTTTGGGGAATCTTTCATCATTGGATCAGTGGCAAATCCCATGGAAACCACATGGCCAATGGTTGAAAAATGTCCGATTTCCCGAAAATTGACCCGACCTGGTAGACAAAGAAAAAGCTATTGAAAATGGCCATGGAGATAGTGAGTTGTCCCATTACACATGGTGATTTTCCATAGTTTTTTGTATGTTTACCAGAGGGTATCTGAAAAAAACACGCAGTCCAAACTTGGAAAAGTGTAAGAAGCACCTTAAAAAAAGCCCATGATGATGGGATTTTCTCTGCAAAGTCAATCTGTTCCCATGTCTTCAATGCATCGTAGCTCTGTCACCAAGGAACTGCAGTACTCCGTGGCTCCGCGAGACATGGATAAGGTCTGGCGTGGCGCAGAAACGTCAAAGTAATGATGATATTTACCTGCTGACATTTGAACGTTGAAAAGTTACCCTCTGGTTATTTAACATAGCCATGGTATAGATGACCCATTTATAGATGGTTTACCTATTAAAAAATTGCCATTTTCCACGGCTATGTTAAATAATCAGAGGGTAGCCCTTGATATGTTCGTATCATTCAGAATCATCTGAGACTTTGTCTGATGATACTTGCGTGCTGGGCATTGCCAGTTATAAATACAGTACACCTCTCAAAACCCGCATGCATACTTGAAAAAATGTTCAATATTGATGCCAATTTGGGTTGCACGTTAAACAAAAATCTGTCAGGCAATGTATGTTATATCCAAACATTAACATGTAATTGTTGATTCTCCCCACTGAATGTTCTTCCAAATCAAAAAACAACACTGGTTAGTTGTTTCAAAGCCAGGCCCCCACGTGCTTGAAAGGTGACAAGCAACCATGTTACGGCTCATGTTTCATCTTGAAGACACAGCCATCTGCGTCAGAGTCAAACCTTGGCCTTTGTGCTAGACAGCGGCAGACAGTACCAAAGGAAACACAATCGGAAAATCCACTACAGTAGGATCTCGGCTGAGTTTACAACCATTTGTTTATGGATGTTCATCCCACCAAATATGGTGAGCCAATGGGGTTCCCATAGTGGGATTATGAAATGCCATAGTTCCCCATACATTGGGAAGTATAACTCCCAACCAGTCATCAACCATCCATCATTTCCGGATGAAATCACCATGCAAAATGCAACATGCGCAAACCTCTGTCTGCGACAAATTCTCACACTGAAATCACATGAAATCAATGAAATCGGATCATTTCCCATTAAATAGATCTTAGATAATTACACATCATTCCATGTTGAATCCCCCAGAATTCCCATGAATTCCCCCACTGCGAATCCATGGGAACCCCAAGGCAACCCGACTCCCCAAGGCCAGGCAGGCGCCACATGCAGCAGTTCCAACAACTTCCCCGGCTTTGTGGAGGAGACCGATGCACAGAGCCAGCCTTGCAGCTGCACCTTGCAGCTCCGTGCGAAAAAGGGAGTCTAAGCGTCGAAAAATCATGGAAAAAGGATGTCAAAAAACACGGAAAAGATGGAAATTGATGGAAACATATGGAGTAAATAGGAATAAACATATAGGTGTTCAGTATGTCAAAGACCGAGAATCATGTGTATATATCCAACAGAATCTCTTGCAAGGTACCGCACAATACGCTTCAAGTGTGCAGTGTCATGCTATTTTCTGAATCATATTTTCACACATCAAGCCCAACATGCAAGACTGCAATAATGGAGTGTGCTGCGCTTGTGTTACACCAGGAATCTTCACGGCTGATCAAAGATGTTTTCCGGCTATGGAAACTTATGGCTAATTACCTGATCATATTCAGAATTATTTCTTGGTATTTATAATTACCCATTTATGGTTGGTTAAAACCCTTACTCAATCACCGTTTCTGGTGAAATCACTATTTTCTAAACTCGAAAAGAAATCTGCATTTTTGCACGGGGGTTTGTCGTTTATCCCATTCACAAAAGTGTAACTTTGGTTGGGACATATGGTGCCCATCATCATTGGTGAACCCAACCTTAACCATCCCCAAAATGCTAGGGTTATATCGGGTTTCCCACAATAATACTAATACTAATACCAATACTAATACTTATGCTAATACTATTACCACCTAATACTAGTTGATCAATAGCACTGATCAGTTTCTTTGTATTCATTATCTACTATTGATTGACCATTTAATCATTCTTAATTCTTACTATATTTCCACTATTGAGCATTCATTGTTTGTACAGGGTGGTGCCCCATACTTAGCTAAGTAATTCCAAGAACTTGGCTTTATGATGCATAATGATGCATATATATTTCTTTTTTTTTGTGGGGCCGGCGAGCTGTACACAGTGTGGTGCTGGCAATCACTTGGCCCTCCGCTGCGCTGCAACGAGGGCCAGCAGACCCGCGCTCATCGCCAGGACCGTGAGGACTGGCCAGCCAACGCTCAAGCGCGAGCCGCGCTTACCACCACGAGGCTCCGGAGCCTTCTTGACCAAGTCCTTGGGGGTTTCTTCCTCCTCCTCTTCGCCATCTTCCTTCTTTACCTGTGCCTTCGCCTTTGGAGCTGGCTCATCGTCATTGCTTGCAGCCTTAGCCTTTGTTTTCGCTTTTGCTTTGGCCTTTGGCGCCTTCTTTGCCTCTGTTTTCGCCTTTGGAGCTGGCCCATCGTCATTGCTTGCAGCCTTAGCCTTTGCTTTCGCTTTGGTCTTTGGCGCCTTCTTGGTCTTGATCAAATCGTCCAAATCGTCCAAATCGTCCATCAACGCACACCAATCATGTCTTTTTTCAACAACTTTCCTGGGACATGGGTCCCATGCGGTTGCAAGCATGAAGCTTGCGGCGCCCTCCCCTGGTTCGCTGCGGCTTTTTGACCTTGCTGGGAACTGGTCGAGGGGGCTGCTACGCGTCACCGCCTGAAGGCGGATAGACAGGGCGACAAAGCCACTGACTCATTTGCTTGCTGGACTTCTCGGTCTGGGCTTGCAGCGCCGCTGCCTTGCTCTGCTGCCGAGGGAGAGTTCACCTCCAGGCCCTTGACATCCGTCTCTCTCAGAGCTGGTTTGCCAGCATGTCTTTTGGGCTCCTCGTTGTCCAGAGAATTTCCCAAAGAGCGCCTCCAGGCGTTTTCCTCCGGAGTTTTTTCAGCGGCTGCATCTTTGATTTCACTCTCCTTGACATCCTTTGCTGCCAGGCGAGCATACAACTCTGCTTTGTCAGGGTCAGAATCACCTTGAACCTCTGCCACGAAACCAATCAAACCGAAGCCCATGTACTCTGACCCGCAATCGAAATCCTCGGCATAGAGGGGAAGACCTGACGGGCAGATCAAAAGTGGTCTCGCCGCCAGCTTCCTGATCCACTTCTTTGGCATGGCGGATCACAACAACGATTTTTTTTTTGTTCTCACGCCTTTTTCGGTGCAGAAGCGCGCGGTGAGACTGGGTGCCGTGACCCCCCTTGCGTGGCTCAGGGCGGCGCCGGCCGGGCGCAGCCGGGGAAGGGGAAGGAGAAGGCCGCGGAGAGGTCGGCCGCGCCGGCGGGGGTGGTAGCGGTCGCCCGGCGGAGGGGACGGGGGTGCAGCTGCCGGGCGCAAGGTGACGCCGAGGCGCTGCAGGGAGGGAACGGTGACGACCACGAGGTCACCGTTCTGCTGTGCCTGGACTTGGGTGTCGCCTAAGGCCAGGAGCACAGCCGGCATGGAAGCGCCCCCCCCTCAAGCCAAAACGGCTTGAGCCAAAATGGCTTGAGCCAAAATGGCTACGGCATTCATCACATCACATATCTATAGTTGATTGGGGGTGATCAACCAACATTCACATCACTGGGGGCACCAGTTTGTAAAGTTGCTTCGTAGCTCCAACAGCTTCGCTTTATGATACACACACACACATACATACATTACATTACATTACATTACATTACATTTCATTTCATTTCATTACATACATACATACATTACATACATACATACATTACATACATACATATATCATTATGTATAACTATACGTTTAATTATATTTATACATATATATAGTTATACAACATAATATCTATAGCTAATGGAGGTACCCAACCAACATAACTTGCGCTGGGCACCAGGTCCCCCAGCAACGCACTGGCGCGGAAACTTGGAGCTCCACGGCTCCAGGGCCTCGACGTGGATCCCGGGGTGTCTCGTGGAAAATGCCCATAACACTTGGAGATATTCATGGTTAATGTTGGCTAATAATGGTTAATATATATATATATTAATGGTGGTCAATAGTGATTTTAATAGTGATTTTAATGGTGATTTTAATAGTGGTTAATGATGGTTAATGATGGTTAATAATGGTTATCTCCTATTTCCCATTAATAATGGTGTTGGGATTCTAATTATTTGGGATATGAATGGGAGATAGGAGATACTAATTGTTAATAATGGTTAATAATGGTTCATAATATGAGATCATATGGCTAATTAAATGTTATTAGCCATGATTTTTGGTTATCATTTTGTGTAATGTTTAAAGGAATGTATGGTATTTTATATGCATCTTGTAGGATTTTAGGGGTTTCACTTGGGATTTTAGTTAATGGTGACTGAATGGGATTGAACCAATAATCATCTAATTCTTTGGGATATGAATGGGAATAATGGGATACACCAATGGTTCATAATGGTCAATAATGGAACATAGCCAACAACCATGGATAAACAATGGATAAATGTATAAAATAGTCTCTGGTAAACTAACATAGCTATTGAACATGGCCCATTTGTAGATGGTTTACCTATTTGATTTTCTATAGCTATGTAACAAATTACCAGAGGGTATTCATGGGGATTTTATTGAATTGGAGATATGATAGGAATATATGAGTAGTTGATATTAGTTGATATATCCAGTAAAATGGAGGTATTTAGAACCATTGGGAATATATTTGTTGATATAGTAAGGCTACTGATTACCAATGGGCTTATGATTCATATTACACTCCAGGAAGGGTAATTGATTTCCAACCCCATTGGCTATGTAATTGAGGACCAGTAAGGGTATTGACCCATTGCTGTACCAATCTAGGTTATATAATTAATCATCTACTACTGGCTGGGGATCGAGCGATCATTGAAAATGGATGAAAATGGGACATCCACCACTTATAGTTAATTGTCCCATGAATTTCTCCATTTACAAGGGATTTATTTCTCAGCCAACTACGTTTGATTACTTGGAGGATCATACCAAGGTAAAAATATCTGGTTAGTAAACCCTGATCGGGGCAGTCCCGGATTCCTTAACGCTTATCTCATGTAGCGGGCCACCTAAAATGAGCAAATCCAGGCATTGCTTCGGGTTGGCTGCTTATGGCTGGTGAATCTTAGATATCTGCCATATATATAAATATATTTGTAGATATATTAAATTATATATGGAGATGTGGGATGATTGTCACGTGTTAGTTATTGCTATATATTTATTTTTATCTGGGTAAATTATAACGACCGAACCCTGTTCTCCCGAACCCTGGAATCATGGTTAGTAAGGGGAATCATCCCCAAATGGCCGAACTATTCAGGAGTCAAATATTATAATTTACCCAGATATATATATATATAGAGGGCGGCACCCCGTGGGGGAGTGAATTTTCATTAACAATGATGATAAAACACTGTAAATACCGATGTTTTATGCATTTGGAGGGTCTAAAACCCTAGTAAAACACACTTTTTGCATCATGATCTTGACATGAGATATACAAAAACATTGACAGGCACCAAAAAAAACAAAAAAACCAAACCACTAGATGCACCAAACATCGACAGGCACCAAAAAAACCAAAAAAAACAAAAATTCCAGCAACTACTCAGAAGTGGACCCATAGTTCCTGGAAATTTTAGTTTTTTTGT
>Ga0126342_10005198_pt1 | contig 22605 bp, 20 predicted proteins | sample Cyp1metagenome_FD_92528 | JGI IMG/M metagenome (GOLD analysis project Ga0126342, IMG submission 92528) | Coral microbial communities from Lord Howe Island, Old Settlement Bay, Australia - Cyphastrea 1 metagenome | ecosystem: Host-associated > Invertebrates > Cnidaria > Coral ...
TATATTATATTATATTATATATATTATATTATATTATATTATTATATTATATTATATTATATTATATTATATTATATTATATTGTATTATATTATATTACATTACATTACATTATATTATATTATATTATATCATATCATATTATACTATATTATTACATTATAATATATTATATTATATCATATCATATCATATCATATCATATTATTTTATGTTATACTATATTTTATTATATTGTATTATATTATATGACATTATACTACATTACATATTATGTATACATTATATCTTTTACATGCATAGTATTTCCCCTTGCTCTGGCTTGCTTTGTTTTGCTGACCGTCCCATGAGTCAAGCAATTGTGAAACTAGTTGCTTTGTATAGCCTCTTTCTTGCGGCCTTTTGGTAGTTGCACGCTTTTTAACCTAAGGCGTGGTGGCGTAATAGACAAACTCCATCAGGTACAATTGAATCACTTGGTGATTTGGTGAACTCACGAATACCCGAAACTACAAGGCTCAAGCATGCCCCAACTTTGAAGCTTTAGAAAGTCTAGCGTATTCAAATATCAGAGACCATTTTCATGTATCCTGAAGTAAGCGGGTCCAGCAGGGGATCTTGTTTCAGACAATATTCTGGTGCCATGCTTGGGTTCAGCAAAGACCAAACAAAAATGACGAACCGAAACAGGAAAGGAGTTGTCGGAATGCTACCGAACGCCAACTTCCAGTGTTCGGTCACTTTGCCGAGCAAGTTCCAGAGATTTGGTGACACAAGCTGGGGAGATTGGTGGAGGATTTGAAATGCTTCCACAGTTTGGGTAATGGGTCGACATATCCCAAATCAAACATGAAATACTAGTGTTGCAACATGTAGAGGACATGAACAATGACTATCTAACCAACAGTTCGGGACATGTTCGGGTTTTTTTTCACACCTTCCAATACAAGTTCACAGACGCATAACACTCAGATGAATATTTTTGGATACAAGGGATGCTACTTCAGCGGGCACTTGCCGGCGCCTGAAGCCTCCAAACAAGGTTGACGAACATCCCAACCAAGGGCTACAAGGTTTTGAGCCACAACCATCAGTGTGCACGTTTCTGCTACGTGTACCCATAAATGCAGCATACCTGCGATTCAGGGATGACGAGCACATTTGGCTATTTACCCTCCCGACACTTGATTTCGTGACAGTTTGTCAGAGGCATGAGGCCATGTCATAATTTGGAGGGAACGGCCTATGCCTATGCCCTTGGCTTGTTGTCAGCAGATCTCGAACTTGAGAAGTTTCTCCAATTTATAAGCGGGGAAGAGTCGGATTGCTGTAGTTGGGCTGGACATCCTGTTTGCTGCCGAAACAACAGTGGTATACATTGAATATTTGACGGATAGGATTTCCCCCGCGCAGCATTTCCCGGCGTTTCTTCCCGCATTTGGCAGGTTCATGGTATCGGTGCCAAATCCTGCCTGCATCTCACAGGATGCACACTTGGGGCCTTCATATCGCGAACTTTTGAAAGGCCCTGTGGAGAATTCAGTGCAGATATCGTCACTCAATCAGATCCACTTTTGGAGCCTGAAACTTTGGAGCTTTTAAGTCATGAACTTCCACTTGTACTTGAGAGATCTTGAGAGCACCAACCGCTGTTCCTGGAAAGGCAAAATTCTGAGACCTAGATATTTTATGGATTTGTATGGTATTTTACGCTTTCTCAAAATGTCAGGCTCAAATTGTTCGGAGGTTTGGGTGACGGGGTTTCAATTCTGCCAGCAGTTGACATTGATTCAAGGCAGATGCCAAAGTGCAAACAGGTCTTTCCTCAGTGATTCCATTGCAACTTTCAATCAGTGACCAATACAACTTCATACAACAACATAGAGTAATCGACAAAATTAGCGGAAGACTAAAGTAGTGGGGAGTGGACTGAACATTTGTGCGAAAACATTCACAACCGATAGGGGACCACCCACTTACCGATACCTTATTTTTGCACCTCGCATGGAAGTACAAACCTTCACAACCGATAGGGGACCACCCACTTTGGCCATGTCCATTGCGGGTAGTAAGTAATTTTGTCCGCCAGTCATATGACAACATATTAATACAACTTTTATGCTGTAGTGGGCCCGGCGGAAGCTGTTGCGCGGATTGACCCTGCCATCCTTGTCGTTTGACCGCGTTCGAGATTTTCTAAAGGTGTTTCGCTGCTGCTTCAGGGCGACAAGGCTCTGATTTATCGGCCAAAACACGTGGTAATTTGTTTCAGAGTGTTGGGGAAGCCTAAAATCCCATGATCGAGACAAGGCGCTTATAATCAGCATTTCTTTCACCATTTCTGTGGGATGTACGGGATCTACCCTGCATTTTTGGACAAAGCCACTGCCGGCCGTTTCGGCATCCTGCCGGGTGGTGATGTTTCGACGTAGCTTCGCAACGTCAGGTGAGGCGCATAAAATGATGACAAGTGATCGCAGCAGAGCAAATAAGAATGTCGTTGCGAGAACCTCAAAATGCCACTTTAATGATGTTCCAATATGATGTTATGATAAATTTTGATATATAACAGGTTTTCAATCATTAGCACCTGTTCAATGGACTTCATGCAGCCATATTAGGCAGATCCATGATCCAGTTGCGATGGCCAACCTGGTGAGAGATGTTGCTGTTGAGAAGCCCGCCGTCACCACCATCACCGGCCATGACTGCGGCTGTCTCTTGCGACCAAAAAGGCAATCCCTGCAGCATGGGGACCACAAAACGGGAGATTAAACCATGAAGCATGAGGGGTCATGAGGATATCTTGAGGATTAACCTACAAAAAATATGGGATGATATAGGCCAACCAAAGATAAGTTTGTTTTCTTCACTGGGAACTGCGCCTTTCTGAGGTACAGCAATAGCTATGCTGCGCCCAAGGTGGGGACGCCCAGGGAATAGTTGGCAAACTTCAATCTAACTCAACCGCACACTTGACTCAAAGTGTGCCTTTAATCACTTTGGCATTTTTGGGACGAAGAAAAATCTGCCACGGCCAGGCCGACCTCTTCGAGATGTCTGTCAACGAGATGTTCGTAGAGATTCCCATTGTCCGATGCCCCAGCGACGGCGTGGCAGGTGGAATCATTGACTTGCAGGTTGCCCAATGATCTCAAATGTGTCGTGGGGCAAAATTGGGCAGCCCCAAAATGAGATTGCCCAAAATTTGACTACTCAAAATAGCTCCAAAAGGCAATTCCAGAGGTCCTTGGGCCTAACATGTTGACCCATTCTCAAATTTGAGAAATTCTTGACTTGGTAAGTTGGTAGTTGATCTGCGATTTTTGCTGGTTGAACCAGGCTTGGTTGGTTAACCCCAAATTTGATTCCCGAAATCCTCGCAATCCTCCCCCTAGTCTTGCTGGTTTTACCGTTTACCCCGCTGCATAGGTGGTGACAGCTTCACCCTTGGCTGAGTGCTTCCTGCTGGACTGGTCCATCATGAGCCCTTTGGCCACCTCGCAAGTGGACACCCTGGACGTGGAGAATCAGGTGGGGGATCAAGACCTTGGAATCTTGGAATCTTGGAACCTTGGAGCGGGTCATACGGTCATACCTACGACTCCAGGACCTTCAAAGCTGGATGGTTTATTTTGAAACCCACCAACCAGTAATAGTTGGTTGTACCCATTAAAAATGGTGGATCTTTTGGAAGATACAGGTCATTTTGAAAGATCACCCTGGCTAAAAATGGATGGGATGAGACTCAAAATCATGAAAAAAGCTGAAAAGTCACCAAGTTTAGGCCACATGGGTGTGTCTGAAACTTGGAGAGCTTGGGTGTTCCCACAGAAGTTTTTTTTTCTTAGTTTTCTTTTCGGAAACATGATGAGACATCATGGGATTTTTTGGGTACCATATTTTCATGGATAAATTATTCTGTTAAACTAACCATCATGATATATTCCATTTTCAAATAGCCTACATTTAATCGGGGATGTTCTGGGATTTTATCATGACTATTACAATGAATATGATGATATTACAGTCCTATCATTCATGAGTATAGCTGTTGTTAGTTATGTACCCCCCTGCATCCCATGGTTTTCATGATTTACCTAGGTAGTAAAAACGCAATCCCTAGGGAAACCACCATAAAACCACTAGGGAAACCACTATAATCATGGTAAATCCGATCATTTATACACCTAGTATCACCTAGTTATAGACGATTTCAACATGGGATGATAACACATGTATATATATATACACGTAAAGTTATGATAACTATCCATGTAAACTATCCATATTCACTATTTGCCTAGTTATCACACACATAAATATACACATATATATATATATATACACATACCCACACACACACACCATTTATATAATCCCATCATGTCCTCTAGGGCAACCACCACCCAGCAGGCATTCTTTGAGAAGAACGTGCAGCTCCTGAGCTCAGCCTTGGCGAACTTGGCGGAGGCATTGGGGAACATGGATGGGAAAATGACCAGTGGATGGAATGGGGGTATATGGGGGTTAGCATATTTTCAAAAAAAAACCAGGAAATGATGGGAGAAACAGCTAGAAAAGGGAATTTGCCATTGATGGAAAGGAATTCTGGTGATTGGGTCCAGGTTGAGCGGGGAAAATCGATGACATCGGGGATGTAACCAACGATCATGGAGGATATTGCCAAGAGTGAACTGAACTGAATTCCACCTCGGATATGGCCAGCACCCCACTGTCGCGGTGATCATCCTGGTTGTGACAGAGCGGAGCTACCTCTCAAAGACATGGTTAAGGCTAAGGATTATGATGATTCTAAGTTTATAAATGTTGAATCAGATGAAATATGATGAAATGAGTATAAACAGCCCCTTAGTGGAGGCATTCTGCCATCCCAAGCGAATGTAAAAAGCAGTGCCACGGTGCAGCCAGGAGCAGCAGAAGATGGTCACGAGCTTGGCACATCACTGGGGCAGTTGTTTAATGTTGGAAGAGATTAATTGCCCACAGGAATCATGGGATTATTTACAAGAAGATACAAGAAGTGAAAGGACCAAATATGAATAAATATGATATATTTGGAGATATTTGGATATATTTGGACATCTGTAGTAGTATGTGTACATATATATATAAAGATATATATATAAAGATATATATATATATATTATATTATATTATATTATATTATATAAGTATATATATAGAGATATAGATATGATTAGATATATCTAGACTCATGTCGAAGTGGATTAAGTGTGCAATTGGTCTTGCCGGGTTGCCACCGATGGCACTGAACTGTTTTGTTTGAGGCCCAGTACGAGCGAAATGCGGGTCGCAAGGGAGATGATAAGGCTGAATGGGCCATGCTTGTTTCAATGTCGCAGACCAGAAAGCTCATCAGATCAACAATGTTCGATGTTTTTCATAGCAGCCATGTAATTCTATGAGGTTTAACATGGTTTAACCGCATTTCGGTGATGTTGTGGTGTAGATCACATGCCACACCCTGCCATACCCTGGTCGGTTTTCCCTGCTGGCACCCAGGGGAAGGGGAAGGGCTACCGCCAAGCGCAACCTCAGCCGTTGGACACCATGGTGCTCAGCAAACAGATCCAAAACTACTGCAAGGCCAGAAGAAGCCGCTCTGTTGCTAAGGAAAAAACAACTTGGAATTCTGGGTGTTCATTTTTGAAACACACCTACATAGATTATCATAGATTTGCAAGGCCACAAGTGCCAGTTCATATTAAGGGAAGGCTTCCGATTTCATGGCCTCGTTTGTCAGGTTTGGGGTTTTTATTAGTCGACCGATGTACGGCAGTTACGAGTGGTTGAACCCGGTGATATCAATGATCTATTTCATGTCCGGGAAGAATTTCACATAGATGGTGAGAAATGATGATATAATATGATGCAGCGCATTTGTACAAACATGGAGACCTTGGAGTTTGTTCATGCCTGGCAGTTATTCCCGCTATTGGAAGATGGGATTCTTTTATCTGTTGGAGAGGCCCCAAAATCTCTCACAAGAGATGATGTTAGCAGTGAAAACAGATGCGGGGAGCTCTGTATATATTATGATATATTATTATTATTACTACTATTATTATATATATATATATTTCTATCTGATGGGGGAATCCCCCAATCTGTTTCTCAATTTCGTGGTGAACGTTGGGGCAAGCTGCCCAGCCTGCCCAGTTTGCCAGGCCATCAACAACTACGCAGGGGATGCCTTCAGCAAGGTTTACCTGGTCTCCAACAAGCCCAAGGCTGCTGGTTAGATCGCGATGCGTCGAGGAGCGTCGATGCGTCGCGTAGCGTCGCGTAGAGCGGCCCCCAGAAGGCATGGATGGCATGGAGCATCCAAAGGTCCAAAGGTCAGGATGGCAACACTGGGAGCCCACTGGGAGCCGCGTTGGAATAATTTTTCGCGCACAGAACTTGAGGACTGCCACAGCCCCCAAAATGGCGCCTGGCATTAAGTTCCTCAGAGCTCAGACAATGAGTCAAGAGCTACAAAACTATGAGATGATCCGGTTGGGATTCAAGATGTCTAAACAATGCTTCATCACTTTATGTTTATTCTTCTAACCTTGCGGACCACGTTCATCAAACAACAAACTCAAATAGAAAGCACCCACCAGACAGCGTGGCTGGGATGGGGTGTGTTGATGCCTGGGAGAGAACAAGCCTCTCCTGGACCGCGCCAGCTGAGAAGTTGAGCCGCTGGCGACACAGATGCCGCGCTGACGCGCGCACTGGCCAAAATTGGGGCAGTGGTTGGGAAGATGTGTCTGAACGGAAGTGCATCTGAAAACTGTAAACTTCAAAAACCCCTCAACATGAGAATTTTCAATATTTTTCATAGGATTGATGACGACAAACGATGAATTTTATGGGTTTGGGACAGGAGCGACGCAGCGCCTTGGCCAAGCACAGGCACTCAGGAAGTTTCTGCGGACGAATCAGATTCGTGGTGTGGCATCTTTTTGGAACTGGTTTTCTCACACGAATCTGGGTCCTGAAATCCATGGAAACTCTTCAAGGCTGGTGGATGCAGATGGCGATGGGCAGATCTCCTTGGCAGAGTTCAAGGCGGATCTCACCTGATGACATGTCAGTTTTTTTTTCCAAAAAAACATGTTGAAGAATTGATTTGATAGAACATCTGCAACCTCAACTTGCCTGTCTTTGTCAGGGCGCGGGTTTATCTCATCTTGCTTTCGATTCCCAAGCATTCTTTCACCTCCCAAGTCATTCAGCTGCCTGATGCTGGCTTTACACGCCCAAAAGCAGCTCTTCAGGGATACCCTCTGGTAAACTAACATAACTATGGAAAATCACCATTTTTAATGGGAAAATCCACTATTTCTATGGCCATTTTCAATAGCTACGTTAAATTACCAGAGGGTATCAAGTGAGTTCAGGCTCCACTTGTAATGCTGGTGCCTGTACCAGCAATTTCTGCCGGCGAAAGCGCCATTTTGGGCTCCAGGCCATCTTCCAGCTGAAGTTTGTGTGCGTCACCGGCATCTCCATGACGGATGTGCTACAGGCGAAGATGACCCAAAATCTGGAGCTTTCCTAAAATGGTGGTACCATTGTATATAAAACGATGGGTTTCAATACTAAAACTGTCTAATTTTTGGGATGATTTGGGGATATTTGGGGTATTTTAAGAAACCCCGAAATATCCAGAAATCCTTTTGAGTGGTGGATCTATTCGTGGTGGCCCCAAGATCTGTAGCCAGGTCTCAGTCAGCAAGACCACTGGAAAGGTGGAGACTGGCGAGGCCCGGCCAAAAAAGAGCCATGGCTAGCTGGGAAATATGAGGAAAATAATGGGAAAATCATCGTAGCAACATGTTCAATGGGTGATTTTCCACCTAGAGTCTGGTTTGAATACCAGAGGGTATCCAGAAAACATGTGATTTTGATAGAAGTTGGGTCCCTTGCAACTTTGTGCTGGTGAAGCCGGAGACACCAGTTGTCCTCGTGGCCATGGCCACAGCACCAAAAAATCTACCAGTATGATGGGAATACCATCACTTTCCATCACCTTCCATCACCTTCCATCACCTTCCATCACCTTCCATCACCAACCATCCAACTTCCAGGATTTTTCCCATGGATTTTTGGCTTAGAATTGGGGGGATGAAATTCTGCTCCTTTCACTGAGGTCATGGAGGCCTTGGGGCCCATTGCCAAGGATGAAGCCACAGGGATGGAGCGAGTGGAGGCCCATGTGGCTTGATGATTTAGGGCTTTTGACGCGTTATGATTTTATATGATATAAATATTATAAATGATATACGTTACATATATAATATATTTACAATATATATATATATATAGATATTATATGATATGATAAAATATGATATGATATGATATGATATGATATGATATAACATATACAATACATATATGATATGATATATATGTATATGTCCAAATCCCATCCCATCCCCCTTTAATATTTTCCACACTTTCATATACTTTGATCCTAAATATGATGATCACAGATATTAGTGTTTTTATCCCCTACTATAAATGTGGTTTCTGTATGTTTCTGGCGGTGTTTCATTTTGGGGGGGAAGTTGGGCTGAGTTACTACCAAACAAAGACTTCAGGATTCTCATAATCCATTGTGGGACCCCTCATGAATCAACCCCTACAAGGGATTTTCCAAGGGCTTTTTGGCACTGCTCAGTTGACCACGTTCCACCGTTCTGAACCGAATCTCGTTTCAATTCGTTTCAGTTAGTCCAAAACGGGGTTTTCCCCAAATTCCACTTCTTACTCATTTTCTGATCATTCAAACACATCACTATTTTGGGGTATAGAGTTGGTATACACCAAGGTTTTTCCAGATTTTTCCAACCAGATCTCCATCTTTTTCTCCATTCAGGTGAAGGTTTTGAGCTCCGGGAAGCAGGGCTTTGTGACGCTGAAGGGGAACCAGGGCACCACTTTTCTGCAGGTGGGGTGGTTTAGCCCTCTTCGATGATGGGATTTCCCCATGGGAATTCCCCTGGGATGGTGGATCCGGGACAGATTTCTCCATACTGTCCATAGCCACAACTTTTCTAGGCCAAAGCAAGAGAACAACTTTGGTGACCCAAACAAGGGCGCCGAATCAACTAACTATTTTGTTTTTCAGTTACACAGGGCTTTTCTGTGGCTTTTCAACTGGATCTTCCGAAAGCGATTGATGCCGTTAGGAGTCTTCGCCCTTCAGCGACTTTTGCACTTCACTGGACAAGACTCTGGAGGTGTCCTGCTAGGCGTTGGTGTTTTTTGACCTAGGAGTCATGGGAAGCCAAGCTTGTTGTGGGCTTCTACATTCTTGGGAAGCCTGACCAATCCATAACGTATATATATATATATAATTATAGATATAATTATACGTATAGATATGGGGTTTTGAACGATATAGTCTTGAACCTTACAGTCACCAATTTCATGGGTCATGAATTTGCTTTCAAAGAGAACCGACTGATATAGTTTAGGAACCCCCCTATGATTTGCCTGTACAATCATTTGGCTTATAACAGGCGTTTCTCAAAATTGGGGTACCACTTTTAACTACCATTACTTTATCCTTTATTTTACTGACCAGTTTAACTTGGATGACAACTCTGTTGGTGAAATAGCGAACCCCCAGAAATTCAGACCCCATTAACACTATCTAACCTCATATAACCTCTACTACAGCTCACACAAAGGGCCCAAGTTAAACTTGCCAACTGAGTTGCGGCCCAGGAGCGAACTGCAGCGGTGCGCAAGGTGATCACGCACCTGGGCTTTCATTGTATAACCATGAGTACATTAGCAACACATATCCATATTGAATAATATTATGTACATCATGCACATCACATATATTAATGTTATTAATGCATGGAATATGCTAATATCATTATACTATGAGATCTATTTGTTTTTTTTTGATTGCTACAACCAACAGGTGTTTGTTGACGTTTGACGAAACATCCAGTTGCTTGTACTATGAGTTTCCTCATCCGTTAAGTGGGTATGCTCAAGTGCATGTCTTGAATAGCCTCCACTACTGCTGACCAGCGTCATGGTGGTCATGGTGCAAGGTTCCAGGCTGGTTACATCTGTGGAAATCAAGGTAGAATACATGGTCCCTCAAGATGTGGGTATGGATCAATACCTATAAATACCATTTTTAGGGGGATGAACATCCATTTACCAGCTATTTTGATGTTCACCAGGGGTACAAGGTTTTGACACACTGCCATGTAACTACTGGTTGTTCCACTGGTGGTTTCACATATTGATGTTCGACCACGGGATGATGATCCCTACGCTTTTTTTCCGCCAAGGTTCATCCAACAGAAGGGCAACGAATTGACCGCGCACAACACCGGGCCGCTACAGGAGGCCCAGATGCTGATGCAACAGAAGTGGGACCTGGGACCATTGAGGTGTGGATTTATATAGAAAGGACCATCATTCTTTGAATGATTAAATGGTGTGATTTGGTTTGGGCTGAAAGATATTGAAAGACAGCAAATCAGGGCTTTGAGAGCTTGCTCTGCCAAAACATGTTCATCCTTTTTGTGAGCTGTAGATACAGACAGAGTAGCTGGTGGAATGTGGGACAACTCAATCTATTTTGCTGCCTTGTAGATGTGACTGGGACAAGCCATTGAATAAGGATAGAGCCCCAACAATCCATGATGGAGCCGACAGGCGAAAGCAGAAATCAACAAGCTGCGGCCGAAGGCCTGTACATTGCACTCAAACCGTGTCCATAAGACGCAGGTATTTAGGTGACAATAGAGTGATAGAGCAGTGATAGAGCAGTGATAGAGCAGTGATAGAGTGACCGGTTGGTGACAAAATTTTCTTGACTTTCCATCGTACCTGAGATGATAGAAACCACTAAGCAGTTGAATATATTATATGTTAGTCCAATCAAGGACAAAACCTATCAGCTTGTTCTTGCAGTCGTGTTGGATAAGTTGCAAACAGATTTGCACCGATAGACATGATGTTGGCCTGAAAGGCATCAGGCATCAGGGTCTAACGGAGAGATTTCAGCGATCATGTCTCAGGCACAGGCTCATGCGGCCGAGCTTCAAAAGCTCAAGACAAAAGTATCAAACTCAGTGGAAGACTTCGCAGGATGGAAAGATGGATAAAACCACACCGAAGTCCATTCATGCAAACAGACACATGTAGTCATACGTGACAGACACATGTAGTCATATATGATCATATATGTATAATGAATGTACTGCATACACATATTAATACACAACTATGTTCAACCTTCAAATGGTGCCGCAGGATGTCCTTCTCCAAGAGTAGTTGGAAAACAAAGACAAGAGATGGGACCATGCGCTTGTTGATTCGACTAACACTTTAGCTACGTCTGGCAGTGGCTTTTCACCGGCCGTTTCCGTGGGGTCTGGCATCGGAGCTCTAGGTCGTAGCCGCCAAGAAGGACTTTGCCAAGGCTGAAGCTGCAGAGAAGACTGCGCACATCGAGGCTAAATCTCCGGTCAACTAGTTGTCAACTGGATGTCAGAATCCTTGTTGCATTCCAAGTTAAACTGAACACCACAGATGTTTTGGGTTTTTTGGGAACCCACTTTTGGTACCTTTTAGTTAGTTTCAGTGCATACCGGTTCTCAGTTGTGTTGGCAACTCTCCCCGGTTTGAAAGCATTTGATAGGGTTAATTGTTTGCACGCGAAAGAAAGGGCACATCGTGCCATCTTCGATGCAGATCTTGTTATTCATGTTGTTTGCAAGCTTCGTAATTAACCTCATTTCTGACCATTGACGTGAACGCTCTCCATTTTTGTTGGGGACGTGCCCGCATTTGTTCAATGCCAATGGTTGTTGGTAGAGACTCCAAAATATGCTTTGGCTAGTCATATCCTTATCCTTCATAGGACTTTTGCACTAGTTGTTTTGACAGACTCAAACCTTGGCATAACTAGCTGGATCTAGCTGGATTGCATTGGTTAAACCAGACTTGGGGGTTTCCATAAATGGGGGATCCCCAAAATGGATGGTTTATAATGGAAAATCCATGAAAATCCCATTCAAATGGATGATTTGGGGGTACACCCATTTTAGGAAACCTCCATTTGTTGGTTCGTGAAAAACTAATCTCCCCAAAATCAAGGGCTTGGTCATCTTTTTTGCCGGGGATAGTGGGGGGTTAAAACCCTCCAGCAAACCAAACTAGCAATGGACCTCTCCAAATTTTATCCCTTTTATGGATTATTTTCTCAACAGCAAACAAAGGGCTTTTTAAATATTTGTGATCTTTCTGCTTGTACATCTTTCGACTTTGGTACTGGCAAATTCACCAGCATCTGTGAACATATAAACCAACGGCTTTTACCTTCCGACTTCACATAGACCCAAATAGGGTTTGGAAGATTTGACTCAGGATTTTCCCAACATTTGTTGGTGTTCCCAAGACCTTTTAGACCATGACCCTAGATGAGAGGATCATGGTTTTCCCAGCTCCTGCCATACTCCAGGCCAAGGAGCGGAAGGAGGCCGAGGCGATCCTGAAGGACTGCAACGGCCAGGTGGATGCGGCAGAGGCGTGGCGTGGGAACAGTCGATGCGGGGGTTGTCTGGGGGATCCCCAAAACCATAGGTTTGAATATAGAAATTCTCTGATTTTAATAGATGATAAAAATGTGGTTCCATTTTTGGAAACCTCCTAATCTGGACTTCCATGGTTGAGAACATGAACATCATATGTTTCCAGATTGAGAACCTTATACCATTTTAATGGAATTCCCCATTGCTGGAGAAACCCAAGGTGAAGCCACCGCTCCCAAAAAACTGACGCGGGAAGACGATCAGATTCCCTAGGTACCCTACAAGGTGGTGCCCCATAGTTAGCTAAGTTGGTGCCAATAACTCCAATAACTATGGTTTATGGGTGATATAACGAACTAGTTAATGGGGTGTATAAACCAACTTATAACTGGGGGACACCATCCTGTAGGTATCCTAATATTATCCGAAATATAGCTGGTATAGCTGAATGTTTATTCCCCCAGTCATATGGTGAGGTTTCCCAGCTGGTTTTGGATCACCTGCTGGGCCTGCTGGGTGGTTTTCTTGAGGGATTTTCCATCAGGCCCGCAGCAACCAGATCAGCTCCAGTGCTGAAGCTTTGCTGGCTTCCAAGGCCAGGTTCTCCACCGTCATTTGATGTTGTTTTGTGGTAGATTTCACATCTGTTGAGGAAAATTATGTCATTTGTTAAAACCCCAACATAGATGTTTTTTTATCTCCTCTTGTTCTTAGCGAGTTTTTGGAGTAGAACAAATGTTTTGAGCTAAAGCCATATAATGTGGAGTTTTCAACGTGGGAGATGTGAAGCAACTAATATATGGGCAGATCCATCAAGTATAGGGGGATTTGAAAGAAGTAGGGGTCCCCTTTGGGTACACAATGGGATGATTGAAGATCCCAAAACTGACCGTTCCATTGGCGGTCCACTGGGCCTTAGACTTTGATACCCCTTTCGAAGCCGCAGATAGGGATCATATAGGTATGGATCAATACCTATTAATACCATTTTTAGTGGGATGAACATCCATTTACCAGCTATTTTGATGTTCACCGGGGTACAAGGTTTTGACACATAGCCATATAGGTACGAGTCAAACACCAAGAAGTTGAACTTATTGCTTCTTGAGTCTGAACTTCCACCGCCATCACCTTGAATCCCAATAAAATCGCACTCAATTTGAGTCGTCCGTCAAGCCTCAGACTCCAGGGCGAAGATGTGTTGAAGTTTGAGACACCATCCAGTGTGCTGGAGGTGGGCCAATGATGGACTTCGCTGTGATTGAAGAAAGGGGGAAGGATCACAGAAATCAAGTGATTGGTTCAATATTGTTGAGAACGATCATTTGATTATATATATACATCAATCATTGTTGATCATGATCATTTGATCATACCGTCAATCATTGTTGATCCAGCTTGTAGCATTCCGCCCATAGACTTCTCTGCAGGAGGTGGAAAAGATGGTACCAGAGGCTGCATCAGTTTGCAACAAGGCCACTTCCGTTGCGGGGAGAATCAGCTAGATCAGTGCTGGGACCTGAACAACATGTAGTTTAGCCAGGAACGGTGCCAACTCACACTGTTTTGCGAAGATTTTCAGACCAACTGCCCCCCCAAAAAAGGCTTCAAGCAGCACGTTTAGGCGTCCTGATCTGAATTCGTGGTGGCGTGTTGGTGGATTTTGTTGGCAGGTGAAGACCCACCTTATGGAGGAAATCAAGAAGATCAAGGTTGGGATCCAGAAGTAATGGCAGGTTGGGAGGTTCCGCAAACGCCTCAGGCGTTTGATGATTGGTGTTCATACTCACAGCATCAGGACATATCAGATATATCAGGACATACCACAGCAGATCATGGCACCCTTTTTGGGTTTTTAATGTACATGGACAGAGCTTCTTCCCCTGAAGGCTGCGAAAGGACCCCTGGCAGAGGTGCACATGGACAAATTGGGGACCGTGGGGGTCCGTCCCCTGCCATGTTTGATGAATGCAGCAGGTAGAGGCTAGAGGTCAATCCCCCAAAGGTTGCGACGGCCATTTCATCTTTGAGTTCGATCGGATCATTCTGGCATAGAACATTATGGTAACCCATTATATGAAATTATGCTAAGTTCCAGACCCTTGCGGAATGTTTCCTGTTCTTTTGGTACAACCACTGTGCAATGAGGTCTCACCACATCCCCGGGGCTGTGGGTTTTGACCCAGGCGAAGAAGGAGTTGACCAAGCTCACCGGAAAGGCCCTTGGTTCCGCTGCGTGAAAGCTTGAGGATTCGCCTGACGATCATGGCATGCGGGGGCAAGCCGTCTCCCATAGAAGCCGCAGATGAACAGCATGAGAGATGAATACAGATACGTCTAAGATATGAACAGATGTTCTGAAATGGGAGCGCGGACATGTTGATAGGTTGAGTCCTTTGTGAAGAAGAATGCTCATACGCTTCAGGTGTGGAGAGGGGGTTGTCATTCTGTAGAGCCACTGTTATTCAGACCATTGCACTGCTACATCCGGTCCTATTGCCAAACTTCGGATTTTAGCTCCATCTTGTACCCATATCGTCATTCACTTGCTGGTTTTACCGATCTTGCCTCTAAGGCATTGATTCAATGCGGCAAATCATGTAAAATCACGGAGACAGGATTTTCTATTGCGATCTTAGCTTGCAGACGGAATCAGAAAGGTCATACGAAGCCGGTCACAGGTAGACCCAGGTATTCTTCTGCAAATACGACCATTCTGATTCTGTCAGTTCAATACCGTCTGGCTAGCTGTTCTCAACTCAATTCTTCTGGTATGTTTTCGTGGTTACTTTTCCAACTTTTCATTGGTATTAGACAATTAATATCAGTTGTAGGCCCTCCAGCCTTGCTCGTTCTTTCAAAGGAATATCATCTACAAATGAAATCCTGTAACCCCAACATCACACAACATGACAACATCACAACAAATCCCATCAAATCCCGGAAATGAGTTGCATCTCCTGATTGCTTGGTGACAAGATGGCTTTGTCCACAGCTGCCCCAAATTCCAGTCCTTTGTGATCAGTTTCCCTACTCAAACACTCTTTTTTGGGGGTATATGGTATACACCACTTTCAGACACGCCCAAATAGGGCAAATCCGATTAAACATATGAATTAGCTCAATCACCATTTGTTGCTGGTTTAACTATGTTTAACTCACCATTTATTGTTGGTTAAATCACATGTGAATCATTGCATGGTTGGTTGGTACCGTGTATATCACATTTTCTAAGAAACAATCAATGTGATATATATATAATATTATATAATCATATTTATTGTTTCTAATAAATCCATATACGCAGTATATACCACATATACGCACTACATCCCCATTTTGGTTGGACAAGAATCCACCCATGTCAGGTACCAAACCCACTATATTTCCAATGGTTGCCGTTTTTCCCCATCAACCATCCCTATCAAAAAGTCTCCATCCAAATCCCCATATAACCCCAAATGGCACTGGGTCAAAACCACCGAAAACCCATAGTTTGGGGGTTACTGTATTCACATCCATTTGCATCCGCGCAATTTCCAGAACAGGTTCGGGTACCGTGAACTGACCCATAGTGAACATGGGATCCCCATCCTCTTTGTCGCAATGACGAGAACATCCGAATGATAGCATGCTTAAAATCCTATTCATATTCATCTTCCATATTTTTTGGGAGTTAAATCAAGTTAAATCCCCGGTTTTTTCCAGTTAAATCATGAAATCCCCAGATTTTCCATGGTTTCGGCCTCCATACATCACTGGAGGCCGTGAAGGCGGCCTGCAAGAGCATCTCCGAGGCGGGCGCCGTCAAGGCCTCTGCGGCCCTGCGGGCAGAGGCGCGCCATGGAAGCCATGGTGATCTCCCATAGCTTTTTATATGTTTAGATTCAAATAGATTCAATGGATTGGTTTAAGGGAAAATTTACAGGAAAACCCCATATTTAATGGGAAAATCGATGGTTTCCTGTAGATTTTCCCCTAAACCAATCCATTGATAGATGGTAGAATACTGAAACCACGACGACATGTTTTTCTGAAGTCTGGTTTGAACTGTTTTCAAAGATATCATAGAAATGCCTTGTACTGTAACTTTCGAATATTTAAAAGTTGAGCTAAGAATGATCCAATCATGTCCAAACAAGAAATGGGTACAGCTTCAATGATGCCACATACAATGTGTACCCAAAAAGATTGAAAGCAGACACAATGATGGCCCCCACGCAAACCCGCAGTTCAGGGTGCTTCTGACCGCACCATTTGCCGAGAAGCCCTGCAGGTTCACCAGAAGGGCATGACCTTCGACGCCTTCTTTGCGGAATTGGCTGAAGGTGGTTCCATCAAGCACGAGGCTCTGTGCAAACGTCTGGACCTCGGTTTTAGGAGCCAACACAGCCCGTAGGGCCACCTCAACTGCCAAAGATGTTGCGTTTTTTTAAAATGAGATGACCATAGATGACCTGTTTATGTTATCATTATCCATGATTGGAATCCCTATTACGCAGCCAGTTGCCCTCCGGCAACGAAAATCATCGAACTAAATGGGGACTTTCCAGCTAGACATGATTAATCACCGAAGGATAATGAGGGTATTTTTATGATATGGGTATAATTCGTCCCATACACAATGATCTTAAATGGGATATCACATGATATCAACACTATCCACTCTTGGAATCCCGAAAGCAACCAGCCAGTATACCCTCTGGGAATCAAGCATTGCTAACACATCTCCCATTTCGATGATTTTCCTACTCCATTTATAGTGGATTTTCCATGATGTTCCAACATTTTCCAATGACATTCCCATAGTTTTCCCGGATTTCATCGGAATTGTTGAATTGATCGGAGATTTCCCACATGTCACGATGTCAACGCCATGTTTTGCGCCCAGGTTTGCTGAGCTTGGACCTGGGACTGTCCGAGGAGCATGCCAAGTTGGTGTGCCGCAAAGTGGAGGCCCGGGAGGCTTCGGAGCATGCTAAATCGCTGGGGATTTATGGCATCTCAAAAAATCATCAAAAATCATAAAATATACGTTACGTATGTTATATGGTGGAATGTCGGGTATAATCAGGATTAATCAGGTATACATTTTGAAGATATCTCTAAATTATACATTTTGATCCGCCCATTTGACTCATTTTGGTCCCACTCTTGAGATGCCCAAGATACGTATGTTGTCAACTGCTGGAGCTGAGAAAAAGATGGGGATGATGTACTACACAATCCCACCCCCCTGACATTGAACGCACCCTGTGTGTAAAATCCCTACTATGATTTCTGAGGCGTGTTTAATGTCAGGTTGGGATTCGTGATATATAATGATGACAAGTGATGACGATTGGAATCCCCATTAAACTGTGTCAATCCTTTTGCAGAGGCCGAAACAAGGCCTGATCTCGCACCAGCGGGAACACCAAGTTCCTGCCTGCTCCACCCAAAGGTTGTAGTACCCAGAATTTTTCGGGCTTCACAAGCCCTTAACATATGGATGATGGTGGTTCAAAATCCTAAAGCAGAGGGGTACTCCTCCAATAGTCATAATCCAATACTTAAATGGTACCCCCCCAATTAACCAGCCTAGGGGTTTATTAATCCAGGGTTGACATTAATTCTTATTGGTTTGACACACCGTAAAGATGCAGGGGCGATGGCTGTTAAGTTATGGTGGTCGATCATTCCCCCGAAGAAGTGCTGCCAGGCCGGCACCATCGGAAAGCGAGCATTCCAAGCTTTTGTGCAGCGCTACTACTCGGTGACCACGGTCAGGGAGCTCAGGGCAGTCTGAAATGGTGGGTGAATGCTAACACTTCCCGATTTGGGTATGAACATGGAGTATACCCCCCGAAAACGGCAATTTGAAGTGGGCAAAATGACCGAGATGATGGGTATGGATTTCCATCAGCATCAGAGCCCTGAGTACCTGAGATTTTGGTCACTTTACTTCCAATTTCTGCGTATATCTCCATTTATTGTTGGGTGTATCGCTGTATCCTCATTTCTTGTTGGTTCCTCAGGTCAAGTACCTTTCAGCAGTATACCGTCCCAGATTTTTGCTTCCCAAGTTCGACGGAACGACTACAGGCAATTGCCATCACCACAGAGTTTGAGATCAGCAAAGCCAAAACCATCCGAAAGGCCGCAGGGATGTCAAAACCGTGCTGCAGGTCATGCCTTGAAATTTCAATTTGGAGTTTCACAACAGTTGAAGCGATTGTCAATGAATTCTGATTGATGATTTTTTCACACTCGACAACGCGCCTAAATCAAGCGTGTGTTTTCTGAGCATGCCGTTGGATAGTTATGGACAGATAGACTGGATAGTGATGGATAGCTATAGTAACTGGATAGTTTCTATAGATAGTTTTCATATGTTTTCATGGTCTTTCGAAGATGATTCCAACATTTTTCCCGCTGATTTCCAGGCAGAGGTGGAAGAAATGTTTGAAGTTCTCGAGGCCAGTGGCCCATCGACCTCGACTTGATGGGATCTCATGGTATCCCATGGTATCGCAAAGTCCTAGCCAGAATCAACGAGATGAAATGAGAAGAAACAACAACCCAGTGTTTTTTCTTCAGCAACAGTAGTGAACCTTCAAACACCCAAGGATTTGCCCAACAGCAAGTGGTGATCCAAAGTGTGGCAATGGCTCCAGCACCTGTTTGCATCAGTTTCTTCATGGGTTCATTCCATAGGGTCCTTTAACAGATAGAACTAACAGTAAAATCCTACTAGACTCGATTAGATTATACTTTGACTTTTCTATTTTTTTTAAAAAAATGGGTTTACTAATCAAAAGTTATGACCATATTGGGTGATACCACGGTGATACCTGTGCCAGGGACCCAAATCCGACGAGAAGCTCAGCCTCACACGTGTCCGTGGCAGGCCTCTGAGAGAATCTTGGGGATCACGGCACATCATCGGCTGCAGAGCTGGAGCATCAATGGTGGTTTAATGGGTCATGTGGCTTCAATGATGGTTAGATCATGTTAGATCTGGGCAAAATCAAGACCCATACCAGGTGCCATACCATATGGCTGGTGGATGATCAGCCGGAAGCAACACCATCTTGGCAGGTCGTTGGCTGACGGCACGGAGGGATGGCTGAGTATCAAGGGCAACCAGGCATGCTTCGTGATGTTTCATTCACATTTTTTTCAAGTCTTTTTCATCTTCGTACACTTCATACCGTGTTTGTGAGAAATTATTTGTGGAGTGGTGTGTTCTTGCACGCAATTAGATGGCATTCGCCTGCGCTGGTGTCGGGAGGTGGCTGCTTTAGGACTTTAGGAGAAGATATCTTTTACACAGTTTCCACGGCTAAGAATGAGAGGATAAAGCCATTCGACTTGCTTTTTTTGGAGTCGCGGTTGAAGCCACCGTTGCATCATCACCTGTGGCAGGGCTCCTTGTTCCTCAAGGAGGCGGAGAAACCTTTCTACAGCATCTCCAGTCGAGATGAGGCCAAGCCGCTCATGGGATGACACTCTGGCTATTTTTTTGGACCGCTTCAGCCAGGTGCGGCTAGATGCGGACTTCAAGGTGGGTGATGGCGAGCCTGTGCGCATGTTGAAGTATGGCGAGGCAGGACGGAAAAACGGAGACCTGGTGGTGGGCTGAAGGAGGTGCTTTCGCTGGCTGCAAGGTGCTGGAGATGTTGGAAGGTCCCAGAAAGGAGACCTTCCCTCCTGGTCTCAGAGCCAGGGGCAAGGCGTGGGGTGGTGAGGTCTGGGGGTTGTCTGTGACTGTAATGGCCCTCAAAATCTGGTCTTGGAGGCATTCCATGGAGTGAACCCACAAAAACTGAAGGGGCACAATGGCGTGGGTCCAAGCAAAATACAATTGAAGACTGAGGAGGGTACCAACCCACAACCAAAAATACCAGTCAGTAACTGAGCAACAACACAGTTCTTTCCAGTACCAGGTAAATCCAAATATCAATATGAAGCAATCCTAAACTTCATAAACTCACCATTTCAGGGAGGTTCAAGAAACCATTGGTGTTTACTGTTGGATTTGTTGGGTTTACCGGATAGTTTTGTTTCTTCTCTCGAAGGTTAACAGATGTTAACAGGGTTGGAGCTGTGCCCTTCCAGATTTGACAGGCCACGTCAGACGATGCAGTCGGTTGGTTTAGCATCAGAGACCGACAGGCAGGGGATCCGTTCAACGTGCTTACTGGTGGTCAGGTTTCAGATATATCATTGGACCTTAGTTTGCAAGGGTTCCATGGTTGCTTGGGGAGAGGCTCCCTTGCAAATGTGAAACATGTTTGGTTTGTAAATGATCAATCTTGTTTGATCCTCCTTTTCTTTTTTCCTCCCTTGATGCCCTGTGCGGGGTAATAGGGGGGTGGGTTTCCATTTGGGAAATGCAACTCCCCCCTATTCCAGTGTTCCACTGGTGGTTGGGTGTTTGTCTTAGTCTTTGACCTGTGGAACCTGGTATGAGTATCCCACCATTCTGGTTTGGATCACAACCGATGCCCAATGTTACTTTGTATCACTGTATCCATGCACTCTGATTGCCTCTGGAAGGTATGATATAACTGCCAATATCGTTAGAGTAAAGAAACGCAGTGGTGCTATTCCTCTTTGAGGCTTTGGATATTACAACCCATTTGTTTCACATTGGAACAACATTTCAAACGCAGATATTGATAGATATTGACTATTTTCCTTGCAGTAGAAATCATGCACTTTTTGGGTAACTCATGTTACACCCTATTTTGGCTGATACCATCCTGAAGCCGTTGCATTTGGAGCTGCCACGATAGGGGACGATCTTTGCCGAAGCGGAGGGAAAGATCTACACCTGTGTGTCCACGGCCGGACCCTCCGATGCGGAGTTGGGATGGAAATTGGCATGTTCAAAACTGGGGTAATGTCGGACACAAAATAGTAAACCAACCTTTGGACCTTTGGAGTTTAATGAGTTTAAATACACCTAGGGTCAAACTTGGGTATACCTGAAAACTGGATGGTTAGGTACAATCAAACACCATTCCCGCTGCCCGCTATTGTCGTGGGCCTTGAGTTTTGATGGGTATGCTGCACGGTATGCTCATCATCCTCATCCTCATCCTCATCCTCATCCTCATCCTCATCCTCATCCTCATCATCATCATCATCACCATCATCATCATCCCTTCATTGTTAAAGACCAGTTTCAAAGTAGTTTTTGCACAGCTGTTCCATCTTGAATTAAAGGCACCCGGATTGCCACCAGGTTGCCATGACCGACACCTTTGAGATCAAGGATTGCCAGGCGGATCAAGCAGCAAGATGTCTATCCAAAATGTGCACAACATGTACAGCATGCAGCATTTGTCAATGTAGTACAGAGTAGTATGATGTATTTGAAAGTATTTGCAGGATATATAATATATATATATATATATGGATATATCCATGATATCCATGATATCCATGATATCCATGATATCCATGATATCCATGATATCCATGATATCCATGATATCCATACATACATACATACGTGCGTACATACATACATACATACATAAATACATACATACATAAATACATACATACATACATACATACATACATACATACACACACACAGACATACATACATACATACATACATACATACATACATACATACATACAGACAGACAGACAGACAGACAGACAGACAGACAGACAGACAGACAGACAGACAGACAGACACACAGACAGACAGACAGACAGACAGACAGACAGACAGACAGACAGACACACAGACAGACACACAGACAGACAGACACACACAGACAGACAGACAGACACACACAGACAGACATACACAGACAGACAGACAGACAGACAGACAGACAGACAGACATACATACATACATTCCATACATACATACATTCCATACATTCCATACATTCCATACATTCCATACATTACATACATTACATACATTACATACATTACATACATTACATACATTACATACATTACATACATTACATACATTACATA
>Ga0126342_10005199_pt1 | contig 22604 bp, 25 predicted proteins | sample Cyp1metagenome_FD_92528 | JGI IMG/M metagenome (GOLD analysis project Ga0126342, IMG submission 92528) | Coral microbial communities from Lord Howe Island, Old Settlement Bay, Australia - Cyphastrea 1 metagenome | ecosystem: Host-associated > Invertebrates > Cnidaria > Coral ...
CCAAGAAGTCACAGTACATACAAAACCTCTTCCCTTTGTTTGTCAGATTAGTCCCCCCCCCCTAAAAACGCAAACCCCCCCCCAAAAACGCCCCCCCCCCCCCAAATAAATAGATCAAATCCAATACTGAACCCCATTTGTGTCGAATGGGTGGTACCCCAACTCTTAGTGGAAAGACCACCACATCACTGTGGAAGACTTTGCCAATGTCAGTGTCATGATTGTCACTCCGTGTTTCCACCAAGCTGCAACGATAATCTGTAAACTAACCAGGTACCTTCCAGGAAACTAAGAGTATGAAAAATCACCGTTAAAATAATAGGCCAATCATCGAACTATATAAACCATGCTTTCTTAAATCAGTATAGTAGTATAGAACATTTACCGTATAATACCCCACTATACCCCACTTATGTATCACAAAATGCTCGATCCATGAACTATTATTTCGATTTATTTCGAACATTTACACATCATAATCCCAAAAACACTTTGGTTCCTTGATGTTTAATCATCATCCAGCTGATTATCATCAAAATATCCAATCATCAACAATCATCATCCAGTACATGTTGATGATTTTGATGAAATCCTCTTGAAACAACCATGAACCTATGAGCAGTGTTCAAAATCCCTCTATCATTCGATTATACTGGTTGGTTTACAGGGATTCCCCTATTGGATTATTATAATTTTGCAATATATTGGGTAGTATAGTCCCCAAACTAATCATCAACCAACCAGGGTTCTGAACACTTCTAGATCCATTTGTTTCAAAAATAAATTTTTAAAAAATATATCTTGATTATCATTCTAGATGGTGAATGATCCATTATAGATCCATTTGTCACTTAAATCCCCTACAATCACCAGGCCTAATGCAATCATCATTTATCAGTTATATCCACTCATGTCCCCATATGTTCATATGCTGTCAGCCCAGCCCAATGGCTGGCAGAACTGATGCAAAAGAACCTGACTGTCGGGAGAACGATCCCATTTACGAACCAACCCATCAACCAACACCCATATAGGATCCATGGTGCTGCTATATATGGTAACATGGATCCCATCAATATACCCCCAATGTTAGCATATATACCAGCACCATGGATCATCATGGATCCTATGGGACATGGGAGCCACTGCTCCAACTTCCCGGGTCCCACGGTCCCACGGTTTTACGGTCGACCTCTGTGTTTGCTCCCGCGTTCGGCGCCGCGGGCCATCCCTGGCCCCAAAAAACCACGAATGGAGCGTCCACGGGCGGCACGGCATCAATTCATATCCGTTGACACGTTTAAAGTATATTCATAACATGTTTAACAGTGGTGATTTTTTTTGGATAATTCATGATAGTTGTTATTTTTTGATATCTCATGATATGAACATGTCATATCAGCCATGAAGAATTCGAAGAATGGACTTGGCTTTGTGTGAAAATGGGGGGAAATTCTCCCAGTTGACGACCATCATGGGGAACATGGTGATCAACCATCGAATGAAATCCTGAGGGAAGAAAACAACTGATCCAATGTAACCAACTTTCAATATAGGATCAGGTATGTTATAATGGATCAGTTTATGTTTAAACTGACCCAACATAACATTGGACAGAATTAAATTGGTTAAGACATGATATTGAAACTCTTCAAGGCCAAACATATTACCCTCTGGCAATGAGCATGGCTGGATCATCTCCCATTGAGTTTGTCGCACCTGGAGATCCGTTCATCACTTGAGGCGAATCATATCCGATAAACCACATCAAACAAGACATATCAACCAAGAGGAAAGTAGTAAACCAAACTTTGAAAGCTGGCTGCTGCTTAAGTTATCATTATGAAGTAACCCCAAAAAGATGGAAAGGTAACACATACATACAAACAAAAATCAACAACCACTACTATTTCATAGCCGGATTCTACGTTTTTACATCTTTATCTGGGTTTCTATACAAGCGATTCACCTGGAGCACTCAAAATCATCCATCACCCAGTGATTGAACTTCGGCCGCTGCGTAACTTTTGCACTGCGAAGCATCACGGCCTCGTCTTGATGTGCCTTGAGGTACGGCAAATTGTGGATGTCAACCGCCAGGCGGTTGAAGCTGGTTAGAAACATGCGAATCATGGGCCATGGGTGTTAGTACGTTTTATTCTGTTTTATTCTGGTTCAGATTTGTTTTTTGCCATACAAAACGGATTGATTGGAAGAATAATACGAAGAACTGATTGGTTGATTGATTGATTGTTTGGTTGATTGGGGATGTCAATCGCTAATACAATCTTACTCCCCACAGTTGTTTATATATAAACATACCCCAAAAAAACAGAGTCAGCAAAAATACGGGCTTGACATTTTGGCGGCATTCCATTTTGGCAGCTAAAGATGTTCCAAAAAACACGCCGTACCAGGCATCATTGTAGGATAAGTTCGCAGCTTTTCACGTGTATAATTGAGTCCAAAGAGGCATTTGTCCACCCGGGAACAGTACTCTGGGTCTCATTCAAATCCTAAATCATGAAATGAATTTGGTTGTTTCATTCCAAATGGGGAAATCTCCATGACATAAATCCTAAATCATGATGGCGAAAATAAACATTCCAATGTGTTCATCTGCCCACCCCTTCGGGCATCCCCGCCGTCCAGGCAGATCTCCTCTACCAACACTGACAGTTCCTGGGCCCGGACAGCTGGAGAACATGCTGTGCCTGAAAACCGACCACAGCGGCGCTGCTAAAGGTTTCTTTGTGCCAACCCTTGCACAACCCTTGCAGAATGCAGGCTTGAAACCGGGCAAATTTGATGGAACAACTCCCGTACTATGCAGGTTTGGTGCAAGTCTTTGGAGGGTTCTCATGCTCATTTTTTCTCCAGTTCCAACAGTGAAAACATGGGAAAACCTTCCGTCAAACGTCATGTTTGTAATTTCAAGTGAAGCGCAGTCCGGGACAATCGTCAATCCTGGGCCTTAACGGCCAGTGTTCACCGTAAAAAAAAATATTCAGTTTGTGCTTCTTGACGTTTTATATTCTTAAAACATCATATGAAATGTTTCTTTCTCGATGTCTTAAGTCTGAAAACATTAGTTTTTAGTAATTCCATGTTTGTTTTCGTGTTTCGTCCAACAAACAGATCGTGAATCTTCGTAGTTCCCGTGGGGAAAATCATCCTCTGTGGAGCCTGACCGAGCTCATCTGTCAAAATCAATGTCAAGATCTATGGCAACTAAGATAGATCAGAACAAACACCTTATACAAACACCTTATACAATGACATACATCATCAACTATATATATATATGAAATTATATATTATATAATCATATATTATAATTATATATATTATATATATGACATGTCAGATAAGTATTACGATTCACCAGCTTTTGGTAGACCTTGCACGGTCCCGGGCCAGCGAGCTCATGGGATGATCTACACTAGCAGAATAAATGTCAAATAGAACAGAATGTAGATCCAATAGAATGTCAGAATATATGTCAGAATATCTGTCAGAAATTGTCAGAATATATGTCAGAATAATATGTCAGAATATCTTTCAGAGAAACTGCCAGATAGAATGTCAGAATATATGTCAGTAATATGTGTCTGATACAATACTGCATACAAAACAATACCAACAATTTCAAATAGAATGTCAGAATATAAATCCAAATAATTATCCAAATGCAACTACGGACAAAATATTGAATTCGGCTCAGATCTGACATGATCTCAAGTGACACGTCAAGGACACAGCAAACCCAGCCACTTTTGATAACTCCTTGTGTCATCTCCTTAGGATGAGGTCGCCAAATGTAATGCTGCCAACATCTGCCAAGTGTCTTCGCTCTTCTCCAGTTGAAACCATCTCCGAAGTTTGCCCTGCGGTTTTCAAGTGGCAACACAAGTCACGTACAGAGATGGATGCCCCAATCAGCATATTTTGGAGCCTGAAGCTATAGTAGCAATGTCGGACATTCGACCCCCGTTTTTGTGGTGTATCCGGGCGCACCTGTATCCACTTCTGACATCGCCAGCTCCTGAACACACCACAAGACCAGAAACCGAAGCTTGAATTGTTTACACCACAATCTATAAATGGCCATTTATAGTAGATTTACCCATTGAAAATGGTGATTTTCCATAGTTATGTTAGTTTACCAGAGGGTATGAGAAATGCACATGATGGGCTTTTCCATTCCATCAACATCCTCAGACAAAAACAGTTCTTCTAAGACTTGACGTGGATGGATTCTTCTACAAGTTAGTTGGTAATGTTCATCGATGTTCCGTTGAAGTGTTTGCAAATTAATCGATGTTCAACCAACTGTTCAAGCCCAAACTTTAAACTCATGAAATTGACTCTCTAATTACTTGAGTTTAACAACTCTAGAATTACTGACTGTCATTAAACAACTCTAGAATTACTATGTTTTGCTTGATGTTCATGACAGATCTCTAACGTTGTCACCGCTGCTCAAATGAATCCATGATCGGTAGCATGATGGCTGTCTGCAGCGGGCAAATCAGAAAATCCGTTTGCCATCCGTTTGACTTCCCGTATCCTAACCATCAATTATCCATCATGTAGTGGTACATACATATTTTACAAAATTATCAGGATTGCTCCAGTTAACCCAAGTACCTTTTGGGGTAATACCAATGGACCCCCCTTTTGGCTACCATCGATAGGTTGGATTTGACCATGATTAACCATTCTTATACCCAATATCAATCTGAAAAAGATTGATAGTGGGTAAGATAGATTATTGGAACATGTTCCCACTATCAACCATGTTCCATTGTAACCCACTAACATTATTTTCCATTGGAACATGTTCCATCGCTTTGGAGCCCTGTTTATCCTCCATATTTCTTGGCGAACTCCTGGGGAAAAACAAGGCTGACCTCGCTGACGGTCCTGGTTCAGGGGGCGCTTCAACCACGTCGGAGCCGAAATCGCATGGATAGTCTGACCTGTGTACCATCAACAAACAGATGGATTTCATAGCGATTACCCTCTGGTTATTTGTTACATAGCCATAGAATCCATGGCCAATTTATAGATGGTTTACCTAGCTATAAAATGGGGATTTCCCATGGCTATGTTAAATAAACATACTGTAACTGGTATCTAAAATGGTGACATAAGAGGTAAGACAATCCAAACATCAGTGTTTTTCCCCCACAGGTGAGGATCTCTAGATTTTATCGGTGCCCTCCGCCCTGATCTCAGTAAGCACTGCCGGACCTCAAGTGCGAGTGTAATATGTCAGAATATATACCAGAAAGAATGTCAAATAGGATGTCGGAATATATAAATATATATATATATGCCATCGTTACTTCCAGACGGTATACCATAAACTATGTCAGAAAATTGTGTTCGGGAGGAGATCACAAAAAGAAAGTAATTGTGTATAATGGGGAAAAATGAGTACATCACGTGATATAATGGGATATGATGGGTATAAACCAACTACAACGGAAAATTCAATGATAGATATAATATGATATAATATATGATGTTCATTGATGTTCTGGACGAGTTGCCCTCTGGTGTCATCAAACATGGCTAGCTGTGAAACGCATAAAATAGTGCATTTTAATGGCAAACCAATCGAAGTAAATTGATTGGACGTACACTTGTAAGCGGAACTCCCAAGTAACATGTTCCAGAAGCCCAAGTTACAATCTAGGGCCAACTGATAGTTCAAACAACTTGACACCATCACCCTATACGCTAGCTTGTTTAGAATTGTGTTGCAATCTATTTCAATTGATCATATCCTAGAACCCCGAAGAACTGATTTCTTACATACCAAACGGTTGTTTGGGAAGACCACCATTTATTCCTGGTTGCAAACGCGTTTGAAAGCTTCAAATCTTAAATGTGAATGTAAACTGTGTGAATAATATATCATATCATATCAAATTAATTCAAAGTTGATGAACATATAGTCATAAGCAATCTACCATCAAACTCGCTGGTATGACAACCAATTGGTAGATCTGATTGGGTATATATAATAACATTTAATAACACACGTTTGGAACATGTCACTTCACCTAGTATATGGCAGTTCACAACTATTTTAATTTTTGGATGATATGACCTGAATCATACTGTGACATGGTGGCTCGTCTTGCGTACATCTCAGGGAAGCAATTTGTACCTAAAATCCAGATATTCCATCAGATCCCCCCCAAAAAAAGTGATTTGTTGGCTCAGAAAGCAGCCAATCTCTTGGCAAAGGGTCAAGTAAATGTGATGCATTTCCTGGGAAGCACAACTGGATGCATTCAAGCGATTACAGCATGTACCAAAGTGCAGGGTACGTTCAACCCAACGCAGGACCAAAAAAACCTTTTGTTAAGAAAAAAACAGAATGAAACACACATTGTTTTCACATATTGATGTTGTCTTTGTCATTTTAACACATCTTGGCTTCTGAGGGACACGCAACCAGAACATCTAAGGCATCTAAGGATTGGTTCAAAATCCAGGAACCAAGTCATGCCTGGTTTTGTTACCTCTGAAAAATCAACCTGACACCCATCGTTCACGTTCATGTCCGGGTCAGCAGACCTTCTTCACCCAATTTTTCCATGTTCTTCCCAGATGTTCCAAGTTTATCCAACTTTCACCAACTTCCACCACCCCAATCTACTCAGGAAACCATGGTATTTACCCGCAAATATATCATGCCCCGAACTAAAACAGACCCTGCGAATCGCCCAGGGTTGTCCTGTTACTTGAAGATGGTAGGTGTTTCAACTGTATTTTTCCTTCCATCCACTTTAACAATAGTGGCTTGGCTCAATAAGACCCCTAATAAGGGCTGATGAGAGGCATATAACCCTTTAATTTCATAAAGTCTTCTGAGTCAAACAGCACCAGAAATGGTACCTTCATGCCCAAATTCATGGGAAATCAATGAAATCATAGGCTTTTGCATCCCCATGGCCCCCCCCAAGGGCACCACCCGTGCCCCCGGTGCCACCGAGGCACGTGACGACCTTCGCCACCAGCGCGTCGCGCAGGTCGGCACTGAGCCGCGCCAGGACGCGGCGCTGCTGCAACGGCAGCCGCGCCACAGCCGAGTCGTAGCGGAACCAGTCGTAGAGGTCGTCTTCATCCAGGAGGTCCTGGGGATTTTTGCGGGTGAAACATGTTGAGATTTCTGCGAAAATCACACTGATGTTGGTAATATATTGTAAGAATATACTACATGTATCGGAAAAATGTATTGCAAGAATCATATGAGAGATGTTCTTGTTATTTTGTGTGACTGTGTGACTATATGTATAGGATTCAAGTTGCTCCATACATAAAGTACGTAGTCAGTACAATAACCAAAACACGCTCAACAGGTTGATTGGGGCATACTGGCTCACTCACTAATTGCTCATAAATTGTTTGCTTTACTGGTTGCTCAAAGCCATGCCAATTTGCTATCACCAGTTGGTTTCTACTGGTCTCAAGGCTGACCTTGGATGCCAATATCTCCCTGAGCATCGAAGACATAGACCACACAAAAAGTTCACCCAATTCCACCCAGCAAACATCAGCAAACTGCATCCACTAAGATCCCCTAAGAACATCTGAAGTAAAGGATGTGTTTTCCCTTGAAGTTGCAAGTCCAGAGCGTGTCTCAAGAGCTCCTTGTTGGTTGAACCAATTTGCGACACTGTGGGGATTGCTTCAATATGTCGTCATTGTTCAGTGGTTCTTCAACTATCCATGCGTCGATTGTTATATTTTTTGCAATGATAAAATGACTATCATTCCAATGATATCAGCATCAATAGTCCAATAATTAACATGACATATTCCAATCATATCAACATGACTATCATCATATATCCTCAACCCACTGGTGTCAACCTCCGTTGCTCCTCATCTTCTGAGGCTCCAGGAGGTGGTGGATAAGTCCTGGAAAGTCAACCCATCGTCGCTTCAATGTTGGGAAATGCTGCTAAACGTGGCTTATATGATGGCAGATGTACAGATGGCAGATATGATGTAATCTTGATATCTGGAGCATATGGGGTTGGAACTAATAATATTTTTGGAGATTCACACTGAATGATGATTGTGGCTCTTCATGACTAACCTTCGATGCGACAATGCAGAATGAAGTTGTTGCTTTGTTAGCTGTCCACCCACAAACTCCACAATATAATCAGGTACATTAAAGCAATGCTGAGCACAAAATCATACCTAGAACAAAATATGTTAGAAAAAAACAACTCCAATAATAAAGTTGTACGTAGTAACAGAAACCATGCGCCAAACCTACCCTTCACAAAGATTCTGTAAGATTCTGTGCCGTTGATTGCACAATGGCAGGTGGCGTGTCGCGTGCTTCAGCGGATATGCACAATGTCACAACGGTGAAGTAATAGTTTATGTCCGGGATGGTGAATGGTTTTGGGGTTTTCCACCCCGTTTGTGCCTGTCATGGCTAGTTGGGATTTGGCTTCGTCTGAAAATGGCGTATACCAGTATACACCCCAAAATGGTCATTTTAAGAAGGAAACTGATAGACCAGCTGATTTGGGGGATAAACTATTTTCGAAACATATTTAGAGGTGGTACAACCATGTTCAAACAAATGAAACATCTTCATTTTCAAGTTCGGTAACTTATCTATAAATGGTCCATACTCCATAGTTATCTCACATTACCAGAGGATATCTCTGACTTAGCACGTTCCAAAAGGGGAAGAAACTGCTGCAGTCGCTCCGTTTCTTCTTTTTCCTCTTGGGTCGGGTCGTTGCCCTCATGGGTGACGTGTGACGCTCAGTCCTCGACCCATTGAGCGAAGATGGGTCGGATACCGGCCCGTCACAGCCACTCATCCCTAGGGAGCCCAGGAAGCTCTACTCCCAACGCTGTCCGGTGGCTTCCATGTAGCTCCCCTACGGATGAATTGTGTGGCGTCACCGAGACTGTGCAAGCGGGTGCACAGCGCCGTCCCCATTGAAAAATTGAAAAATTTGGGATTGATTATGGTGAATTAATTTCGCCTGTACATGAGTTGCTTGAAGACGGTGGAGCTCGTCGAGGAGGAACCGGCTCGGTCCATCTGCAAGGTTGGACTTGGACTCAACCCTGTCGATGTAGATTTCGAGACCATGCTGCGCTGCCGCTGACCAGTATTCCCCGACCAGCGCGGTGGAATCTGTTTTAGGTGAATACCCCTTAACGAGGCTGCTGGCTGCGGCGTCGTTGTCAATAAAATGGATGACTTGGCGACCTCTCAAACTGCTTCCCCAAGTATGGAGAGCCACAGGAGCTGCCAGTACTTCCAATTGCCCCATGTAAGTGCTCTTGGGGATCCACTGTTCCACAGTGGAACTAGGTACTGAAGAGCTGAAAAATTCGACTGAAAAGGATGGCTCCTGCTGAATCAGAACACCCCCAATCCCAAACCGGGGGTCACGGTGTGGGACATCTGAGGCATCTGTGTACAACAGGCAAGGCCTACGCTGAGGCCCAAAATGACACGAGCGGTCAGGTGCTATGGTGATGATGTGCACCATAAGCCGCAAGCTGGGACGGAGCTGGGAAGTGAGAGTGTATGAGGATTGCTGAGAGTACTGGCGCTCCCTTAAGTGGCCTGTACAAAAACGACCAACTTTGCCAAACAATGTGCTGCAAAGAAAGCCGAACTTGCAAACCACACTGGCAGCCAAAGAGGGGGGTAAGAAGTTGTTCGCCAGTATATTTTCGACCAAGGTCTGGAAGTTACGTCTCCTGAGGGGTTTCGGCTGCACCAGTAGAGTTCTCTGCGCCGCGAGACAACTGGTGTTGAATGCCACACCCAGGATGTTATACTTCTTTTGGCAGTTGTGACTTACCTGGGTCCAGCTGCAAACCTAAGAGGAGGAAGGCTTGCTGCAGGCAGAAGGCCGCAACCTGGCTGCATGCGGCTCTTTCGACGTAGTAAAAATCGTCGAAGAAATGGTCCAGCATCAGCCCCATGCCTCTGACAAGAAGGCGACAAGCCCACTCGGCCACTCGGTAAAAATTTGGCACCGAGTGACCCGCTCCGAATGGTTGCCCAAATATTTTGAACAGCTTGACTTCGTTCTCTTCAGGGTCGAACACTCCGGTGATTGCAATTGATACCTGGCTATCCACCAAGGGAATCTGCCGGTATGCTGATTGCATGTCCTCGGAACCGAGATGCAATTGGGTGTGGAAACGTGCGAACACGCACTTGATCATCACAATCAAATAACCTGTCATTGCCATGTCGATGCGTTGCATCCTTGTTGCGGCAAGATTAGTGAATCCTGCGGTGTGATCGTCGATCCTTCTAAATTTCGGATCGCCGTCATCGGTCACCCCTTGTTCTAATCCAAAACTGGGCACCAGGTTGTAATGGGGGCCGAACTCCTGGAGGATCTGCTCGTGGGAGAAGGGGCCATCCATAGATCCCTGAGCCACTTCCTTGAGGGTCTTGGCGTAGATTGCCTCTGCCTGACGCCGGCTTCCTTTGCTCGACATGTATTTGATTCGCTCCAAGGCTCCCTGCCGTCTCCTAGCGGCTGATGACAGTAGCTCCTTGACTGTCACCACCGCTGGGACCACCTTGGGCTCGAAAAAGGGAGAGCGTAGGGCCTCGCCGACTATCGGCATGCCTGTCAAACACAGGATGGGGACTGCCTGATCTTCGACTCCGTATCGCACTCCCAACACGCTCATCAAGGCTGTGCGGGGTCTGCGTCCCAATCGCACTGCATTCTGACACGCCTTCAGCTCGTGTTGTTGCTGCAACGAAACTATGTCTGCACTCCTGGCCAACACTCTCCATTCCGCCAAGGTCTGCAGCCTGAGGCGATTCAGCTCTCCTGGTGTTTTAGTGGACCAGTCCAGGGCCTGCTGGTGCATGTCTTTCAGCGACTCTGCGGCATTGAAGGGATGCTCTAATCTGAGAGCCTCCTCCAGATGAAGCAGTGCCGCGTTGAGGCCGTCCGGAATAAGCTGCTGCCGTTTTCCGTAGCTGGGCTGCCTTCCGGCCTCCAGCATGCGGATCCGGTTTGATGAAACCTCGGGGCGTCTGTCAGACACACTGGACAACTCCCGGGGGCCGTGCTGACTGCTAATAATAGGATCCAGCTCTACCTGCCGATGGTCGACCACCTGTGCAAGTCGTTGCAATTCGCTTGTGATCCCTTTTTTGCAGTCCACACGGTGGCCCTTCAATCTCTCCCCAAGCCGACTGCACACAGCCTGGCTAAGGGGGGCGTTTGGGCCAGAGAAGATCTCTACAAAGCGTCCGCTCGCTTGCAGCACTTCTATGGCGCACTCCGCGTAAACTTCGCAGAACCCAAGCGGGTATTCTCGCTCGTCTCCGGTGTGGAACTGGACTACTGAGCCATTGGCGGTTGCGGGACGCCACTTGAGGTGTTTTTCCCCTGTTCTTTCACAAACACCTCTTTGGTTGCAGCACTTTCCCATGGCACGAAAAGCCTCGTGGTTACAGATGAGTACCTGACATTTCCTACGTTTACTTCCTTTAAACATACAGGTGGTATAAAACACGCAGAAGACCCCCTTGCAGCCAAGTAGCTTTTTCCATGACTCCAGGTGCAACGCCAAGCTCCTGGCCGGGTGTTCTAGGGTGAAAAACCTGCCCTCCTCATGGCACTTCTTGCAACTGCTTGCTGCGAGATCTGCCATGTGTGTGTCGTCATCCAGTTTCTGTATTGACTTCTTTGACATCTTCGCTAACTCTTCGGGGATTCCGGCTGGGTGCCCCTCATCCCTCAAAGGTCTTGGCGGGTTCTTTACTCCCGGGATTGGGATCTCCCTTGCTCTGGAAAAGGTGGCGCAATTTGGTGCCCAATGTTCCAACAGCGACTTTTCCAAATCCTCTTGCAACTCATTACGGTGTTTAAAAATGCATTTACCCCTGAGGATGTCCCAAGGTTCAAAAACTCTGTCGCCCCTCGGCGAACAGACCCCTGTCCCCAAGGCATCACTTTTGCTCTGTGCGGCTTGCGTTGGTTTGGCCCTCTTCGCCGACTCAGCCGCTGCTGTCGGCAACAGGCCTTGTCCCTATGACCCCTGCTGGTCTTTGCGGTCCGCCTCAGCTTTGGCTGTGGCAGCCCTCTGTTTTGCTTTGGACTTCATCTGACGGCGATGGCCATCTGGCATTGGACAAAAAGGGTCGTGTCGTTTCCTGCAGACCAGACACTGCTTCAGCCGCTTGTTTGGTTTACCAACGTTCGGCTTCCTCTTCAGTGGGCTGGGTTCACGTGCAGGACCTCTATTGTCTTCTTCATCGTCGTGCTTCCTTTTTGTGCCTTTGTTCGAGTCGGACTTTCTGTCAATTCCTTGGTCAGGAAGGGTGCCGACTACCGCGTCGAGCAGGCGCCACAGACCTAGGTTCTCGTTCGTGAGGTAGTAGCCCAAGCCACCGTCCATGCTGCCTACGCCCCGCGATAGCCACCTCAGCAGTTCCAGGTGGAGGGTTCTGTCGAATCTCCTCACCTCCTGGATTGTTGGGGGCCTCATCCCTTCCGGGACCTCCCCAAGGATCTTGCTGCAGTAGCGATCGTGCAAGGTGCGGTACGTCCCATATGGGGCCAAACCCACCATACAGGCCGCTCTCGCCCTCAGCTCCAGGCGCTTCCGCATCACCTCCATGTCGGACGTCGTCTCGACCGGTGGGCTGTCGTTGTCCTTCTCCTTGATGACTGCCTTGTCCCTGGACAGTACAAGTTCGCTCTTTGACTTGGGCATGGCACCAGATCTCTCAAGACGGTCTTGTTCTTCTTGGCTCAGGAACATCTCCCACGGTACAAACTCGTAGGTTGCCCCCGGACCCACGAAGCTTTTCACCATCTTGGCAAGCGTGAACAGGGACGGCCTCTCCGAGTCTGACACCGGAGCTACCATCCCTCGGCTCACTGCTTCCTGTTCCATAGCCACCGCTGACGTCAGGGTGATCCTCGTCTTGCTCGAGTCCTCTCCCGACGCCAGCTTCTCCAACTCTCCCTTGCACAACTCCTTGGACAAGAGCCAGAGTTTTCGGAGTGCTGCCGCATCTTCCGACCTCTTGAATTCTTGCCAAGGGATGGCCGGGGTGCGGTTGAAAGTAATAAGGCCCCTGGTGGGGTCGTTGTATGCCGCTGAGGGGCAAACAACATCTTGAAGGTACTCTTCCAGAGCGTCTTTGGAGTGCACCCTCAAGGCGAAAGCCTCGTGCGAGTAGATTCCCATGTTCGACATCAGCAGGAAGTCCGACTCACTCACCCGAAACTGGACCGCTGATTTGCGGAACGCAGCGGGGACGTTGGCTTGTGACAACGCCGTCATTGCGGCTGCCGCTCTTTCCGGTGCTTGGGGGCCAAGTGCTGCGGCGTTTGTGCAACACTAACCTGCTGCTAAGATACAGCGGCCTCCAAAATACCGGGTAACTCCACATTCCCAACCCACTGGGTTTTAGGAAAAGGGGGGGGAATTTACGGCAACTCCTAGTTAGGGATTACCACACTTATGGTATCTCCTAATTAGGGGTCCGTAAATTACTTATGGGGGTACTCACCCTTAAAAGGGGGGCAGCCACCCTCTGCTCAGACGCCGCCTCCAGACGACTTTTCCTATGGAAGACTGTCGGCTGCGGTGTCAGTCTGCTCGTTTCGGCCCCTCCCGCTTGGGCCTTCTTCGTGCAGAGAACACAGGTGGTCCTCGTGTTTGCCATGGATGCTGGACCTTCTGATGCACCTCCTGACAACCACATCATGGCCTAAGTCTAGTGGACATGGGAACAGATGCCGTCGCAGACCCTCTCAGTACTGGAAACCGAGCATCTCCTGCACAAGGTGGTAGCATGGTCTAGTGCCTCCTCTGCTTGAATGCCCACGAAGCTTCCGGAGATGCCGCACTTTGGGGCCGGATTCACCACGGTCTCTCCGACCAAACAGTGCGGCGCTGGCAGGTGCACTAGTGGTTTTGCCCCCGCGTTCTTTGCCTGCACCCAAAAGGCTGTCAAGCCTTCGGTGTCCAGCTCGTCCATGACGTCCTCTGGATCCGCCTTCTCGTCCAAGGTTCCCGGCACCTCCGGAATGTCGATCTTCTCCGGCCAATCTTCCTGTATTGCTTCCTCTGCGTCTATTAGACACTCTCTCCAGTCATCTCCTTCTCTGAAGATGGTTCTCTCATGCTGCAGTCGCTCTTCCGCCATCTTCCCAGCTGCGTCGAAGCCTGGATCCAGCAGATCCACCGGAACCCGCGCTGCCAGCACCGAGGGCAGCGTCTGGGAGGCCATGGCTAAGTCGCGCCGCTGTTGTTCTTCTCCCGACTGCTCCGCCGGTGGGGCCTGGTGATCCACACTTACTCCCACCAGGCGGATTAAGTCACCGCCCTCTCTCAAGTATCTGATGCATTTGCTGGGTTTCCAGGACAAGCGTCTGCGCTTCCCGTAGGTATGTGTCAGGCATGGATTCGGCCCTGTCCTTCCATCCACCTTGGAGGCGCACTGCTTTCTCCCTGATCCCCAGGTGTTGCATCACACTCGAGAGGCTGGCTTTCGCGCCGTGCCAGCGCAGTCCCTCCAACTCCTTGGATGTCAGGCCGACGTCCTCCCCGTCCTCTGACATTTTTCCAAGGGCGGATTTGACCAGCGACACGTCTCCCCCGAGGGATGATGGACTCCTCAGGAATGTGGCGTCATCCGATCCTGCTGCCTTCCCCATGTGATCATCCTCTCTCCACTTCACCCCGTGGGACTCGAGGATGAGCTTCATTAGGACTGGCAGCCAGTCATCGTGCTTCGGGTCCACCCCGCTGATGGCTGCTATCCACGCTCTCGGTCCGGATTTCCCCCTGATTGCACGGGATCTCAGACCCAGGATCTCGGCTTCACCAGGCCTCCTGACCCATTCACAGCACACCAGCGGTGTGTTCAGGATGTCGTCGAAACGCGTCGACGACTGGATGCACAGCCTGAGCTTACCGCAAGCCACTCTCTCCGGCTTGGTTAGAAGACCATTTAACACTGCCGCCTCCAGGGCTACCATGGTTGACCTGGTGAATCCTGGGGCGCGGCTGACCGGGGAGGTTTTCGTCGCTGCGAAGGATGCGGCCAGTCGCTTGGCCCTGTTCCAGCGCCCGCCAACATGCATGTAGCCGAATGCAGTGCCGAAGTAATCAACAGCGTACAGGAAGCTCTTTGGTGTCAGGTAGCCGCATTCCGACTGCACCAAGTGTTCGGCGAAGTCCAGCACGCCCATGTGGCTGTCAAAGGATGCCCCTGCCTCTGCCACCACGTCCCGCTCGCGTCTCCATTTAAGGAACCGCGCCATCAGGCGTGTGTAGTTCAGGCCAGTGGCTGCTTTGTTTGGTGCCGTCAACCTGTGGAACCTGGTCTCGTCTAGGGCGTCTCCTGTCTCCACTATCTCCGAAAGTTCCATTTGAACTCCCAGGACTTTCAGCTCCTTGTAGACGGAAAGACACTCCGTCTGGAACTTGCCCATGTCGCTGGCCTCCTTTTCTTTCATGGAAGTCGCTGCCGACTCTCTCTTGCGACGTCGGCTCCTGTCTTTATCTCTCCGTCTGCTCCTCTTCCGACTGGTCCTCCTCTGGCGGCTTGACCTTGACTTCGACCTGGGCGGAGGGGCTGCCGGTTTCTCAAACCGTGCCTCCTCACTGTCCCTTTCGCTGGGCCCCTCACCCTTGCCGCTGGGCCCCTCACCCTTGCCGGGCGGACTGGGCGGCACCGGGACACCGCTGGGCAGTGTGGCCTTAACACCTGGCGGTGGCGGCGTGGCCTTCTTATCGAACTGTTCCTCACCGCTGCTTCTGGAAGTGAAAGGAGGGTTGCCACCTGCCACTTGTGGCGCTCCTTTCCTTTCTACGAGGCTCTGACTCTTGGGGTTAACCCAGGGTGGAACACCTTCCTCTCCCGGACTCCCAGCGAGCGCATCGAAGATGGCCTGTTGCTTGTCCAAGTCCCTGTGCCAATCCTCTTCGTTGTCTGAACCTTCTGACCAAGGAAGGGCCCCAGCTCCTCCTGGCGCAGGGCTAGGCGCACCCACGGGAGACCAACTCCTGGTCGAACTGGCAGGCTTCCCTGAGCGTGTGTCCAGCACATGCTGCCCCTCCTGGCCCGATCTGATCAGGTTTACGAGCTCCGAGGCGCTGCAACCTCCCTCCAGGAGGGTTGCGATTTCCCAACGGGCTGCCCACGCTCCCGCTGCCGCTACTCCGGAGGTCTGCCCAAGGGCTACTCCCCGGGGCGGCGCTGGGGGTTTGGATTTTGATTTGATGTGGCCGCTTTCTGTTGTCGCACTGAAAGACCTTCGGGGCGATCTGTCTCGAACGTCCGCTCTGTAGCCTCCTCCCGCTGGAGGCTCCCGACCCCTCCCGGCTGAAGCTGGGGCGGCCGAGTGCTCCTTCCACCGCGGTGGCAGGGCAGGCTCAGGTGGACGTTCACCCCGTCTCGGCTAAGCTGCGGCCTCTACTTCGGCTATCCCTGTCCGTCCTCTCCCTCCTATCCATTTGAAAGGGTTGGAGAAAAAAGGAACAGGGTGCCTGGTCAGCTATTCTTGAGCCAAAATGGCACCACGTGCCGGTCGTCCTAAGACATCCATGCTAGTACCTACATACATTCCGGCACAACTCATGGGTACATCCCCAATATTCACTGAATATACATGAAACACATATTTCAAAACATATCGCTAGGATTTGCATCCACAGGACACAGTATCCCTATCATACCACCATGACTTAGATTATCTTGGATTTGCTTCAGGGGCTCAACAAATAGACACATGTTCCCTATAGATTCCCCAGTCACGGTTGATTTCCGGGATCAAAAATCACCATTTTCCATGGATTGCTATTGGCACATTTTTCCCTATTGACAAAAAACAAAAAACCATGGAAAACACCATGTTCCATAGATGGAACCATAGATTTCCATGGATTTCCCCATGAAATTCATCACCCAGATCTGGGTCTCCAAGCGCCAGAGCGCAAAAGATACTCACCACGGTACTGCCTTCGTAGTAAACCTGCAGGGTTGACCCTGGGGAAGCCTCGGAGTTCACCAAAATGGTGATTTTTCATGGGGTTTTAATGGGATTTTATCCACCAAGATGGTGAGTTAATGGGTCTTTTAAGGGGATTTTATAAAAACCAAAATCTACAGGAAAAACCAATCCCTGAAGATCTCAGCCCACCCGGATTTTCAGTTGGAAAACTCCTGTCTCGGAAATAGCTCACAGACCAATAGCCCAAGGACAGGCCAAGCAGCCGCAGGTGCCACGTTTTGCAGCATGAAAAACCTGACGGTGACCGACTGGCTGAATCATCCCGTCACAAGTTGAGAATGTCAAGAATTGCAGTGTAACCTACTGGGAACAAGCTCTAATATGCTCCGCAAAGCATGTATATATATATGTATATATATATATATTGTGTATACATGTATCATAATATGTATATATATATATATGTATATCATTGAGGATACACCAAAACAGGTATGGGTCAACGCCCTTGTACCCTCGGAAACACCAAAGCAGATGGTATATGGATGTATCCCCTCTAAATATCTAATAATAGGTTTTGATTGATGAGAAACGCACCATACATGGAGCATGGGAACAACCATGGGAACATTACCAACATGTTTCAAATAAAGATGGATAAACAAAAACAACAGCTGTGGGAATCCATCCACGAATAATTGGGACACATTGCATGCCCACAGCAAGTTGAGACGCCATGAATAGAATATGTGTTCATCAATTAGTGGGAATACATGCGTCTGGGTGCGGTTTACAATTTTTTGAGACCATGCCAGTTGATCTTTGATTTCTTGGTCTGTCTCATCATAGAACATACGTCAACCCTGGATTTTTGTTCCAAGTACCATCAATTCGGGGGAGTCACCAACAAAATAGTGATACTTACATTATTGTTAAGTTGGCACCATCAATAAACTGGAGGTCTATTTATTCTGTGCTCTTCTGGATGCTTAACTATTAGTAAACCCCAAAGCTATGCAACTACAGGATTCACAGTAAAATCAAATTGTCATGTGTACACAGTCCAGAGTCTGTGCACATACTGCATATATATATATATATGTATATTATACAGTTATATAGATAGATGTATGGATGTATGGTTGGATAGATAGATAGATAGCTAGATAGATGGATAGATGGAAAGATGGATAGATAGATAAATAAATAGATAGACATAGTTAGATAATGAATTAGATAGATAATTCACTAGATTGATAATGAACTAGATAGATAATTCACTAGATACATAATGAAGTAGATAGATAATTATTTAGATAGACACAAAGAAAATTATTGCACATTGCCAACCTGCGGTGATCCAACCTGGCGCCGAAAGAACACAAATTGATATGTATATATATATATATATTAATATTATTATTATTATCATTATTATTATATCTGTAAATTATGTGTATATTTAAATATATATATACATATGGATTTAATGGTCACTTTCTCTTCAAAAACGATTTCGTACTGCAAGGCTTGGCTACGATTTTCCGGGTGCGCTGGGAATTTCAAAGGCAACCTGGCCGACCACGATGGGACCTGGGGATGATGGTGAGGTCATTCTATCCCCATTATATTCCCCCTTCTGTGCAAATTAAAATAATTCACCAATCTGAAATGTTCGGCTATCTTGGGGATGGTTCCCCTTACTAACCATTATTCCAGTGAGGTCGTTATAATTTACCCAGCCCCCTTGTATTTTTCCCTTAAATTGGTTGATTTCATACCACCATCCCAACTCTTTTTTTTAGGGTGCACGGCCACAGAAACCCGCGCGTGATTTGTGTCGAGGACAAGATTCGGTTTTGTGTCCTAGTTTTGGAGACGATATTGCCCCACCCCACCCCATCCCCATCCCCACTGCACAGCATAAAGTTTCATGCTTCTTCAAGTTGACAAGAACGCTATTGCCACACCCCACCCCCAGCCTGAATGACAAATACACATATTTGATTGCCGCTTTCTAAGGACGTGCATGGTTTTTGTGATTGAAGCACACTTATTTTGCCTACTGAAAAATCACCATATCTGATTCCAGAATCACCAGTCTCGTGATAGAGACGATCCTGCCAAGTAGGGGCTTGGAAGATGAGTTTCCACAAAAAAACACGATTTTCAGGGTCTATGTGAAATAACCAGAGGGTACTTGGGGATGCAGTTCCACAAAACATGGGTAAACTATCCCAACTTTGTGGGGTTCATTATAATGGTTACTTATAATGCTTTTTCACCCCAACTGCAGCCCCAAGTAAAAAAACATAAACAAAATCCTTTTCCCATATATATATATATATATATACATATATGTATATATATATATATACATAATTATATATACACACCGTATAAAAACCAGCTAACTATGTAAACCATGTATAATCATCCCCAAATCAATCATTTATAGATGATTATCCCTTATGTTCCCATCAATCATCCCATCATTCTATATCCAGTATGTTGTTGATGTTCCCATCGTTATCCCGGTTAAAGTATCAACCATACATGAACCATTTTGGTGCTATACACTTATATATATATATATATATAAACCATATAAGTGATAATGATGATCATGTGGTACCCTCTGGCAAACAAACATAGCTATCAAAAATGGTGATTTATAGTGGATTTACCAATTAAACACGGTAAATCCAATGCCCCAAGTCATCATCGGTGGTGAAAACCATCCCATCCCCAAATGGCCAAGCAACTCCTCTGGATAGATGTCACAGGCCTCTGCCAGCGCACGCACCGCAGCTTGCTGGGCCGTCTCCTTCAATGCAGCCTCTGATTTCGTGGAGATGTAAGGGGAATTCATTAGATCTAACTGATTTGGGGATGGGTCAAAACCCTATCCCCCTGGTGAACATCAAAATAGCTGGTGAATGGATGTTCATCCCTCTAAAAATGGTATTAATAGGTATTGATTCATAGCCATTTAACTATGAAAAAACAGGATTTTATCGCATTTAACTAGCAACAGTGGTGATTCCATATGATTTAACCATCAACCCAAAGGGATCGAATGGAATTGCGGAATTTCATGGGATTGAACAGTGATCATAGGATATAATTGTCTGTAGATGGGCTATCCCTTCAAATGGTCCCTTTTGGGCAAGTGAGAATGACATTGGATTATGGATTTTAGGATCCAGAGATACTGTCAGAAGCTCCAATTTACTGGGGGAACTCTGAGGATCAAACATCTACTGGTGGAATGTTTCGCAAACACGCCTGTGCTTCTACATCAATGGTGTCTGACATGCTTCTGTGCCATGGCAACCTAGCTTGAAACTTTCATACAAATCTTCACAATGTAAAGTAGAAGTCCTTGAGAATCCTTTTGTATCAGTGAAACACATAACCCGTTGTTTCCATGGACATCAAGCGCCAGGTTTTGTTGGGCCTCATCCAATGGAATTCTGATGTTCTTGTCGGCATCACGCGCCAGAACGCACTTCTTGCCACGCAAGACCAAGCCTCAGATGCAGGGCTCTTCACCGTGCTTGGATTCGATCTCTCTTTTTCAGGGCCGTGGGGGCCGGCCCTAGAGGATTGGAATAGTATCTCCTATCGGTCCTATCCTATACCACTTGGGGTATCCCAACATGTTACAACATAAGCACAAACCAATTGATCCCAGATGCTGAACCATACCAAGGACTCATAAACCATCGGACTTTTGGGTGCCCATTGTCAAACAACCGCAGCCACCCCATTGTCACCACGCCACATCCGAAGCAGCGTCGCAGGCGCGACACGTCGCGCTGCCCCTCTGGCACCACAGCATAGCCCTCTCGCAGCGTTGCGGGGCTTTGAGCCACATGACGGGCCAAAACCTCCGCGGGTCAGTGCCGGAAATGGCCAAAAACGGCAGGTTTCCAAAGTTATGGCATCCACTTTGTTTTTTTGGTTTAATCAAAACCAGCTATTGGGGTACTCCCATGACTTTTCGGAAATCCCCTGGTGCCAGGGCACAAAAAGGCGGCCCTCCAAGGTGATGGTCGACCCCGAAATGCAAACGTTGGCACCTTTCACCTTGGGCTGAGAGAGGTACCCGGGGAACCGGTCGATTCCAATGGTTGGCAAGATATAAATTGGTTGAACATGTCAGGAAACCAACTATGAAAGGAGTGATATAATGAGTTCATCTAGGAATATAACAATAGGTCAACAGGTTTGTACACATGTGACAATGTCACATGGTATCTCTGTATATGTAACACATGGCATCTTTAAATATGTAAAAGAAACAACACACACACATGCCAACAGCAAATCCATAAATCTAGATATAGATATACAACAAATTGAAATACTTGAAATATCGGATAATATTCGACATATGCAAGTCATATCAAACTTCAATCATTTTCATATCCATATAATGTGGGTAAAACAATGCCATGAACCATCCCCAAGTCATCACCCGTTTTATAGGTGGTATGGTTACCATTCCCAGTCATGTGTGGTAAAAATTGCATTGTTTCACCCACATTAGTTCACATTAAACCATGGCTTATATGGGTCAAAATCCCATTAGTCCCTATTCATCCTACTAATCCCATTAATCCCTATTCATCCTAATAATAACCCATGACCCAAATCACCATTTTTATAGGTGGTATAAGACAGTCATGGGTGGTAAAAATGGCATTGTTTTACCTACATCCCGTGCCGCGTGCCGAAACGATCCGCAACGACTGCGGGCCGGAGACCAACGAAGCCGAAGCATTCGCGATCACCTCCACCGAGGCGTGGCCTTGGTCCATGGTATCTACAGATATAAAATTCGATACAAACACATGTATTAATGCATATAACCCATAGGATCCATGTATGGTATCTATGCTAACATTTGGGGTATACTGATGGTAAATGTTACCATATATAGCATACATGGATCCTATGGGTAATATATATATATATATATATATGTATATGCGCGCACGAAGGATATATAATAAACATACTGATAATAATAATAATAATAAACACATATAAAAACAAATAATAAATAAATCATAAAATTAAAAATTATAATAACAACATATATAAAAACCAAATAAACAATAATAAATCAACAAAACATATAATAAATCATAAATAAATAATAAATCAATAACATTAAATAAATAAATAGATAAATAAATAAATACAGTACGAACAACAATAATAATAATAATAATATATATATATATATTATAGTCATATCAATGTAAACCAACGTCACATCTGAATCTGGATTTTGACTCACCAACCCCAAAAGTTCGGCCTTTCCACTGCGGATGATTCCCGACATGCGAAACCCAGTGACAATCCGCGCAGGTGGCTCTCAGGACCTTCGGTGAAGCATTGAGGGATCTTTCACCAACAGCTTAAGGTGAAACAGTAAAATTGGTGAAACATATGAGCCATGGTCAATACTCACTATATGGTTGATGGTCATCCCATCCATAATAAGGATCCTTATAATGGTTAGTATAAATCCCTATGAACCATTGGATGACTAGCCCCTATTAATGGTTA
>Ga0126342_10005200_pt1 | contig 22604 bp, 21 predicted proteins | sample Cyp1metagenome_FD_92528 | JGI IMG/M metagenome (GOLD analysis project Ga0126342, IMG submission 92528) | Coral microbial communities from Lord Howe Island, Old Settlement Bay, Australia - Cyphastrea 1 metagenome | ecosystem: Host-associated > Invertebrates > Cnidaria > Coral ...
TCCCTTCCTTTTTTTTCTGTCGTTTCTCTTCTTATTTTCCTTTGTTTTTTTTTTTTTTTTTTAAGTACTTATAACCTGGTATTTCGGGCCATAACTCTAGGGGCATAGCTATACAAGGTGAGACCCCACAAATTAGTGGGATTATATATGATTATAATATAACCCTATGGATCCATGGCCACTGTCTGAGAAGGTACATACTTAAGCCTCCAAATTATAGTAAGTTATACCCCAGTCTAACTCCCTTTCAGAAGGTACGACTGGATCCATAGGGTACAATGTGAGGCCCCCCAGTTATAAGTTGTTTAACAAAAGCCCCAGTAACTATAGTTATTTGCGTACCATAAACCATAGTTATTGGAGTTATGTGCACCAACTTAGCTATCTTGGGGGCCTCACATTGTATCTATTCATGTATTAGTCTTAGGGAGGGGGATGGGTCACGTTATGATCGTTATGAAATGACCGAGTCTGACTGGGGGAAAGCCACATCCAGCTATAGCAGGGTACCAGGGTAATAATACCACACACCAACATCGGATTTGCTAAGTTGATTACTTGCTGAAGTTTCAGAAATCGACAACACGACCGGAGAATCTTCCCGGCGTTCGAATATGTTTGGCATTTTTGGGGGCTTCCTTATAAGCAGATCCAAGCCGCATAGCCCATGTTCATACATTTGGCATTTTTTCGGGCTACTCTCAACACCCCAGATACTGTTGGGGGGGTAAATTGCGCAAATCTAGAGATAAACTATGGTAAACTGATCATAGTTAACCCCCGGGTGGTTATTATTTACCTAACTACGTATGGATGGGAAATATGGGTTGCCAAGCTATCTTAGCATTGGAGGCTATGACTGTGGACATGTTAAAATTATCATGTTTTTAGGTTGTTCTTGTTGGTTTTAACCTACCAAGAATCAATAAAAATCGCCCCAAATGGCACATGCCCAGCAACTGTGTCCGTCTGCAAGTGCTTGGCATCGAAGGCCCTCAGCAATGCCAAGGCCATTTGCCAATTCTCCAGACTTCGACAGGCGTTCATTGCTGAGTTGTAGGTGATGGTGTCCTCAGGCGGCTCCCAGCTGGAGATCAGAGGAATTTCTGCTGAAATCATTTGGGCAACGCACATAGCGCCGAAAGTTCAACTAGCACAGCCTCCAAATACTATCCTGGGCAACTGGCTAAGGTGAGGATCCAATTGATGAATTTTCTAGTCAAAGTGCCGCTACCTCTCTGCCTTGTTCCAGGGCTGTCTTTGCCACTGTCCCCCCCATCTCGGCAAAGGAGCTGGCCGCACCTCCTTTTGGACGAGGTCGGTAAGGAGAAACATCACTTCCTCCCATTTTGAGGCTTTGCTGCAGGCGCTGATGCTAGAATTGTAGCTTATCAACCTGCGCTGCAAGATGCTGCAAGGACATCATGATGCCATGATGATCATGATGATCATGATGCCTTTGTGTTGATGCCTTTCTTCTGGAAATTCGTAGGAATGCACTCAGACATGTGGGAGCAAGTAGACCCTCAACATGGCCACGTTGCCACATTGGTAATTCTCTACATTGAATATCTGCTATTCTGTCAGTTCAAGGTAGACTGGTGTCATTTGGGTAGAAATCTCCGGCCAAGGAAACGATCCACCATGGCAGGGTCCAACAATCATAAAACAATGCAGGGTCCTTCAACCCACCCAACATATCTTGCTTACATAGAGGGCATCATCCCATAGAGGGTACAAAACAGAAGCAGCAATACTTGCAATCGGTCACACATGTCACACGAAGCGACCATCATACCTTACCTTACGCAAATTCTGGTCCAACTCAGCATCAATCTGGATAACAAAAAGATAGGAATTCAGTTAGCCCTTTACATTCAGCACCATCCCAGTGACGTCGCAGTGAGGTCGTTAATACTTTATCCAGATCATGACTGGTTGGTGGTGCAATAACCATCTTGAAAAATGATGGAGTTCGTCAATGGGAAGGATGACATCCCATATATGAAAAAAAACATGTTTGAAACCACCAAACAGATGATATATCCATATGAATGTCACCTTCACAGCTCAAAGCAGCGCCGGGCTTTCATGGTAGGATCTGGCTGATTCGTCTGGGGATTCACCTCAAGGGGCTAGCGCACTTTTAAGTTGATATCACCTATATTCAGTGGTATCTAATAGTTAAGATAACGTAAGAATTAACCATTTCCAAGTTAAGGTTAACATCACTTTCGCTTTGAGAGCTACATCTAATTTGCTGTTCATCAATCCATCCATTCACCAGATCCAATTCTTTGGTTTTGCAGCACCTGGCTTTGTCCCAAAATAGGGAAATTCGGGGAATACCCCCAAAAACACGATCCACACTTTGCAATTTTCATGGGAAGTGATGAGAATGAGCTGGAATTAAAGCTACCCCACCTTCAAACCATGACCATAACCCACATCTGAGTGGCCGCACGTGGCTTGAACAGCCATCTCCACAAGGTCACGTAGTAAAGCCAGAGATTCCAGCCATTGCGATGAAGCTTCACATGCCTCGGGGCAACGATCAATTCGGGGAATGCAAATCGACGTAATCGCAAGATTTCAAGACTGAAGAAAGACATTGGATTATTGGATTATAAAATAAATAGACAGACAGACAGACAGATAGATAGATAGATAAATAGACAGACAGACAGACAGACAGATAGATAGATAGATAATGAAAAATAATGATAGATAACGATAGATAATGATAGACAATGATAGATAATGATAGATAATGACAGATAACTATAGATAATGATAGACAATGATAGATAATGATAGATAATGATAGACAATGATCGATAATGATAGATAATGACAGATAACGATAGATAATGATAGACAATGATAGATAATGATAGATAATGATAGACAATGATAGATAATGATAGATAATGGCAGATAAAACATCTTATGCCCAACTATAATTATACACCTTTTTCGGACTGTTCGCATCTTGCCTTTATAATGTGGGGATTTTGGGGCATGGATCATTGTGGCTACTCAAATCTAGTGATTGATCATCTTTGCTGGCATTTAGAGCCATTTATACAATAGTGGTTTTCATAGTGGTTTTCCATAGTGTTTAATGATTGTTAATCATTGGTTAATTCTGACTGGTTGGTGGTTGACCTACCCCTCTGAAAAATGATGGACTGCAAGTCAGTTGGAATGATGAAATTCCCAATATATGGAAAATACAATTCATGTTCCAAACAACCAACCAGCTACAGTACTGTAGTCATGTAGCACTTGGATTTGTTTCAACATACCACACAATCCCATGATTAATATGTATAGACATCATTTCCCCCTAAAAAATCCCCGAATGGGCAGCTGGCCAGCTGGCCATTTTGGAGGGTTTTTTTATTCTTCAAATTCAGGCAGGTTTCATGTGCTTATCCCAAGCATATCCCAATAAACTATATTATTATATCTGGTTGGTGGTTTCAACCCCTCTGAAACGCATTAGTCAGTTGGGGTTACTATTCCCAATATATGGACAAATAAAAAATGTTCCAAACCACCAACCAGATTCTATAGTTGCGTAAATCTTAAATCTCAGAAAATCATCATAAAAACCCAAGTATTTTACCACCAAGCCGCACTAATTGCAGCGTTGATGATGATGACATCTGGAGACGTCCCCGACTCGACAACCTCCCGGAGCAGCCATAGTGCCAGTGGCCATTCGGATGCGGCCCTCGGCGGAAGGATAGATCTTGGAAAAGGATTTCTTTGGATTTGTTTAGGGGAACACAAAAAGACACACACATATAATTATATATATATTGTATAATGTATATATGTATATATTCCCGGTAGATTCAATCGTTCTGTTGGATTTTTCAATGCAACGCATTCAAAATATGTTCAGCAAATCATCTGGAAATCAAGATTGAAACCACAAGTTGACCTGGATTCATGATTGAAGAATTAGTCATCGTGGGTTGCTTTTGTACGTGTGCCAAGTTGGGTCATGGCAGCCACATAGCTACGTCGCAGCTACGTCGAATGGGATGGTTTGACCCAACAGAACTAAGGAAATGAAACCAACGTGAGAAGGGATAGAAGCAAAACAACATGTCGAACTATGGCGACTTATAAGTATATAAATTGTAGTTCAGTATTACAGTACCCAGCACATGCTATTCATGTGGCAGCATGATTTGGAACATTGACGGGATTCGATTCAACCGAGTTTTGTTTAATCTTCTTATGTCTGGCCCAACATGACTGAGCAAACCATCATAAAAACATGCTAGGATCCAACACAGGTAAAACTGAAGAGATGAAAATCAGCTCAGGCCGGGCATTGTATCCCATGGGATATCGGGATATCCTGCAGCCATCAACAGCCACTCAGCCAAGCAACTCACATGCGCTGATGCAAGAGTTGAAAGTCACCAGACTGTCAACTCGCATCTCTAGCGCCTCCCCTGCGGACAGCAGTTGGCACACACTTTTTCAGCATAATGTCTCTCAAATGGAATGACTATATCCCATTAACATGGAACAACACATGATATGTTCATATGCATACAATAGGATAGTCATGTAAAAGTGAACATAATTCGTGCTAACATACTATGTTAAGAGTCGATGATTGGATTGATGAGTACCTGAGTAAAATCATTCACAAATGTGATTGCCTACTGTAAACTAAACAATCTGGCAGGAAACAACAGTCGATGCAACGTTCAACTGTATATAAGAATATGCTGTATATAATATACGTATATATATATATTATATATATATTATATATATATGTACATTATATGAATCAATGTCAAGGATCTTACTTACTTCCTCAATGGTTGCGGGGTCAGACTCCAAGAAAACAAGGGGCCAGTTTATCATTGGTGACCTAAGCCCTAGATTTTGCGACCCGTACCAATGCATAGGCAGTCAAATCCTAATCAGTCTTCATGGATCCCGTGATGACATCCCTATATTTCAATCCTCATTTTTGTCGATCCTCTTTCATCCCCATTTCAAGCGGGTCAACATCAAGCATAAACCAAAACATTTCAGGCCCCAGCGCGGCGCAAAGGCCTAAAAGCATCAGTGCCCGCTGCCATCCGCAATGTGTGAGCGAACCATAGGTGACCGCAGTTGCATCTGGAGCCTCTAAGGCTTAACGAGGTGTTTCTTTTTGTTGACACCATGTTGATTGGAGGAAAAGTCCACCGGAACTAATTGGAGAAAAAACTTTGGTGCTTTTTCCTTCCTATGTCTCCATTTGATTCCAGGAAATTATTGGTTGATGAGGAAAATCACTGCACATAATTAGAGAACAGTCCACGCTTTTTTCTTTTGATGTGGATTTGTTTTCGGCTAAAAACCACCCAGAGGCTGCTCGACTTTTCCACTTTGGACATGCTAAAAGTAGTGATTTTTCAACACTGTGACCATGAAGAAAACATGAGATTCACCCATTTTTTCACGACCCAAAGTCTTCGGGATGGTGATAAACTCACCCATTTATGGATTTTGGTCTATAAACACGATGAAAACAAGTTATATAAATGACATAAATCATCTATGAAGATGGTGTTTCCCAAGTTATTACCATAAATGAATGGTTTACCATATTCATGAATTTACTATGAAGATGGTTTATGTATGTTTATGTCCTGTGCTTGGGGAACTCTATTCGTTGGCTCCGCAGCAACTTCAGTACTCCCCCATAGCTCCCTCGGTTCCCACCATTTCGCTGCTAAAATACCAATGGCTTTATTCCATGCGCTACAAGGTGGTGCCCCATTGCCATAGTTAGCTAAGTTGGTTTATAACTCCCATAACTATGGTTTATGGTAGATATAACTATAGTGAATGGGGTTTATAAACCAACTTATAACTGGGGGGCACCATCCTGTATGGATCCATGGCCACTGTCTGAGAAGGTACATACTTAAGCCTCCAAATCATAGTAAATTATACCCTAGTCCCACTTCCTTTCAGAAGGTACGACTGGAGGATCCATAAAGAAGGTTAAATCCCTTTACGATCCATACGAGTTAACGACTATCCCAAAAAACGATTCCCCATGAAAAATCACCGTTTTTGTTTGTTCAATCCCGAGTTTTTCTGATGAAATCTCCATTCTAAACCAACTTAAACTACAACTCACCACAGTGAGACCACTAATAAGTGATAATTTCATAATAAGTGGTTATAATTGTATATCCCAAATTTATAAAATTGTTTGTCAATTTATCACTTATATCACTTATTAGTGACTAGTGGTTATATAACCATGAATCCACCACTTGAACTTCATGAGAATCCAAGTTTATCCCGTCCTCTTCGAAGAGATGAAGAGCTCGCAGCCATGCAGCCGCGCGTGAGCAGCTTCCAATACTCATGTTGTAGCTCACCGTATTCCTCGGGGCATCTACGAAAATGGCGAATCTACCCGGTATATACCCAAAAACAATTGGACAGCCTTAGGAAAAATGATGATGAAGTGGATTTACTCAGGAAAAAAAACTACTCAAATGGGCGTTTTTTTTTTAAAGTTGTTTCAATGCAACAAATTTGGAAACAAATGATTAGCCAGTCGATTTACCGGTATTCTATTTTTCAAACAAACCCATATTGATGAGCTGTGTCATGATATGTTATACTGCTTGGCGGTTGGAAACCAAGATTCCCAAGAAATGAAACAAAAAGGGCAGCGGCCATGTCATCTTCGTTGGATGCAGATTCCCTGAAAAACTGGTTACATCTGACCATTCGTAACCCCTGACCCCACCTAAGGGACCCCTTGGGTTTGCTCACATATTCCATCACCTGTCTGTTGGTTCAACGGTTCAAGGATTTCCACCTCACCACGAACTCACTGTGACAAGACTCATGACGGATCCATGGTGCTATAGATGTTGCTCCATGGATCCCATCACGAAAAAGCCCAGTCAGGTTAGTTAAGCCACCTTAAGTCAAATAGCCTGGTTTCCCTTATTAACCCACCAGGCGGATGGCAGCATCCCAGATAAAACATCAGGAAACGTGAAAGAACATGGCTATATTAATCCGTTTTTTTTCGAGACAACAGGGACAAAAAAATACAAAGACTACTATGGTTGCTTAGAAAAAAGGGAACCAACTATGGTCAGGTAAAATCATTGCATGATATTACAACCGGTTGTAGTTACTATAGTTAGCTAAATATTTCACCATATTAATACAACTATTTACACTTTTACTTCATCCATTTATAGATGGGGTTTCCCCTTATAAACCAACCATTTTTTGGGATATCCTCCATTTATGGAAACCATTACCCGACTTATTTCCAATGTTTTTACCCAACCATAGTTAATAAGTTAGTACAACTAATATTACTAAGCTGTGTGATATAGCTAATATTACTTGGCAAGTAGTTTATATATGATTATATATATATGGTTATACTTAAACTTAAACCAACTATAGTTAGTATTACCCAAACCAACTATAGTTATTAGTTTAATATTTATCTATGGTTAGTATGATATTATACTACTTATTTCACTTATATAATACCAACTATTTTACCAGAAAATGCTAAGTTCAACGCTGAAAAAACTCTGGTTAGTATATATTTATTTTTACACTACTTATTTCACTTCATGTTGACTTAGTCTTACTTTCTACAGACATGTGTTGAGCTATAGCCGAGTTTCAGCTGGATGCCACTTCCAACCATCAAACCGACGCAACGTTGCCACATGGCCATTTTCCTAGGCGCCAACGGAAGAAATGCCGTGTACGTCATAGATAGTTGGATAATTTTGAATTGAAATATGTATAAATTGGTAAAGAATCACAAGCAAAGGCTTCATGGATAGTAATCTCTAAATGTACTATTAAGTAGCATTTCAAATCATTTATAGTAAATTTATAGAGCTAAACAATTCAGTGATGTTACCCAGTATATTTGAAACTCTACTGCTGAATCTGTACATGATGGACGCTTCACAGCTATTCCCGGAGATGATCCACCAACAAAAATGATCGGAAGACGTTTTTGATGTACGTATGACACGTCTTCAAAAAAAGTCAAGGTACTAAAGCTCCAAAGAAAATAGTATACATATATAGAGACTATAGATATATCATATAATCTATAGTTAAGGTACTATATGGAGACTATAGGTTATATGATATCCTATTGTATAATATCATATATCATCTAATTAAACCTGGAATTCAATGATGTTCCAACAGTGGACGGTAAGCAACTGCCTCTTGGTTTGTTTTCTTTTGAAGGCGTGACGTGAAAATATCTTGGCAACCGCAGCGAGATCTACCAAGCTTCTTGCAAGAGTTGATCACGTTGTTGTAAAAAATCAAGTCCAATTCCTCAGATACATGGCAGAAATTCTGGAAAAAAAACTGGTTTTCCAATTTCTCAGCAAATCAAAAATTCTGGAGGACCTAAAAAAAACACATTAATACATTGCACGTTAACGTCGAACTCAAACCCACCATCCAAAACGGCAACGGCCACCATTCATCAACTGGTTAGATGGATCACTCAAAGAATGTCGGGTCATCACCTCCTCTGGTAAACGTACCAAAAATCGATGGACAAAAACACCTCTTTGAATGGGTAAATCAACTATTTATATGGCAATTTTCAATAGCAAACTGTTTGTTTACCAGAGGGTAACAAGTATTTCGGAATTATTCAAACCCTATGGATCCAAACACTATCTGAGAGGCTACAAAAAAAATGTCCAAATTAAAGTAAATTATACCCCAGTCCCACTTCCTTTCAGAAGGTACGACTGGATCACCTTGGATCCAGAGGGAAAATTGTGGGATACCAAAATGGCAATCTTTGTGGGAACCTTTTAAACAATCAGATGTTGCGGTAGCCCATGTGTCCATTAACAGAGATCAGGGCAAAGCTGGCGATGGCTTTGCGGATCCTTTGTTACGGTTGCCCGTTAGGGGTATACAAAAAGATGTGGAAAACCCATGGGGGTTTACGCGTTCCCAAATAATCGTGGGTGATCAACCACGTTGAAGTGATACTTTGGAGGAGGCTACTTGACTGTTGGTATTGATACTTACCCTCTGGTAATTTAACATAGCTATTGAACATGGCCCATTCATAATTGTTTTACCTATTAAAGATGGTGATTTTCCATAGCCATGTTAGTTTACCAAAGGGTAGCACCACATCATGGCCAATCTTTGGAGAATCACCGTTATATTCAAGCTGGTCAGGTCAGCAATGTACCCATGCAAGGTTTTTCCAGACTATCTCCCCAACATAGAGTGGTCTATCCTAAACATTCCTCTCATATACACGAATCAGTAGACCAGAGTTGGGTATCTAATCACGACATGATTGCAACTACTTTTATTGACCCTATAGAAAACCATGGTGCTGGAATATTTACCTACATTGCTATTATTTTAAATTACTTTAGGGCTCAATGTAGGTAAATATTCCAGCACCATGGATCAGTCCCATGTATCCCAAGTGGCCAACCAACAAGCGTAGCGTACCCAGCGTAGCCATGCCCCGTATTTTGCCTTGGAGAATACCTATCGGCTATGGATCATCCAAGTTACTAATCGTGAGAGTCTCTGTTACTAATGCACTTAGAATACTTAGATGTCTTATTAGCATATCTGTCAGCTATAATGGTGTTAATGCCTTATAACCAAGATTGTTCCAGCACCCCAAATAGAACGGAGGGTAGAACATCTGGTTAGAGAGATAACACTTCAACGTTAATCACTGTTGGCTTGCCAATGCCATTTACTTCAATGATGCTTACAGCGAACGAAACCTCCATTTATTCAGGGATTTTCCAGCTAGTCACGTTTGATGACCAGAGTGTAAATAAACTCTGTAGTTTCTATTGAACGTTTCAATTCTTTCCCAAGCACATAATTACGATCTAATAATAATATGATCTTACTATTCATAGATATTTCAATTTCTTGGTCAAGATTAGATTAGACCTTTTCATACTGGCTTGGAGCAAACCCTTCCGTTGCTCCACACAATGAGTTCACACCTCACCCAGCGCCGGTCCCAGCTTCGGTTTTGCTGTCTGCAAACAACTGCAGGCTTTGAAGGGCCATCGGCCATGGCCCTGCAACCCAAACTGATGCAATATGTTTCTATATAGCCAACACACAATTGAAGAAAACATGTGTGTCTGTATGCAATGGTTGAATATGATTATATATATGAGTATACTTGATTATACATGTAGAATTATATATATGTATGATAATATATGATTCTATCTTACTATGTATTATATGTTATCATACATCATTATATATATATATATATATGTATTATGATACATTATTACATATAATTATAAATCGTAAATATTGATTGTATACCATCATAGGTGTAGTTATATATATATGGTATATACCTTCATTTATGATTGTGTGTTGTTTGTGTATCCTATAGCTGTCTACGCAAAAAATGCAACATACAATTATGATCAATTATGGGGATACAGCTAAGACTTAATGGGTGGATGATGAATCTAGGAAGAGCTCAGCAACTTAGTACCACAGAGACTCCAACTAGCTCTCCTGTTGAGATATTCCTTCAACACTTGGAATGGGTCAAACCACTTGGTACACGTTTTATTTTGTGCGTGGTTTACCATGGCTGGCTTGGCCAGTAATAGGTGAAAGAATCAATGGAAAATGAAAATAGAGGACTTATCAACTGGGGCTATGAACCACTGAAATAGCAACCATTCAGTATGGTTCATCTATATCCTATCCATCTTTGCTTGTAATCTATGTAAATATGCTGAAGTATTACATATCATATCAAAGTGGCGGGGGAAAAGGAAAAATTGACACTTCCAGGATCTTCCAGGACTCAGTTTGGAAATTGGGTCTGGTGACTCAAACTCCAAGTAGTCTTTTTTGTGAGGCCTGGTGAGGAAGTTTCTACATAAATCAGATATCCATGTTATTATATTGTTCATATCCAAAGGACCTTCCGCAAGAGATATGAACATGTATATATATATATATTGTGTATGTATATAATACATATATATATATATATATGTACTATATTCATTGTATATCAAAGTGGGTGACCCATTGTTCCTTTGGTTCAGAGGTAAATTGAAGTTCCAGACACCTGAATGCAGAATTGCTTCACGGCTTTCTTCAAGGCTTCTGAGTAGCTACCAAACAAGGCTACTGATTTTGCAGAGAAAACAAGGGAATAGCCGGGATAGCCCCCAATGTACAGCTGCTTTATCCTTCAAACAAAAACATTAAATCCATTGCAGTATGTGTTCCGAATGATATTCCACTATCAATACCCTCTGATAATTTAACGTAGCTATTGAAAATGGCCATTAATAGTGGATTTTCCCATTAAAAATGGTGATTTTCCATAGCTATGTTAGTTTACCAGAGGGTATCCATTGAAATTCAAAAAAGGGTCCCTTGCAAAAGCATCAGGCGAAACTTGGCCAATCAGCGCTCCAGGCCCGGGCCCGCCTTGCACTGAATGTTGCCCTTTAGGCCCTTTAGGCATCAGCTCGGCACGGTCTTGTCAAACGCACCATGGCTTTGTTGCTTTGTTTTCTCAAGGGATCTGCAATCCAACTGAACCCAACAAAATTTCAGTGGGAGATCGACTCAGGATCCAACAGATGGAGGTACGTAAACGGGCCATATGGATTGTGGGGATATCCCCTGAAATTTAGGCCTAAAAATAGGCCTTATATAATGGGATTGGTACCTCCAATCAATCGGTTCCTGTTGCATGGCCATTGATCATAGTTATACCCGCTGGTAATTTAACATAGCTATGGAAAATCACCATGCTATTAATGGGAAAATCAACTATGTCGATGGCCATTTTCAATAGCAAACTGTTAGTTGTAAAGGTCTTGTTTTTGCACCTGATCCCACGAACAGCCCAGGCTAATCAGCTAAACTTTGTCACCGCAGCTCTTTTTCTTTACCTGGTCAAGGGCCCAACGGCCTAGTTGAGCACATGCCAGGCGAGGACAGAGCGGAAAAGTGCGAGATATAGCTTTGTGCAACTGGAACGAAAAATGGCAGGCTATCAAATCGGTGTGTCTGAAAATAAGGTGTAAATATGTGTGTATATATATATAATGTATTTATCATGTTCATTGTATTGGGGCTCGTTCGCCCAGTTCGCCCGCCTGCAACTGGCTCACCAGCTCTGAGCGATCCTCCTTCAAGTCCACCCAGCATGCGTGGATGGCACTGTTGAAGCTGATGGTGTTGGGTGACAGCGAACCAGGCCCGGGCGGCCCAGATCCTCGTTTTCACGCTATGCCCAAGGTCATGGGATACCAAAAAACTTGTTGAGAAACATATCATTAGGATATTTGGATATAGAGTATATGTTAAAGAGACAATTTTACAACTAATTCTACATGGATTACAGAGGTACACGTCGTGCTTGCGTTCAACCCAGTTGGATAATGACCCGTTGGCCATTCAAGTCCGATGATTTCCCTAAATCTGGGAATGTGCAGAGAAAGCCTATGACACATTCGTGCCGCTGTCAAATTGAAAGTTGGTTAGGTTAATATAAAAGTGTATGTGTATATATATATATAGGATTATGGATATACACAGCCATTAAGGTTTACTAACATATCCATCCAACTGGTGTTCCCCCTTCATTCCAGTTTATTATCCTTGAAATTTGTTATTAAACCGGTTTACCTCCCATTTTTGATGGTTAATGTTAATCCAGCTTCCAAGAGTCGTTCTTTCAAGATTTCGAACATCTCCAGCGCCTTCTGCCACTGGTGGCTTTCGCTCAAGGCATCGATGGTGCTATTGTAACCTTGCCGCAGCTATTTTTGCCGCGACATCTCAGTTCTAGAAAGCAACGCTTTCTCAAGCCAACCATGTTCTGATGAATCAGACTCAACATTTGGCAGAATGACAATTTTGCGTGTCACATGGCTATGGGTCAAAACCTAATATAACCATATTTTGAGGGAATCACCATCCATTCACCTACTATCCGGGTGGCCAGGGATTTGTAGGGCACCAACTGTGTCATCCACCATTCCATGTTCGACTTCATGGAAATCAATGGATGTCAATGGATGTCAATGGATGTCAATAAGTCTATATGGCTTTGGGAATCCAAGTTTCTGGACATATATATATGCTACATATTAATATGTGTGTAAATAAATGATATTGATTCCCTAACCTGAAATACAACTTCTTCTTGGGATAATTACTCTTCATTAAGCATCATTCCAGTTCGACCTGACTTTGGCGGCTGCGCCATGGAGCTGATCACATCCGAAGAAGGGAGCTGCGCGAAGTAATTCAGGGCCTGTCGAACTGGATCTGGGGAGTCTTCGATCGATCCGAAAATCATTGGACCGAAAGATTCCCGTACTACTCCAGCTCCAAAAATTCGAAACACCTTTTCATAGAAGATGAACAATGGGAATTCAGATCCCATCATTTGGGGGTCATTGGGGGTCCCTATAAATTCTATGAATTCAAAGAAAAAGAGTATGATCAGCAAAAAGAGTATGATAGCCAAAACCGTATACTAACCTAAAGCCCACTGATCTGATCCCCACTCTCGGGGATATGACCCGCTGGTAGTTTCACATCAGCTATGGAACATCAATCGGCCATGGCTTCCATCCACAAGGGGGCCGCAGATTTGGATCGGCAGCGCCGAAGAAAATCCGACCAATTGGTATACTGGGAGATTTAGAATACTGTATGATGCATTAATAGTATACAATTGTGTGTATATGATTGTATATATATATATATATATATATCTATGGAATTCTGTATATTTGGAATACAAACCACTGTTGCTAAGGATATGATCCACCACAAATGAGGCTATGCCATTGATTATGCAATCCCCACTTCTTCCGGTTGCAAGAATGATCATATGTAAACCGCTCTCTCCGTGCTGCTCCTGTAACAGTGAAATACCAAACATGTTGGCAATCTTGAGTGGCGTTGAACCTGCTGGCAATCATTTAGGTTTCTTACAGATCTTACAGCTGTTCATGAGTTTCATGCGTCAACACAAGATTCGCATGCACAACTTAACGGAAAATCAGAGTCAAGAAGATCACGATCCCAGAATATCCAATCAAATATCAATCATTCCCAATCAATGTTCATATAAATGAGCAACATCATCAACCAAACATGGATTCCCTTCAACCAAGCTCCAAAAAAAAAGCAGGGCCAGGCCTCTTGCCATCGCTTGGCATTGCCCATGGCCGTGATCAAACCATTGTGACAGTGGAGGTCAGGCGTCTGTTGCCTTCGACGGCCAGGCATCAATAGTGTCAACAAACAAGTGAATATTAGCCCGATATCATATGGTTGTCATCATGTTCATATATATATAATACATATATAAATAATATACTGATATACATACATATGTATATAGTTATATATATATGAATATACACAACATTTTCTTTGAAAATACAGACATCAACAATCAATGCAAACCACTAAACACACATTCAATCTTATTGATATGGATCTTTCAATCATATTTTTCTACGGTTGCACGTCTGTTGCACGCCCAAGAGGAGAGACATGCTTGAAACATTTTTCAGACCCAAACCCTGCTCCGCTCGGGTCCAAAGGGAGTCTCTCTCTGTGCGAGAGAGAGAGAGAGAGAGAGAGAGAGAGGGGGAGAGAGAGAGAGAGAGAGACACATGCTGTTGTCACAATTTCTTGACTTGTTTGCCTAACTGGTGGTTGGTCAGAAAAAAAAACAAGGAATTCTCTCAGAAAAAATTGAACCCACGGGGATTCCACAACCACCTACCATCTGGTTATTTGAAGGTAAATCATCAGTCTTACAATCTATACCTAGGCTATCTATACCATGGCTATGTTAAATAATCAAAGGGTAAGTTTTATGATGAGCTTAACCCCATGATGGGTTTCAATACTAACCTCGAATTGGGTGATTATTGAGGTACCGTCCAATATTCCAATAATCATCCAAAAAATAACAATAAACATCCAATTATTTTTGATCTTTTAACAATCACGCATTCATCCAATAAAGATATCACTACTAATCATCCAACAATCATAAAATAATATGAATAGTCACCTTGGATTCCATAATTTGAAGTCTTCTAGAAAACAAAAACATTATTTTCTAGTAATATTCCACGAATTGGTACTCTATTACTCTATTAGTATAATTGCTATCCATATTTTTTTTATTTACCAATTCTTCACTTGTGATATACATTTTTTGAATATACCATACAACCCCTGAGTAGTCACAAGTGAACAATAATAACAATATGATAATGGATATCAATATATCAATATATATTATATCAATTGTATTGCTCAATATGGCTTATTTGAGGATAAATCTAATACCAATTGCTATCCAACCCCTGAGTAGTCACCATACAGGATGGATATTGGCCTATTTCGCATGTCCTCCACGAAACTGGTGGCCAACTCCTGCCGATTTGCGAAACAAATCCGGCCCTGCCACGTCCAAAAATTGTTCCATATGGTCCCAAAATGACGATGAAACCTGGACAACAAAAGATTATGTATACTGTATAATATATACATATATACATATATACAAATATACATATATACATATATACATATATACATATAAATATTTATTTATTTATATAAATATATAAAATACAGATCCTGAAGTAGATAAAATATTGAATGTTCAAAATTATTCACCATTTTAATGAGGTTTTTTTGACATAACCATATTGTATCTATTCACACCAACACCAACAATAAGTTTCAGGTTTGATATTTATCATAGCCCCAGTTATAAAACTAATTGAATCTCAGTGTTTCACCAAAAACAATTACACTCAGATTTGGTTTGGTTTCAAGTTGGTTTCTTTTACCCATGAAAAACTGGAGCAGTATAATATGATTAATATGCACCATCAATCCAACAGCTATTGGAATTCAACAACAACGTAACTCCCACAGAAACTTCATCAACCATCACTTCTCGCCGGACCGTTTATTTTTCAATCAACTACAAGGTGGTGCCTCCCAAAAAATAAGTTGGTTAATACCTCCCAGTTATCTAGTTTGATATATAATATCCATCATACACAAAAAACAGTTAGACTATGTTAGACCGAGAATCTCACTTTCTTTTACAACACTTTACTATAAATCCACGTGTTTTCTTAGTTCAAATCTCCACGTTCCATCATATTTTCCTCTGTTTTCCTCAGTTTTCCTCAGTTTTTGAGGGCATCTTCTGTAAAAAGCCCGTCGCTTTCAACCATGGGACCATCCCATCGCCGCTCCCACAGTGCCGCTCGGCTGCAGGCCGTCACCGCGCCGCTGACGCAGGCCGCATCGGGCGAACGCGACGCGTCCGACGCAAGGCGCGTGAAGAAGTGCAGGGACTGCGACCAGTTGGAGACCTCCCGGCAGACCCCAACCAGTGTGGGGATAATCTTGGGAATGATGATGATGATGATGATAATGATGATGATGTTGAGGATGAGGATGTTGAGGATGAGGATTTGCGGAAGATGAGGTGGAGGAGGAGGATGTTGCGGAAGATGAGGTGGAGGATGATGATGTGAAGGATAATGATGTTGAGGATGATGCTGTTGAGGAGGATGAGGATGAGGACGATAATGTGGAAGATGAAGTTGAGGATGAAAAGGTGGAGGATGATGATGCTGAGAAGGAGGAAGATGATGATGTTGAGGATTATAATGTTGAGGAGGATGATGAAAAGGATGAAAATGTTGCGAAAGAAAAGGTGGACGAGGATGATGTTGCCGAAGAAGAGGTGGAGGATAATGATGTTGAGGATGATGATGATGATGATGATGTCAAGTGGGGGAGGAGGAGGATGTTGAGGATGATGATGTTGAGGGTGATGATGTTGAGGATGATGAGGTGTAGGGTTATGATGTGATGAGGTGGAGGATGATAATGTTGAGGATGATGGTGTCAAGGGGGAGGCTTAGGATGATGTTGGGAATGATGATGTTGAGGATGATGAGGTGTAGGAAAAGTGCCCGAGTCCAGAACCTAGGGGCACACTTTGTGCGAGCCTGCGCAGTCAAAATGCACTTCAACATTCCACAAGAGCCACTTTATACGAACATTTACAGGAAAAAATCCACGGCCCAGAACCTAAAGCTAGCTAGCCTGCACAGTCGAAATGATGTCAACATTTCAGAAGAGCCACTTTATACGGAATTTTACAGATAAAATGCCGCAGACCAAAGTGAGCACCCCGATCTTTACAGCTGCCGTAAGAGCCCCTCAGTGTGGACACACTGTTTGGGGAAAAGAACCAATGGATAAACATCTACCAACTTTTTTTGGGGCTTCTATATTCTGTGTATATATATATATCCGGGTTAATAAAAAATATTTCACTAACCTGAATTAAGGCCATATTGGGATAATTCCCCTTACTAACCATGATTCCAGCGAGGTGGCAGTGAGGTTGTTATAATTTACCCAGATATGCATACATAGAATATATGGATACAATATCAATGGCCAGATAAAGGACCTAAACTGGAGGTAGGTAGCATATATATATATATAAGGCCTATGCAAGGGCTTTGTAAACAGAACCTGAAATTCCAGTGAAAATGGGGATGATGGATACGGTGGATGAAACAAATCCTGCACCAGTTGGTAACTAATGGTAACTAATGGTAACTATGAACCACTGTAAATAATCGGATTATAAGTTACACTGAGGCAAATCATCTACCAAATGATACAAGTTTTCTTCCATCCACAGTATTGTAATGTCACTAAATATTACTGTATTAATATTTTGAGTGTATGTATGTATGTGTATATATATAGTATGTGGATAAATCATAATATCTTACTAAGCTGAAACTTGTGGCTGGTGGATAGTTTGGGATGATTCCCGCTAAAATGCGATAGATGTATTTGTTTCGATATGATGTTGTATATAGATATAGATATAATGTTTTACATGTACTGGAATAGAGTAATATAGTGTATGTGTATACATATATATATATGTATATATTTACATGTACATACATATACAGTAAATATATAATATGGGTTACAGATGATAGCATGAATAATAGCATGGATATATTAGATAATAATAATAATATACACTTATATCATCTACAGAGAATAAATTGAGTTATTTCATTACACTTGCTAATTATAATACATAGCTATTCATATGGATTACAGTGATTATCATTTGTTAGTACAAATTATCCAATAGATAATCTAAATTCTATTGGATAACTGATGATTAGAATGGACAAAATACGTCATTAATGTATAACACAAACCGTATTGGTTGTATTATACATGTATTGGGTTATTAGATGCTAAAATATTGTTATGTAAGTTAAACAAATAGTATTGAGTTAAAAACTACCACTGGATTAATATGTGAATGTTACTCAAAAATCCATAAATAGTAATTTAGTATATTGTGTATAATGCGGTTACAACAGTATACAAACTTACAATGTGAGGCCCCCCAGTTATAAGTTGGTTTATAAGCCCCAGTACCTATAGTTATAAATACCATAAACCATAGTTATTGGAGTTATAAACCAACTTAGCTATCTTGGGGGCCTCACATTGAACATGGCATGCTGAAAAATCAATCAAATGTAGTTGATTTTTCCAGATTTTCCTAGCTAAACCTTCACGGCTAGGGGATTTCCCAGGCACGTTTGACGACACCGGAGGGTACCTCAATTCTTCAGTATGGTCAAGAATAAGTAGTTATAAATCCCATTTATGGTTGTGTCCCCATTATAACCCTATGAAAGAATCCATCCCAATATAAGATAATGTGTGTTTTTTTTAATGACAATTTTCATGCTTTAAATATACATTTTTGTTGGTTATATTGTAACTTGTCAATATGGGTTGTACATCCATGAATCCCATCAATTAAGTATTTACTGTTCTTATGCTCTCCGGCAATGTAACATAGATATTGAACATGGGCATAGAAATAGTGGATTTAGCCAGCAATAGCATGGTGATTTTCCATAGTTTTTTGTTGACGTTTACCAGAGGGTATATCCCTAGTATACCCTCTGGTAAACTAACATAACTATGGAAAATCACCATTTTTAATGGGACAACTCACTATAAATGGCCATTTTCAATAGCTATGTTAAATTACCAGAGGGTAACCCCAATGAAAAGCCTAAGCTCCACCCGCAGACCTTCTCACAGGCGCTCATCACGGTGCTATAGGTCACCAGATCTGCACGTGCCGCCGCTTCTTCCATATCCTGCCGAAGCGGTGGCTGCACGAAGCTTGGAAGGGAACCATGGGAACCATAGGATGATGGAGGGTATGGGAAAACCATATCAATGGATTGGTTTAAGGGAAAATCTACAGGAAACCATTGATTTTGCCATCAAATATGAGGCTTTCCTGTAAATTTTCCCCTAAACCAATCCATTGACCATAGGAAAACCATATACCCGTTTCCATGTATGCTATGTTTTCACATATGCATGAATATCCCCCAAGGTTGCCCATTCATGGCGGGGCCAATATATGCCAATATACCGTTCCATGAAGCATATGGGACACCGAAATAGAACCACAAATTGAAGCATATGGGACACCTACATGGAACAACACAATTCCCATAAAAACGTGCCGTTGACTTGACCCAAACATCTTTGGAACAAATGGGTTGGTTTGAAAATATGGTATATTATTTCTATGTACCACAAATGTTTGTGCTTAATCATACTGAGATTATATCTGAAGTAGATAGAATGTAGAAAATTCAATCAAAACAACTTCACTAAAATGGGAATATCTTTGAACATCCCAGACCCTACAAATACAACCTCAAAATGGTTATAACACTGCTTTTACGGGTACTTAAAAGGTTCTTGGTCTATTTACAGTATATAAAAAATAGATCAACATAAGATGTAGCCCAGGATGGTCTTGCTGTAGAACCATCTCACCAACTAAATGATTATAGGTATAAGTATCATCGACCACAATTATACACACATATCCATATACTTTACGGAAATAAATTTCTATATATCTATATATATATATATTGTGAAAATCATAGTTCTCAAATATCCCTCTATATGCAATGTGTATATACATATATCATATATATATATACACATCATATCTATATATACACATATCATATCTATCTATCTATATATATATATATGTCATATAAGTATCACAAACCATAGGTCTGGGGAAAAAATGTTGAGTCCTGGAAGAGTTCCAGGGCGCATTCCCAGGCGTGGCCTCGTGGTCCGTGGTGAAAAACGTGGTGACCGCTTTTCCCACGCTAGATCCATGGGTTTTCCATGGGAAAAACATGGGAAAGCCAATTGCCAATCTTAGATACCCTGCAAAAAATGACAAATTCTTTGCTGGTGAACGTAGATATTCCCATTAATATTAAAAGACTAAAGGATTAAAGTATCCATATAAGATTGAGCTAGAAGCATGGAAAACTTGACAGAATTTTGGGACAACTCCCAAAAAACACTATGGAAATGATGGAGAAAACCACCCACACATATTGATCGATGATCAGCAATATGAAAGATATGAAAGATTTTTATGCTAATTGTTGGGTGGATTTGACCCCACACATCTGCGACACAAAAGATGATAGAAAAGAACAGACCTCACTGCCAACTGGTTGGTGGTTGACCTACCCCTCTGACAAATATGAGTTCGTCAGTCGGGATGATGAAATTCCCAATATATGGAAACATACAATTCATGTTCCAAACCACCAAACAGCCAATGTATCTTCCTCAAGTTTTCTCTCTACTAAGCAGCTAGCAACCTTCATTTGCTTAACGATTCTGAGACATGTCTGCTTGAACCAGGAAACACCGGTCACCAAGCAACAGCTTGGCCGGGCCTTTGCGACAGGCATCCACGGCAGCATTGTATGTGATGGTGTTTGGTTTCAAGTCCTTGGTATCTGCTGACTGGTGGGATTTCGGCAAATTCATGGGACAGAGATGTTCTGAACTTACCCATGACGGATCCATGGTGCTGCTATATGAATGGTAACATGGATCCCATGAATATACCCCAAATGTTAGCATATATACCAGCACCATGGATCCTCTGAACTTACCAAGTTGACTTGGTCAAATCTCCTGAATTTGAGTCTGACTCGATCCTTTAATATTTTGTCGATTTGGCCGCCAATGTTTTGGTACAGCTGGTGAGTTTCACGGATTTGCTTCAGGAACCACCCCCCTCCCAAACAAACCTGTAGATTCCCAAAGTAGAATTCCCATTCGGAAAATTCAGCAAATCCATGGGTCATTCAATGTCCCCATTGAACATCACCCAACCAAAATCGGTATATGGTTTATAAATGTCTATAATGGCTACTATGTTCGGTGATGTCCAATATTCCCAAAATGGGACAGTTACCCTCTAGTAATTTAACATAGCGAACTGGAAAATCACCATGCTATTAATGGGAAAATCCACTATTTCTATGGTTAAATGGTCATTTTCAATAGCTATGTTAGTCATTACCAGAGGGTATCCCATTAAATCACCATTGAAATCCCATTAAATCACCATTTTCCATCATTTTCCAAGCATTTTCAATAGCTATGTTAAAGTGCCAGAGGGTACCAACCCCTGCAAATGCCATGGGTCAAAATCCAAGGGACCCGGAACCGCATCTCTGGGAGCAGAGAAATGGCTAAAGGCCACAAGGAACTTCGGCCCAAGGAGTTGAGGGCCATGGTGAAATGCCTGGAACGTTAGAGGATGATAGACATGATACAATGATTAAGTCAATATAACTTGATTAACAAGTACCCTCTAGGTAAACTTTTATATAGCTGACATAGCTATTGAAAATGGCCATAGAAATAGTGGATTTACCCATTGAAAATTGTGATTTTCCATAGTTATGTTAGTTTACCAGAGGGTATCAACCAAGAAACATCACTGGGGTCTTGTCTTTTTTTTGGCACTCAATCATCTCAATCATTCATGAATCCGGAAACTCGCTACCTGGGACCTGGGTACAGTAACCTGGAACATAGTAGTGGATTTAGCCATACGCCAGGCATGGTGATCATTTTCCATCGTTCTTGGTTAATTTTTTACATAAGTGTATATATAAAGAAATGGTGAACCATATAGTTTTTTTTTGATGTAAACGTTAAACCATAGTAATCCATAGTATATAGTATGCTTATAAATGCTCACGTTAAACCATAGCGACTTTTGTTAACGTTTATCAGATGCTAATATCCATGGTTCATGTCCTGAAATCAGCGAGTGCTGCTGGCCCCACATTGACGATGAACACAATGACTATGTAACATTATGTAGATTTAGATATCACATTTATCGTAAATCATATAATTGCTTAATTATACATACATACATACATACATACATACATACATACATACATACATACATACATACATACATACATACATACATACATTACATTACATACATACATACATACATACATACATACATACATACA
>Ga0126342_10005201_pt1 | contig 22601 bp, 20 predicted proteins | sample Cyp1metagenome_FD_92528 | JGI IMG/M metagenome (GOLD analysis project Ga0126342, IMG submission 92528) | Coral microbial communities from Lord Howe Island, Old Settlement Bay, Australia - Cyphastrea 1 metagenome | ecosystem: Host-associated > Invertebrates > Cnidaria > Coral ...
CGGCCCGTGTTATCATTTGGAGTAACAGCCTGCATGGGGTAGAGAAAGGCATGGCTTGGGTTAGGTTTGTGAAACCGCCTGCGGGGGAGATTTGGGTCTACAGCTGCTTGAACCCTCAATGTAGATAGATAGATGAGAAAGGTATATAGGTGGGTAGGAGGGTAGATGGATAGATGGATATGTAGACAGATGGTTGATAGATGGACAGATAGATACCCCTTGCCAAGTGTCCCTCAGTAACCCCCAAGGTCGCTGATCTCCCAGCGCTGTTTCGCCGCGGTGTCGTCCCCGAGGGCTTTGCCCCGGCATTGGGCACTGGGGACTTGCCGCGGCCAGGGCAACAGCTGACAGAGGTCTGTGCGGAAGGCAGGGATGATGGGCAGGGAGGGAGCGGCAAAAACGAAGGTTTCACTAGGAATTTCAAATGTCAAGAAAGATTGAACCAACGCAAAATTGAGATTTCAATAAATTTTTTTTCCACCGAAGGAAAAATCAATAGGGGTTCTTTCAACAATATTTAACCAAGCCAAACTGTGATTTACAGTGTTTGGCAACCGAATATTCGAATTGCATAGAAAGTCCCTTTTTTACCCCGAATTAGGAACTAGAGTAACTAGAGGACAGAGGGTAGCAATGTGGTAAGCCCCATGACAAGCATCATGTTTCTAGGTTTTGAATGGCTCCAGCGACTCCCAAATAGAAAGGCTGGCGAAATTGGATTTTGTTCTTTCCTGATTGACCAATTCAATGCCAACCTTGGACCATAAACGGCCAGTTGAGTAATTTTGTGACCTTGCTTTGCAAGTTTGAACATCAAACTTAGTCAGCTGAACCTTCCCTGTGTGCTTGAGAAAGACCAGCATTTGTTGCTCATCAGATTCCAGTCTCTGCTGGTTCAATCTAACGTGTTGCTGATCTTTCTTTTGCCAGCAAGCTTGTATTTTTTGTTCGCAAGACTCGAATCCATTGGAACCGTCCGAATTTTGGGTGATCAACTGTCCCGTTTTTTTGTTGAAGCCACCCCACTTTTGCCACCTGAAACCCCTGACATCAGCTGGCTCCAGGCATTCAGTCCTTGGAGCTGTTGCTCTCGCATCTGGAGACGGGGAAACGCATCCATGCTACAACTTCCAGGACGGGACGTGCTTCAACCTGTGCCCAAACAACCAGAAAATACATGAAAATATACTTTTTGGATTAATTCGGAATAACTTGGAGTTTTTCAAAAAGAAAAACTATGTCGGCCCTTCCCTGCGCACCGTCCCAGGACCCCTGGCCCTGTGGCGTCACCGTCGGGCTTGGAGTCGCCCTGGCAGCGCTTCCTTCGGGCGGTGCCGGACCGGGACTTGGAGCTGTCCAGCGTCTGGGCCCACGCTGCTGCGCACCTGCAAGGGTTGGAGATGGATCCTGAGCAGCGGGAGAAACTTGGAGGGGATGGAAGGAAGGGGACTTGGGAAGAAGGATAATCATGACTCTTAATGGGATTTGTTAGTTTGGTTATTGGAATTGCTTTAGAATTTGCCCAGTTGGATGTACTAAGGCTGAGGTTTCATCAATTTAATATGATGTTTTTAGCGCCGATATAGGCAACTGGTGGGGGCTATCAAGGATTTGAGTCGTACCTCCAACTAAATCGTTGAGAAGTGGTTAGCCTCGTAGACCACCGGGTTTCTTTCTTACTTGCTTTGAAAGCAAACGGTGTATCTCAAAGATGGTTGCTGCGCTGTTCTCCCCAACAAGGGTCAGCTCATCTAGGTGGGATGCGGTCAAAATAAGCGTAGACTACTTTAGTAAGGGAGGTTCGAGTTGTGTTGAGAAAGCGCACCAAACCATGTAAAGCGATAGGGCACCAACAATAAAACGATAACTTGTAACCATATGAGAGTGCATGCAACTTGGTGTAAACCAAGAAAATATTGTTGTGTGCCTGCACGCGATGGGCAAAATTGATGAAGAAAATTCAACCTGTAGTGCCCTCGTTTCTTGCAGTTGCCATACCATTTGTTGCCCAAGATGATTGAACCGTTGCTTTCTGCAGGCATTTGTTTTTTCTCCCAGGTCAAACTCAACCAAACGCAGCCGAATTCTGAATTAAATTCAAAGATAGTTTAAACTGAATCTAATTCTGAATTCCGTTTTTGTGCTTTACTTTAATTTGAATTGTGTATTCCTTTGTTTCCTTTCCTTTGTTGTTCCTTTTTTTTTCCTTTTGATTTCTGAAGTAAACCAACATTGATTTTGAATCCAATTCTGCATTTCATTTATTTTATTTTATTTCCCTTTTGTTTGATTTGTCCTTTCTTCTTCCTTCGTCTTCTTTTCTCGTCTGTCCTTCCTTTTCCTTTATTTGTTCAATTGTCTTCCACGTTCATTTTTCCTTTCTTGATCATCAAGGTGTTCTAATTTAGCGATAACCTAGCGATAACTTGTTTGAAAAAGGAACCGCAACAAGAAGAATTCAACAAAAAAGCGAACAGGTTCTCAACCCTGGGCCAGCAGGTTCTTTTGAGGCCATCAGGTTGTTTTGAGACTTGGGGAGCCGTAAGCACTTCTTCATAGCTACGAACGCTTATTGGAACTATGAGGTCCCATCTTCAACTTCTAGAGCTTTTGAGCGGGGAGATGTGGCATTTTCTTACGACATGGCTTATCAAAGAAGGACAGTTGCGAGGTGGCCCTTTTTCGTTTTCATAGAATTAGTGATCTTATAACCGTTGGGAACCATTGATCTTAAATAAGTTCAGAGTTGAGCTTGTAATAAATGTCCTTCCTTAGGAAAGAGTCTAGAAATGAGCTTAGAGAGCTCCCCAATATGGTTGCAAACGCAATGACAACGAGCGCCCCTTAATCCATTCCCAGCAGTTTAGAGATCTGAATCCGTGAAGCCAACTCTGCTGCATCTTGCATTATTTAATGTTGATTTGAACAAAACACTGCAAAGCGATAGGCCCCCCCAAAAAAGCGATAACGGATATTTTGGTACCAAGCAACAACACTTGATTTTGACGGCGGCTCATGTGTTCTTCTGCGTGGGCTGTCTTATAGATTTTGACGGTGAACCTCGTAGCAGGTGGATACGCACACACCCCATGATTCAGGACTCAGCTAAAAGACCTGGCTCTCTTGGCCCTTTGGCGCCGTTCCTGCCTGGTGCATCGCTTTCTGGTGGATCGCTTGTCCAACGGTGCCTGCTCCAATGCTGACCTGGCTATCTTGAGACCCTCCATGAAGGCAGAAATTCAGATGTGTCTTGGTGGATTTGAGCTGGAAATAGCTCAAGAGATGGAGTGGGAGAAGGGCAACACTTTGAGAAGTTTTTGTGTTGCTGGATTGATGTTCGTGTTTGAGGCCAAAAATCATATTTACACTCCAGAAAGTTGCAAAATAGATTTGAAGTTGGGAGAAGGGTAGGATATTCCAACTGTTTGAGGGCCTCACGTTGGCAATCTTATTGTCGTCTTTTGGCCATTAGGTATAAATACCCTTCCAATAATTTCAAGTTTGTGGATTGCTTGCATCAACGTAGCCAACTCCATGGTCCATCTAAACCACCATTGCACCTCCATGGTATCACCACCTATCCTGTTTTGGCAGGCTGAAGCACCCAAAGGATCTTAATACATATACAATCCCCTGTTCATATGAAACACCCCATCGTATGGTCCCAGCATCCCCGACTAAACCTTGGTTTCTGCGGTTTTTTAATATTCAGGGAAAGGAATGGGATGAACAGGTATGCTTAGTAACAGGATTATACTTGATATATTTGGTTTAGCCTGGATGGTTTTGGTATATACATGCATATGTAACATATGTAATTAAACTCAACAATAAATCCCATCATACAATTGCCAATGGTAAAATCCCGTTATTTATCCCATCAAACCCCATCAAATCATCATGTGCACTGGTTGAAAATTCCACTTTACGCGGTAAACCCAATGCCATGAACCTACCATTGCGGAAGATGGCTATCACCCCATTTAGAGTGGTATAAGAGGACATTGAAATGATTTTCTTTAGGTTTTTACCACATATTTCCATTCTAAGCCCAGGTTCAAGGGCCTCCTGACAGCCATCAGCGCCGGCTCCGTGGGCGCCTGCGCCGTAGCCGCCACGGCGCAGGCCACGCGCGACGCGGCGCAACAGCGCCGCAGCGCCGCAGCGGCGGCTGCCACGGCACTGGTGCAGCGCCGGTGCCCGGCGCCGGCGGCGCCAGTGCCAGTGCCGGGGAGGGCGCCGGTGGAGCCGCCAAACAGTGCCTGGGCTGGAGGTTTGATGAGGTCTGGGTTTGAAGATTTTGATTGTTTTGAGTGTGTTCTTATTGTTGTTTTGTTTTTTTGTGTTTTCTTGATTTCATTGTTGATGTTGGGGGTGTTTTTCTCGAATCGTTGTGCCCAATAATTTCGAATTAAAAATCCACTGACGTTTCTTCTGCAGATTTGCAAATAGATTCTGACATGGGTGGTTGCACTTTTTTCCACGCAGGGTATGCTGGAGAGTTTGGGGTGTAACATGCAGGAGCGCCAATGGTCAGATGATGACAGTCAGATGTGAAACAGTGGAGCTGCAGTTCTTGTACGGTCATGGTGATGGAACGTGATGAATGTGTATACACACTTTCCGCACAGCTAGACAAGAACGGATATCAGTGGGGGAAGTGGAGGGCTGGGAGGCTATTTTCTTTTAAATCTCCCACGGGTGGCACAACTCCACGCTTCCTTTTGAGGCTGAAAATTCTGCTCATTGGTTTGATGAGGGAAATTCAATTCAAACGCCAAGAAGCATATTTTCGTGAGGTAAATTCCGTATTCAAGGGCGTCCATCCTTCCTTTCCCGTGTTTTTTCCAACAACGCACATGTCAGTCACCTCAGATATTGATAGCTGTGGCTGGGCTTTCCCCCTTCCCCGGCTTCAACAACCAGGTACCGTTGAAGGCATCCAACGTTGGCTGCACAGCGTGCGTGAGACGGCCAGTGTGGCAGCCAGCGGGTCGGACACTGACTGGAAACGACAGAAGGAGGTGGCCTTTGGGAGATGGAAGCGATAGGGTGGCGAGTTAACCAACAAAAACGATGACTTAACCAAGAAAAACCGTGGTTTAATGGAGGACGAAATGATTACAAGTGCGCAAGTTGACCAGATTGGTATTTTGATTCCCAGAAAAGGTTACGTAACCAACAAAAAAGGTGATATAATGAATGTTTCATGGTGACAAGTTGATAATAATTGGGATATATCACAACAACCTTAAGCCACAACGTCACTGTAATTGATGCTTAGGATTGGGGGTAGTCATCTAAAAAAAACATTGCGCTTTATCCAGACAGTTTTACCATCCTGATTGTTTGCTAGTGGTTTGGAAAGTTAGGAAAGTTGCTTTCCTACAAACATGAGTCTGTTCCTTTAAAATACCGACTAGGAACCCTGGCGTAGTATTGGATCTATTCATGAGATTGGGTTCCCGCACTGCTATTTATCACCACCAGTCCAATATGGTAAAGTTACGTTAAACCACATTTGTGATGTTAAATACCATGTCAATGTATGCTACAACCACTTTTTTGATATGGTTTGGTGTTTAGATCGCCTGTGATTACCATGTGATGCCGCCCAGTCATGTTTTTTAAACGCATTAGTTATATCTACATCCTCCATAAACCATAGAATTTACCTAGCTATGGGCGTTAACGGGGACCCCACCTTGTGGGGCTGCCAGGTGCTCCGTGCCGGCTTAACTGGCACCGCGGTGTGCCTGGGAAGCGACAGCTGGCCATCGCCCAAAGGCAGGATATTTTCATTGCGGGATGGGGAGAATGTTTGAACAATTGCACAAAACATTGATTTCTGGGTAAATTTCATCACGACCTCACTGCGACCAAACCCTGGAAATCATGATTAATAAGGGGAATCATCCCCAATTGCCCTATGTCAGGTTAGAAATATTATAATTTACCCAAATTGATTTCCATGGGAAAACAAACCCCCATGTTTTTTGCACGCCTTCTGGCTTGCTTGAAACAAAACCATAAACCCAAAGCTGAAACACAGTATAATAATTAAATATAATTAATTACAGCGCCTTGTGGTTCGCAAACAGGGAAGTCCCCGCACGAAATGGGCGCCGCCTACAAGCAATGCATTTTCCATTGCGGTTTGTGACTGGTCCCCATGGATCCACAGATTCCCTGAGAATGTAATAAACCCCGCAAATCATATTCAAATACTTCCTGCGAAGGTACTTGGGAATGGTACATCCAACTGTTTCCCGCTTGTTCCCTTAAACCAATCCACTGACAAACAGCAAAACTCTAAAACCATAGACCAATTTAACCACTTTGTGACCATACCGGTTTATGAGATGGGGCGATTGGCGCACCAAGTCCTCAGAAAGCCCATGAGTTTGAATATTTGAAAGCAGCGTTGAATTTTGTGAAGGGGTTCCAAAGTTGGAGGAGGTGGTGTGGAGAATCCATCAATTCGGACGTCACATCCTTAAATACGGAAAACAAAACTTGGTGCCATCTTCTATCCAAGTCGTGACCAGCTTGGTAGGTTCCTTGAAAATCACTTCGGAACGCGAGTGCGCAATTTGTTTGGAGATGCTTCCCGCTGGCGCTACGCCAGAGAAAGTCATTCCCCTGCCATGTGGCCACTCCTTCCACTCCACCTGTGCGTGCCTTGGCTTTCTTATACTTAGTTTCGATGCTTCAAAGAATGCTTCAAAAATCCGTATTGCGGGGATTATGTTTATTCGAAAATTTGTCAAGTATGAATCGCTTGAGTGCACTAAGTGCAGTCAACCAATGAAACGTTTGTTGAAAGCGCCATGGTGACCCTGGTGGGTAAGGCTCCCAAGTGTGGTCAAATGGCTTGTAGCTCAATGTCGGATCCCAGTTGTCACATTTTCTGTGGGATATATTTCACATAGCCATGGAAAGTGACCATTTTCTATGAAATAGGAACGTTTACCATTGCAACTTGTTAGATTACCAGATGGCAGCTGGAAATCACAGGATTTTTTTGTCGTGGTGAGTGATGGAGCCAGAACCTGTGTACTTGCGCTATAATGATCTTCCCTTTGTCTATTGCTGGTTGGTGGTTTGGAACATGGATTTTTTTGACTTTCCATAGATTGGGAATCATCATCCCAACTGATGAACTCATATTTTTCAGAGGGGTTGAAACCACCAACCAGATTATGTCTGAAAAGGTAGGGCCCACAGTTGTGAAATCATGTCTTCCAATTTGTTTTCGAAGAACAGCAAGGCAGCCCAGGTGTAAATCAATGCTGCTACTGATTGATCAGGTACATCTATTCAATCCATGGGTATGCTGACATCTACCCTTCGAGGTCGCAGTGGCTGCAGAAGTGTCCGCGCTGCCCGGTGTGTCGGCATTCGCCGTTCCTGCCGTTAGAGGTGAGGAAAAAGCCTCTGTCTTGATTGCAGATAGCTCTCACGGTCTCACCCCGCAACTCCAGCAGCCTTGGAAGATGCGAGGCGGAATGGCACGTGGGAATCAGACCCTTGGAATAATCTGACTAGATGATCCCTTGGAAAAAGCAAAAATGAAGGTGTGGCAATCCGTCAGGGTGATTCTTCAAGATTACTGATCATACAAGGGTCGTACATACTGCTGTACATTCCTACAAGACAGCACTCAACATCTGCGGTGACCAAAAAGGGCCCAGATTCTTTCAGTCTCACTCAGTTTGCGTGAAAAACGGCCACCTGCAGCAGCTTTGACTGCGCTCTCCTGATCATCATCAACCACGTGGCTGGGAGTGGCTGGGATGGAACAGGGCCTTGGTAGATGCAAAAAGGTGATTCACCTAGATGTCATCACTTTATGTTTCAAGTTTGATGATGTTTGCCATGTTGAATGTGCGTTGCCGGTCATGCCAATGACCAACACAAGGGCTTGTTCCAAGTAAAAAGTAACAATTTGCTCAAGTCTAGTTTTATTCCTTCCAATCAAAACTATCAAACCCCTAAAGAAATGGTCTAAAGTCTAAACTCTGACAACATAAATTTCAACCTGCTTGATTTCATCCCTCCACTGGAGTCCTATGGGGCCCAGGAACCAAGGAATCCCTCTGTGGCAGGTGACCTTTGATGGCCGAGTGCTCATGAGGCTCTGCTGGTGTGGAGGGGACCTCAAAGGCAGTGTTTTTTGAAGATGTTTGCCCGCCTTGGGTGGACGTTGGTGGTCTAACTTTTGAAGACTGTTGCAGGATGCTCGGTGGATTTTGCAGGTATATGATATGTGATTGTATATTGTATCGCATCTTTTGTTTTGGTCAAACCTTGTTGCTTTGGTGGTTCAAGTATGGGCGAATGCGGGGCAATAATTCTTGACATCAAAAATTAAGAAAGAAACCAACGACCAAAACAAGAACATTTTCAGGATTCCAACAGCCAAAAGCGAGTAGTTGACCGAAAGGGATACTCACTTCAGCAACACGAAGGGATATCAGCAGCTGATTGGCAAATGTTGGTAGTTGATAGTCAGCTCTACCCCCAACCCACCTCGGAGTCCAGGTCGCTGTCCCTGTTCGCACCACTGAGCAACGCAGCCTTGACCGCTGAGCGGTGTAATGGCTGGAGGCGGGCTTTTTAAGCAGCGAAAGTGGCCCTCACCTGGGACGGCTTACGCGGATTTTTGCAGATCGCAGCTACCCAACATGGGGAACTTATCCTCAAGTGACTCAAGTGCACCTGCCATTTGGGGAATGTACGTTTTTTGGGGGGCATGGAACATGAGTAAAAAATCAAGTGTCCAGGCATGTCCAGGCATGTTTTTGTGGCTGTATGTTGGTTCGCGACGGTTTTTGTCCCATTGATTCGATCAAATTTGTCTTTGTGGAACCTGCAGCTTGAAAGGATGGAGTCACGGCTTGAGCACGATTTACAATGTTCGCTCTTCTTGTTTCGCCCTATTTGTACCATGTCGTTGGGATGACATCCTTCAGCTCATACTTGCGAGTTGCCCTGAAACCACCGGCATTTACGGGACCTGTGGCGCGAAGGTGTCTCAGCTACCTTTGGCTGGGCCCACACAAGCTGATGCAGAGAGGGGTTGGAGCGGAGTGTCCGGGCTCTGAGTTTGGGAATGATGGAAGCTGAACCCGTTTCCAAGGGGGGGACCAGGAGAAGACATTGTTGATAGCCAAGGAAGGATGTCAAAGTTTTAGCTCTGGATTCATGTGAAGCTCATACATACCATACCAAGCACAATGTAGAATAATAGACGCGCTGGTCTCCACGGCTGACGCGGGATAATTAGGGCAGATGGGTGCGAAAAGATATTGGAACTCTTAATGTTCCGCTTGAAAAGTCAAGTGAAGTCTCCAAAAGCCATCAGAAAGATGGGTGGGGATGGGTTTACAGAGATCGTGTTTGGAGTGGCTTTGAACAAATCAGCCAAGACTTGCCCATTCCACCTATGATTTCACCAGATACGACCATTGCAACCCCCTTGCAGCCTAACTGTGTTCTGACATATGTATAAATATAGAAGACGTGGTCAGAGGAACTGTTATCACCTCAAGTTCTGCAGTGAGGCACGTACCTTGTCTTTCATGTTTTCTGGATGTGTTACCAATTAGTTCACCCAGACTGATTTGTCAAAACTGGAGCCTTACATACCGTCGTGCGCATGATGACTACGTAATTGGGGAGCCTTACTGCAAAGTTATCTTTTCATAAAGCTAAGATGGTCGTGAAGCAAGAAAACGTAACATAGGCGTGAGTTCAGATTTAAAGCTCTCAAACCCACCGTTCTTGATCATTCTTCACGGCAAAAAATTGAAGCCAGCTTCAGAGGTGCTTTGCCCCCATGCCACCAGGTGGGATTGATGATGAGGGGATAGACTTCATTGCCAGCGCTTGCACCCTGCTACAGGAGATTTTTGAGGGGCTGCATTGGAACTTACCTTCAGGGAGCTTTGGGGGTTATGATCTATTTCAGCCATCCATAGCCATCCAAAGTGGCGACTTTAACCTACCAACATTCCCAGAAGTTGAGTGAAGGGAATAGCCAAAGGGAGCCCAAATATTCAGACAGAAACATCAGGTTTGATCCTGGCGTTCAAACCCAGTGGTGGTTGGTAGTGTCCCGAGCTTTGGTGACTTTTTTGCAGCTGTTTTTGACAAGGTGCATCCTTATTTTGATCATCTCTCGGCCTTGCGTCCCTATTTTGGACATGGCTCATCACTCCCGAAACAAAATTTCAAAAGCACCCGCTTAATAACAGGTTTTGGAGGAGGTGTAGAATCTGGATAGAGTTAGGGTTTATCTATGGTTATCATTGTTTAATTTTGTTTATCTTAGTTTCACATGGCCAGCACTCAGCACACCTCATTGGCCCTTTTGCCATTCTCTAACTTTCTAAGTTCAAGGCAAATTATTAAAAGACTGGAAACATACTGAACCATATGGCCCATAGCATTCATCCCGACTGCAAGGTGGTGCCCAGTGAATATGAGCTGACTTGTATTGTAACATCTTGTACCAACCATTAAACATATATATATATTTAATAATAATAGTAATAATAATGATGTTATCTATGTATACATGCGTGTAGTGACATATCATGACATAGCAAGTCTAGTTATTGGAGTTATGTTTGCCAACTTAGCGGTTTAGCAATGTTTCGCTCATTGGGGCGTCACCTTGATCCATCACTATATCCCATGAAATACCCATATGGCATTCCATTAAATCACCCCTTTTGACGCTTATCCCATTCAGTCTCATTTTTATTTTTGCAAGTTTTCACATGTAGCAAGCCACTTAACTACAGAATGTTCATTGATATCTCCTCATTCTATCGCAATCTTTGCTGCTTAACTCACCAATGTTGCTGGCTAAAACTCACCAACAGGGCCGTGGCCGCTCCCGTGGCGATCCGCCAGGACCTCACCGTGGCGTCGTTTCATTTGACCGATGCCTCGGTCGATAGCTGCGTCCGGCGCTTGCGGGAGCTGCGGCGCCTGCGCTTGGGCGGAGCCATCACGGTGCGCGGAGGGTTAGGCTCAGGTGGTGCGATTTTATAACCGAAAATGGTGGCTTAACCAACAGAAAATGGTGGCTTAACTAACAAAAAATGTGGCTTATCCAGCAAAAAAATGTGACTTATCCAAACAAAAATTGCGGTAGAATGGAGATATCGCGGGTGGGTATAGATCCTTAATGTGGCAAACCGAATGCCATAAACCATCGGCGATACCATCAGACATGTGTATGAATCGTGAAAAAGGAACTATTTCCTGTTTTTCTTCGGGGTTGCTATAAGTTGATGCTTATAAGTTACTGGTAAAACACAGGGAAATTAACCCAAAGACCCTGTAGGCGAACTTTTCCAGGCTAGGAACTATCGCGATCTGGACATGTGCTTGTTGTCTTTCTATATCTCTCTGTTTTCCCGGATAGAAACTTGGTTTAGGTAAATGAGACTGTCGGGTTGGTGGTTGGATGTTAGTTGCTTCCTGAGCTGTCAGAGTTGGTGCCTTGGATTGTGGTTAGGACAATATGGGTTTGTCGTGGTTTGTTTGAAAACAGGATACCCCTAATACCATTGAATCAAGGCCCAATTATCGTATATGATTGGTTTTATTTTCAGACAAACCCTCGTGTTCTCTTCCCTGAAGCTTTCACACTATGGATAACAAACGCTTGCCAAGCCCTGACTATTTGGTAGTTTTGCGATGGTAGCTTGGAGGACGGAAAAAAGGCTGCGATTTTTTTTTTGCACAATGTTGATTTTCAGACAGACCCATGTCGCAGCCAGGATGAATGTTTCCAACTGCTTCGGAGCGTGGCTAAGCAGCCACGTCTGGAGTCCTTCTCGCAGGGGAGCCCAGTAGGATTGAGAAGCCACAGGGCGCATTGTGCTTCGGAAACTTGGACTGGATGGATGGTTCCAAGTTAGAAGAATTGGGTGCTATATAATTATCACTGGAATGAGGTTCAATTCTGGTCTGGCTGTTTGCTAGTGAAGTGATGTTCTCAATCGTTGTAAACTGTTACACTTCTGGTTTTATGTGGCTTGTAGTGGCCCAACGTTAGAGGATAGGAAGTGGACAATTTTTGGCTTTGATTGACTTAGATGATCGGGAAACAAGTTCTGAAAGTTGTTGGGGTTGTCACTTTGTGTAGGATGCTGCAACCCTTTTCAGTATGAGATGTAATATACCGCAATAGAATGAGTATTAAGGTTTCTGCTGTTTCTTGTGAGCAGGCGGAAAGCAAGTGCATGCTTTACTTTCAACATGGCCTGCTCCCGACCACAAGAAGCATGTTTCATGTACATCTGAAAGCGATTTTTGTATGTGATTTGCTCAATCCCACGTGCAGGGTAGACTCTATAGGCGCCCAAACTAGGATTTCCTACGGTTGGAAGCCCGTTGGGTACCTCAAGTTGTCCTTGGAAAACTTACTTTGAAAGTTTCCACGCGGGAAAAAAACAATTGCAAACATGGGAGAAAAACATGCTTTGGTCTCAGTTCTCTGATGCTGGCCTTCCCTGGTGCCAATATGGCGCCTCCTGGCCGAGGCTGTGGTTTTCGGGTGTCACACCTGCTGCTTTGGAGCAAGCTCGATGGGATATGTCCCTTGGAGATGTGGACCCCGGCCCATCCCTGGCCATGTATGTTACTATGACGGCCCATTTTCTTTTCCGGCATATCTACATATTTGGGATGAATATCTCCATTGGCTTCTATTTTGCAGAGCGGCTGAAGCCACCAACCAGTGTTGCTTGCTGCCAAAAATGGGAGAGGGCACCATGCCTACTTCAATTCGTTCATACCCAACCGAGGCCTTGGACTTATTTCGATGTTGAGCTCGAGCTGTCAAAATTCGAAGATCAAGAATGGATATTAAGCAAGATCATTAAATTACAAATACGGGCCGTATTTCCAACAAATTTGAATATAATTTTCACGAATAAGAAAAAAATATTTGGGGAAATTATTATTGAAAAATATTGAAAATATTATTTTAAATATAAATATAATCAAATAATATAGAATTAATTATATTATTTTAATAATTTTAAATATTAAAAAAATATATATATTAATTCGGATATTTATTTTGATATAATATAATAAATATATATTTTATTATGTATTAATTAAAATATAAAATATATAATAATTATTTAATATATATAAATTAATATATTTATATATAAATATATTTGATATTCTTAAACAAAAAATATTAATAAATATATATTTAGATTAAATATATTTTTAATTAAAATATTATCTAAAAATAATTTTATTTAATAATACATATAAATATATATATATTATAATTTGAATATATCTTATCTTGATTTAAGAGCTATGTGGGCGAAATTTTTGTAGAGTATAGGCGGACAAGATTATATACATATATTTATGTAGATATTTGTGTACACATTTATAATTACATATATATTACATATACATTACATATATATTACATATACATTACATATACATTACATTTATATATTACATATTTAAATTTTAAGATCTTGTTTTACGTAAATAAGGTTTTACGGATATATAATATATGTTCGTAAGATTTTATCTATATAAAATTAGATTTTACGGACATTTATACATATGTGAAAAAACAATTGTTGGGGTATATGTGACACATATTGCCCATATATGTTGTAAATAAATGCGGAAATTATATGTATATACGTATATAGCCTTTAGGCTCTTTATAAAGTATAGCTCTTGAACCAAATTAAGATATATCTAATTAATTGGTCGAATATATTTTTATATTTTAATATTATAATAAATATTATTATTATTTATAATTTTAATAAATTTTATTTTATTAATTTTAAAATAAATATATAAAAATATATTAAACATAAATAAATTATGTTTTATTTTTTTAATTTTTTTTTAGGGTATTAATTAGGTTATGAAATAATTTTGATTGAGGAATAATTTTTTAAGGAATAAATATATAATTTTGTATATTGGAATTTGAAAATTATGATTTCCCTCTGTTAAGATATTTCGAAATAAATTAAATTTGGAATAATTTTTTATAATTTAAAATATCGTAAAAGAACCCATATATTCTATATTTGGTCTGGTCTTTCTAAAATCCATTCTTAGCATGATGTTGGTTACTTAATTTTTTTTATTGGAAATACCAATTCCAATTATTTAAGATATCATATACGTTGGATAATTATTACCAATCTTTTTTTACAGCATATTTGTACATATAACTAGTGTCCGGTTGGGTACCATTTTGTGGATTTTTCCCTGGAAATAAAAATATTCTAGGAATATTGGAAATACCTGATATTCCTCAAAAATCAAAATAAATTATTACCAAATTCATTCAGAAATTATCAAGAATTAGAAAAAAATAAATAAAACCCAAATATTTCCCATTCATTCCTATTATAACCAACAAATTTTTTTTAAAAGGAAATAAAACAAATAATATGGAAAAAATAATAAAAAATATACAAAATCGGGAAATCCTCTTAAAAAAAACCAAATTAGGTGTCATTTTATGGTTTTTCCCCCCAGGAGAAATTATTCTAGAAATATTAAAAATGTCTAGTATTCCTCAAACATAAAAACGAATAATTATTATAATCACAAAATAAATTAATAAAAAAAATAAATCAATAATAAATAAATATTTTTTTTTTCCCATTTATTCCCATTAAAGACAAAACCACCAAATTAATATAAAAATTAGAAAAATATTCAAAACCAATTAAATTCATATTCAGATTACTAAAAAAAAATATATATATTTAAAAATATTATTCTAATTTTTTTAAATCTTATTTAATTATCTTAAAAATTATTTAAATCCCAATTCTGCAAAAAAGGAAATCGTTTTCGATTATTTATACATAGTTATTTATAATTATTTATATTTAATTAAAAATAAAATATATTAATATTATTTTAATATTTTTTCTTTAATATATTTAATTATTAAATATATATTTATTTAAATTTAATATATATCAAAATAATAATTTTATTATTTTAAAATTTAATAATAAAATATATCTTTAAAATATACCTTATAATAAATTTATATAATATTTTATTATTAATATATTAATAAGAAAAATAAAATATATTTAATTATTTAATTTCTTAATTATATTAAAAACAAAAATAAAATAAAATATATAAATTAATTTATATTTATATATATTAATAATTATATAATATATTATTATTTTTAATTTAAAAATATTATTTTTTTAAAAATTATTATTTATATTTATTTTATTTATAAAATATTTATAAATTATTTAAAAAATATTTAAAAAATATTTAGAAAATATTTAGAAAATATTTATAAATTATATAAATTATATATAAAATATTTATTGTCGCCGTCGATCCGGATATTTAATTAATCAAAGCCGAAATTTCTTGTCGTATATACGTTATAACAACAAAATTTATATATATATATTAAATATATTAAATATTATATATTTATTTTTATTAATTTCAAATTAAAAAAAATTATATATATTATTTATATATATATATTTATTTATTCTTATAAATATATATTATAAAATATTATATTTTATTTTTAATGAATATATCAAACAACAAATAATTTTAATATATAAATATATTTAAAATTAATAAATATTCTAATAAAATGATTTATTTCCTTTATTTCAATGTATTTTCCAATCAGGTTGATTTATTCCAAATGTTATCTTTTTATTAAATATTTCCAGTTGAAATTTCAGAAGCCGGCATGGGACCTGGGGCATGTTTGTAGGGAGACCCTACCTGGCAATAGAAAATTAATTTATGATGGTTCAAAATCCCGAAATCCGTTCGAGGTGAGGCCCCCAAATGATAGCCAAGTTGGCGCACAATTCACTTGGTTAACGTTATTTGTGGATATTTATGGATATACCGTTAGGTATCGTTAGGTTACCTATAGTTAATGGGTTTTTAAACCAACATAACTGGGGGCCTCACCTTATTCCATGGTTGTTGATCATCTCCAATGTAATGACCCCATAGAGGCAACACTGTCCATTTGTGTCTGAAAATGTGGCATCCCAAATGGCTGTTTCAATGGACAAAATGATGATATGATAATGATGATAAACCATCAATTTGGACAAAACCATTTGGTTTTTGCGCGCAAATTCTAGAAAAGAATGGGTGAACATGGATGAAGAATGAAAAGAAAACACTGCGGATTCTTGCTTCCCAGAAGCCGGTATGACGAACGAACGTGAAATAAGTCGAAGCCACCTATTGTTAGTCATGAATTATTGATCACTCGTTTATTTCCGCTTTTGGATTCAGTGTAATATTATGTAATATTGATGCTGTCAGAGTTTGCTAAGGCTTTCTGAATGAGTCCAAGGCTAATCCGAGACTCTTGGATTCAACAATTGAGGTTTTGAATACGGGATAATACGCTTGCTCGGTCCCTTTGTATATTTTTGTGGGGTTGGTTAAGAGATGTTGAAACTGTAGATTCAACTCATCTTCTCCCCTTCCTCAGATCCAACGAATTTCACTTGAATCAGGTATGAGCCAAAACTGCTCAGTTTACGGCCTTCCTTTTAGGTCCAACAAACAGTTTTACATTGGTGCCGTGCCTGGTGCCATAGGTTTAATGCCCGTCCGGTCCGGTTTTCTGGCAAGCTGCAAATTGCTTTGGACTTCGATCCCAACCTCGACCGCTGAAGCGCTTCGATCAATACCTCGGTAGATCCTGCGATTCTCCATTTGTGGTGGCCTATGATCCTCCATCATGATGGTTTGAGGCTTTTGGATGGTTTTGGATCAAACCTCCATCTTTGGTTGATCCCAGCCCAAAGGCCCAAACTCAATCAAGACAAGGGAACCGAAAAAGGGATTCTGCAATTAAACATCCCTAAACCAGTTTTTCAGCAATGTGTTAATTTCATACATTGCGATATTCTAGTATCTTCTAGTAGCATTACTAACTTCCAAAAGATCTTTAAACAATCGGACTTTACATTTCTACTTCAGTAGGATTTGTTACATGGTTATCTTTCTGATTTTTTTTTTAATGTCGAGCCGAGTTGCGGAAGTCGCAGCCTGAGCGATGGCGACAGCATTCACATTGGGGAAATAACTATTGGAACCAAAGAAAAAATGAGTTTAGCCAAACGCATTGGGCTTCGAAAGCAGAAAATACTTTGACGCGCAGCTTTACATGGGACACTTCCCATGTTTGGGGGATGACCATCTTCTGCGCTGCTCCAAGGCACTGAAACTCTGTCCAAGCATAACTTTGCTTCCGCTGCGTCGGCCATTCAGAAACAACTCGAACTTCAGCTTCGCCTTCTCCTGTAACTGGCAGGGCGCACTACCATTGTTGTTGCCAGGTGGATTGAAAAGATCATGAGGAGATGATTGTTAACCCACCCATTGGCGGAGACCCCACCCATTTGGTCTGGGCTTATTTTTTGGGCAAATCCTAAGCAGCAAACAGCAACTACTTAGTCTGGGGGATGACATGCGTAGGGTGCTGCTTGAATCATCTTGAATCCCCATAAAACACATATGAAAAATGATGGATATAAAGGTTAAAAGGAAAAACTTTAACCCCAAACAAATGAACTCTGCAAATTTATCCTGGTGAAGTTACCCTGCGTAAGTAAGACATGTTGCCGTCCACATGGACGGTTTGCAGCATGGTACTCCCGTTTTTGTTGGTTAGGTCACCATGTGTGATGTTTAATGCCACTTGAATCACCATGAAATTATATCATTCTCACATCAAGATCCCCAGGAATTCTATAGAATTCTCCCATTATGATGTTATTTTTATCATGTTCTTACCATCTTTGATGCTTACTATATCCCCATATCCCCAGGATATCCCCAGGATATCCCCAGGATATCCCAAGCACCTTGCCATTTCCATCCCCCACCTCGCAGAGCACCGCCACAGCGCACTGTCCGTCGCTGGTCAGCGCGGTGCCCAAGGGGAAAAAGACCAGGCGCAGCGTTACGCCTGGGTATGAGTTCATATAAATGTTGGATAATCTATGATTATCCATGATTATCCCCAAATATATATATATATATATTAATATATACCATGTCATTATATGTAAATATCCAATGATATTTTCAATTCGGAAAACTATCTACCCTTTTTGCAATTTTTTGATAGGTGAATCATCGAAGTGGGATAAATATGGACCATTTTCTATTGCAAACTGTAAAATTACCAGTGCGGTTTGGTGATGTTCGATGTTTGATGTGGTTAATGTATGTTAATATGGGATTTCAATGGATCTGATTTACTGAAAGAAAGTGGAAGTGACTCACCGAAATAGATCGGTACGTGTAAAATTGAATTGAAAGGCGTCAAAGGATTGGTTTTCCATGCTGACCGTACTAATCCTGTCCTTAACATGGCCGTCCTATCCTGAATATGGCGGTTTGAAGCTGAACATTCCCCACTATATAAACGGAACATAGAATCAGATTTACCTTGCAATTCCAGGAATACCCGAGCTTGAGCTTGGGGGTATTCCATGTGTTGCATCCCCTTCCGGATAAAATTGCATGTCTTTAAGCGCAAAAAATGACAGAATTCAGCCGGTTGGGCTTGGGACTTTAAAAAAAAAACACACTGCTGCGGCACCTGCCACTGAGAACTTTGGGCTGTCAACCCCTGGCGAAGGGCAAGGACTGGGGACGCAGAGGCAAGCCATGTTTGATTGCTGGAAGGCAGGGATGGCAGCCCCAGTGAGTGGAGCATGTTGGAGCTTTAATAATCCCTTCCCCTATAGTGCTAAACTTCCCAAATACAAAAGAAACAGGTTCGGGTTCCCCAAATGCTGGAATTTGGATTCTTTTAAATTGGGGGTCTCAACTAGGCCCTTTTAAAATCAATTCCGCAAACCTAGCCTTTGAGGATAAAGTAAACAAATGTCACTTGGCGGTTCTTAGGGTCCTCAAATTCCCCTCTCTCTCTTTTTATCTCTCTCATTGGTCTTTTTTTTGGTCTTTTTAGGAAACCCTCCTTCGAAATCCAATATTTTGGCAATATCTGACCTTAGGTTTTAAACATGAACTTAACAATTGTTTGAGCGCGACCACCTCTCTTGTTTTTGGGGACTCCTTAATGCCAGACACAACTTAATAGAGAAAACAAATCCAGGATGGGATGATGATCATGGCGCACATATTTTTCAAACAGAAGAACTTGGTCTCCAACAGCTCGTCGCAGTTTTCCACACATTCCCAGGGCTTGCTGTTTCTTGAAGCACCATTGATTATCATCGGCCCTATGTGCCAGAAGGATAGCGGATGGGCATCCATTCGTACACTAGCAAATGTAACATCCATCACAAGGAGCGGAACCATGCCCATTTGCCGAGACAGGTAATTCCGTCAAGAGCCGGCGAGCGTTTGATCTTCATAAGTTTGATAATCCTCTTCCCCTATTACTAAACTTCCCCAAGTAAGAAACCGGAGACTGGGAATTTGATATTCAAAACCACGAGAAACTGCCAAAACTCATGGTTCAATGCCCAACCAGAGATCAATTTGTAGGATCCCCCCAAAGTCGGGTAGAAAAGGAATTTATCACTGCTTCAGTACTGCTGATTTCCCAGAAACTCTGGAAGCCGCCTCGGCCCCGAGGCCAATCATGTCCAAAGTCGGGGCCTCAGGCATTTTTCACCGAAAAAACCTGGGGAGATTCAAAAAAACATGGGCGATGTCGTCATGATTTTAATGATTTGTTAGAAGAAAAACATGGGGGATGTCATGATTTTAATGATTTGTTCGAATAAAAAATGATTTGAGAGGGGGAACACGAAAGGTAGGTGATCAAGAAGGGGAAGCAAAGCCTCTCTGTGTAAAAGTTGGCTGTGTGTAAACGCGTGCTGTGTGCACAAGTTTCTGTGTGCAATTTGTGTCTGTGTAAAGACATTTGTGTGAAAGCATCTGTATGTAAAAACTGTTGTGCGTAAAACCTTCTGCGTGTAAAACCTTCTGTGCGTAAGACTTCTGTGCGGAGAACTTTCTGTGTGTAAAAACCGTCTGTCTGTAAAAACTGCTGTGCATATTTCTTTGTGCGTGAAGGCATCTGTGCGAAAAGGTTTCTGCTGTGTAAAAATTGTTCATTATTGTTCTGGGTAAAGTTTCTAAGTGCAAAAAAGTCGGTCTGTAAAAATGTCTGTGTGCAGTCTGTGTGTACAAGGTTCTCTGTGTCAAATGTTTTTTGTGTATGACAAAAACATATGTAAAAATTGTTCTGTGCAAAGGTTTCTCTGTGGAAAAGGTTCTGTGTGTAAAAACACCTATGTGCCTGCATTTATGCGCGCAGAAGCATCTTTGTACAAAACATCTGTGTGTAAATACTTCCTTCTTTGCGTAAAAACCTCTGTGTGCAAAGGCGTCTGTATACATTTTTTTTGTGCACAAACCTCTCTGTGTAAGAATATCTGCGCGTAAAAGCTGCTCTGTGTAAAGGCTTCTGTGCGTAACGCCGTCTGTTTGTAGAAACGTATCGGTGCAAAATGCGTCACCACAGCCAAAACGCAAAAAACAATGGAACAAAAGAATCCAAGATCAAATGCTTGATGTCGTTTCCGTTGTTGATGATGGCGATGATGTGCGCAGGGCCCCGCAAGGCGTCATTTTGGCTGTCTAAAGTCAATGTTTGAAAGCCTTCGGAACTAATTACTTTCTTCGAGTGATCCCCACCAAGTGACACTTTTTTTTGACATATTTTCAGACATGCTATCCGGCATTCGCATTTTATCTCATATATTTTCGGCAATTCTTTCTGGCATTGTATGTGGTATATCTTCGGAGATTCTTTGTGGTTGAGGTCCGGCGGGCAACACTCTGATCATACAGTTCGATGTTTTTGTTGTTGTTGTTGCTGGTTGCTGTTGCCGTTGCTGTTGCTCTTATTGTTCTTGTTGTTGTTGTTGTTGTTGCTGTTGTTGTTGTTGTTGTTGCTGGTTGTGGTTGTGGTTGTGGTTGTGGTTGTGGTTGTGGTTGTGGTTGTTGTTGTTGTTGTGGTTGTTGTTGTTGTTGTGGTTGTGGTTGTTGGTGTTGTTGTTGTTGTTGTTGTGGTTGTTGTTGTGGTTGTGGTTGTTGGTGTTGTTGTTGTTGTTGTTGCTGTTGCTGTTGCTGTTGTTGTTGTTGCTGGTTGTGGTTGTTGTTGTTGTTGTTGTTGTGGTTGTGGTTGTGGTTGTCGTTGTGGTTGTGGTTGTGGTTGTTGTTGTTGTTGTTGTTGTTCTTACTGTTGTTGTTGTTGTTCTTACTGTTGCTGTTGTTCTTACTGTTGTTGTTGTTGTTCTTACTGTTGTTGTTGTTCTTACTGTTGTTGTTGTTGTTGTTGTTCTTACTGTTATTGTTGTTCTTACTGTTGTTGTTGTTGTTGTTGTTGTTAGCCCTGCAGCTTTTTTCTCAGTCTCGTAGTGGCCTATAATCGTCAAATAGATTGTGTTTTCGCGTTTTTTTTGAAACTCCTGGGGCCAAAAAAAACTCCATAAATACTGATGCTTTTTGCGCCTCGGAAGCCCAAAACCACGGTATTTATATACGATGTTGTTTGCCTTTGGTAGCAAAACCCACGGTATTTACAGTGTTTTTTGGACAGCACCTAGCAAAACCACTGGTATTTATATACGCATTTTTCGGCATGTTACAAGAACTACTTTTTCCATGCCAAAGGCACAAAAACACTGTAAATGAGAGTGTTTTGGATCTGCTTTTAGGGTTCGTTAAGGGGTTGAGGGGGGGTATCTAAAATGAACAGCAATCGTCTGAATAATCAGGCAACTGGGCTGGCCTGCCTCCCCTTTACGAACTAAACTCAAGGTAGCACCACTGGAGCTACCTTTCGTGATAAAAATTGTGATTGAAGCAAGAATTCAACGAAAAGTTGAGGCTTCAATTTGAAAAAATGGTGATAAATGAGGTGTTCAGCAAGAACACTGGGGAAATTCATGAGCACAACAGGAACGTAAAGCCGCCAATGCGGTGAGATCATCCCAGTCAGCGCCGCCTCACTATGGGATGTTGAAGGTTTATCATATGGTCATATTTTGTCAATATAAATACATATATATATATACACATATAGTGTATAAATATGACTATACATACACATAGTATGTATGTGTATATATATAATATGTGTGTGTGTGTGATCCTTTTTCATCCTGTTTCCCCATTGAACTAGCATAAATTGAGAGTAAGTCCCTTGTCGTCAAAAACTCAAGTCATGGGACCTTCATCCAACAGCCACCGCAGCTGGCGCTGCTGGACTGTTAGAGTGCCCACTCTGGGTCTGGTGGCCGCGCCAAGGCCTGGTATCGTTTCAATCAAGTGCCCCAGTTTGGTGCAAAAATCCACCAAACACAGGGATTCAGTGAGAAAAATTGCATGATTTTAGCCCATCTATATAGATATAGATATATATAGATATAGATAGATATAGATAGATATAGATAGATATAGATAGATATAGATAGATATAGATAGATATAGATAGATATAGATAGATATAGATAGATATAGCTAGATATAGCTAGATATAGCTA
>Ga0126342_10005202_pt1 | contig 22601 bp, 15 predicted proteins | sample Cyp1metagenome_FD_92528 | JGI IMG/M metagenome (GOLD analysis project Ga0126342, IMG submission 92528) | Coral microbial communities from Lord Howe Island, Old Settlement Bay, Australia - Cyphastrea 1 metagenome | ecosystem: Host-associated > Invertebrates > Cnidaria > Coral ...
AACTAGGCAGATTGCCACACGCAGTCATAGACAAGGAGAATAGTTCATAAGAACATAAGCAGCTCACATGCATGTACAACCTGATTAGCATCTTCAATGTGGTCAACATTTTCAGTTTCCCCCCCAAAAAATGGGGTTTCTTTGTTGTAAGTTTTCTGTTTTCCCCCACATTTGAGGGTTGTTTTGTAGTGTTTTCTATCAACGTTTTCTATTTTGAGGGCCTGGTTTCAGTTAGCTGAAACTTGCACTGTTTCCTATAAGCCAAAAATACTGTAATGGCCCCAACCTACTGGCAATGCACCAGCCGAAGGCTTTCGAATCCCCATACAAAATAAAAGCAACATGGTCCGACATACCAGAAGCACCTGTTTCCACAATACGGACAATGCGTTTCAAAATACCCCAATCTCAAACCTCCAAGGCTCAATTTTGAAGCATGCAGCGGGGATTTGCAAGGAGCTGGGGCCTTCGATTGCCGCTGCAACGCAGACCTCTTCCGAAGCCTGCGGCAATCCTGGCAAAAGTCCGAAAGCCGACAGGGGTGAAACGCAACACTGCTTAGCGACAGCCGATCAACAGGATCCGCTTTTGACTCGCCCACATTGAGACCGAAGATGATTGGACTCCGATGAAGAAGTCACGGAAGCGGGGGCATGCAGCATCAGAAAGGGCACCAATCGAGCTCTGTCGAAAGGAACCTCGGCTTTCAAGACTCCGGCGGCCAGCCACTTTTGGAACCCGAAACTCGAGCTTTCGGGCGGGTCCTGGATGCTAAAGGCAGTCGTGGACCCGTGGGGGATGCTGAAGGACTGCCGCTTGTTGGTCGCGCTTTTTTCTCTTGCACGGTTGTCAATTTGAAACACGGGTTGCCCAGCTTGTCAGCCTTTAAACTACCAGACTTGCAATTTAGCATTCACAGCTGTCAAGTGAAAAAGGTCGTGCTGACAAGTGGGGTAGATCTTTTCCAAAAGTCAAGTGGGTCTTTAGGACGTTGGCAAAAACCTTCGCTGATGTGGCCTTGTTTGCTGCTCAGCTAGAAGGAGGACAACATAATTACATGGCAGTATCAGTCGACAACCTGGCCAAAGGATTAGAAAACCTTTAACAACCTGATCGTGTGATTTTTTCAGGAGCAGTATGTGACGATCAAACACACAGAGATCGAGCACACTTTTTTTGATCCTGAATTTTGGTCGCACCTTTCCTGTATGCCTGGCTTTCTCCCATCCCAGCTGTTTGAAGATAAGGACTGGGGCGGGGCTTTGGCTCGATAGCCTGATGGGCGACTTCACATATGCAAGTGAATGCACCTCAAACTGCTGCAAGCACGCACACACACACACACACTTGGCTTGCTTGTGGCCAGGCAGAAAATCGCACCCGGCTCTCAAAAGTGCTCTGAGACTGTCGGTTTTTTTAACACTTTTGACGTCCAAACGTGCTTTGGGCCACAGCCGCGTGCAAATTTTGAACATTTCAACTCAATTTCTAAAAGCTCTGTGTTACTATTTTGACTTACAAAATGTGCTTGGCGCCACAGCCGCATGCAATTTGTGAGCATCTAAGCTAGCAAAAGTGGCCCGAAACTCTAGGGCTTTGTACGTTTTGACATCGACACATGCACTTTTTCGACATCTCAACTAGCTGGTCCGGACGTGTTCTTTTTTTTGGTTGTTTAGTTTCTCATACCGGAGATGGCTCCGCGCCCGCTGCTTTAGGGAACGTATATATACTTTTCGACTCCGGGGCCCCAAAACATTAGGAAAACACGGTGTTCCGCGACTTTTCTACCTTTTCGCGCACCTTGATTTTCTTTCTACAGATTCTTTCTCTTAGACTGTTTCTCTTGTCTGACTGACCTTATGACTGCTCTCACCACTGTTGCTGCAACTGCTCATAAGTCGGAAGTCTGACTTTTAAATTTCCTTCGACAAATAAACCGTAAAATGGGATGGTTTGCTCTACCACCAAAGAACTTGGGTCAAAGCACGACAAAATGTGCATCGCAGGTTGCCAGCTGAGACCGGGCAGGAAAGCGTGTGGAAACCCATGTGCCGAGAAGCTGAAACCTAAATGAGACAGGTACTCCCCAGACACCTCTTGATTATCCCACTGATTTGGGCATTTGATATACTCATGATTTTGGGGCCCAGCTTTGGGGATAGTTAAGAGAACCTACGAGTCCATGTGTGTGCTTTCAATGGGGGTTGTGTCTGAGAAAAGGGTATAGCGCCCAACGGCACAATGGCACGGCGCGTTTATATACTTATTCAGAATCTGATGATTAACGAGAGGATCTAGGGGGCACTCTCTTTTCAAACAAACCCACATGGGGATAAGTGCGAACCAGTTAGAAACAATTAGAAATAATATGTATTTTTGCAGAATACCATGATTTTTTTGTCGGATTCCACCCCAAGAGACGCTGCATTTGGCCCCCCAAAATGAGGTATAAAACCAACCAGTTTATGGGGACCTAATGTAAAGCCAACAATGTGAGTCAGGCCTTGTGAAAACAGGAGATAGGCTCTCAAATTTATGGCAGTTTTGATGTGGACAGACCCATGAGATTGCATGAAACTGCATGAACATGCCATGAACATTTCAGGTACAGTAGATGTTAAATTGGTAGTGATATGGAAATATTATTTCAATGATTCAATGTGTGTTTTTCCATTTTTTCCATTCCACCTGCGATGATTATGACTGTAATCGTATTGACTAACATTTTTGGGTGGCTAAAACCACTGACCGGTGGTCGAATGTTCAGTTTGGCCCGGCCCACGACTGGGGAAAACTCACCCAATTGGGCACGTTTGTCAGTTTCATCTCTGTGATTATGAATGGTCGATCCCTAGGAAATCATTCCAAATTTCCTGTTCGGGATTTCATGCCCTATGAAGAATTATATAAGCCTTGTGCCCTGTTCTGGTTCTTAAGGACCAAAAACTCCTGGTTTTCTCATTAAGCAACTCTTCGTCTTGTCGAAACAATTCGAGCAAGGTGGTAAGACGGTTAGAAATCATATCCATTCATATCCCATTTGCCTCGATTCACCTTTTGAGTGGTACCAGCCTAGCCTTGCTGATTGGTTATCACTGCGCAGTCGGTTTTGAACCCGTGGAACCCAAAAGGAGGTATGTTACCGAAGAACCAACTCTGCAGGAACTCTTCGATGCCCTGAGAGAACCATGTTTTTGGTTGTTTCCTAGAATCGAAGGGAATACACAGGAAAATCCCATAAAATCCCCATATGTGAATATATTTGATGCTGCATTCCATTGGTTTCCCGTGACAATTCAACAAAACAAAACAACCTAAAAATATTTGATGATATTTATTTTTTTGCCTAAGAGAAACATTTATGTTCTGTGTTTCAGGCTCCAAGATAGACCCCCACGAGATTGAGGCTGGGCAGAAGCGCGGAGGGATCTCCCCGCGCGTTCCTTTGGTGGACGCAGGGGAGCCCAGAAGAGTCTTGACCAACTCATGGGGATTCAGCCATGGGAGACATGGGAATGGAAGCTGCCTCCCTGTATTGGTTTCGGGGGCCCCAGGCCCATAATCCTACATCTCTTGCATGGTTGAGACATTCCGGGGTATTCCTGTGATGAAACGAGTGAAAGCACCAGCCCAGTCATGATGGTTGAAAGTTGAAAGATGTTGAAAGTTTCTGGTTGTGGGGGTACGACTTGAGAATTTGGTGTTCAAATTCAGATCCTAGTGACATTTTGCGAAGTGCAGTGGTGAATGTGGGGATCCCTGACAGTCAATCCAGGAGTTCTAGGCAGCTGTGGCTCTTTTTAAGGCACCCATGCCACTACGATAGCTCAGTTGCTTGAACAAACTGGGTGAATTCTATGAATTCTATGGATTTGGGCAGATACAACTGTAGGATACTTGTTGGTAATCGGGGTCACCCACACTTCGGGGGCCACATTTGAAAGACGAGGCGCAATCTCATCCATCCAAGTCCATGTTCGCAGCAGCCAGCGAGGCGCAGACCATGATGGGGAAAAGATCATACCATCAAGTTCATTTCCAAATGGTTCTCATGTGGATTCCAGTTTTTTTTTGGCGGGAGCGATTAGGAGCTATGAGTCTATGACTGGTTGGTGGTTTGGAACATGAATTTAATTTTTCCATTGGGAATGTCATCATCCCAACTGACTGGTATTTTTCAGATGGGTAGGTATACCACCAACCAGGTTGAGTAATGATCCAGATTCCACAACATGGGAAGCCAAGGAGCTGCAAATAGACTTTCCCAGCGAGTTTCCCCCTGGGCCACGCTGCCTATGACATCCCATGACATTGCAGGATTTGGGTGGTGATATGTATCCCAATTTAGGTTGGTTTCAGTTTCAATATGTTTCAATTTATCCTATTTCAGGTGGTAAAACTTCCGTTCTTGGTGTTTCAGTGAGCTTCAGCTCCTATTTCAGGTGGTCGAAAAGAAACCTATTGGTGGTTGTTAAACTCCTATGCTTGGTGATTCATTTCCCATTTTAGGTGGTTAAGCTCACGTCGGTCACGTCGGTGAAGCTCCTGGGAACCACTGGTTGAACTCCCGGTTTTAGTGAAACTTGTTGCTTTCTTAGGCGCTACACGCAGGGCAATAAAAAAGAACAACCTAGACATGATGCCAAGGTCAAGTTACACCACAGGGTGGTTCAAAAAAACACCGTAAACCCAAGTTCACCTAGTTTGTTCCAGCAACTTAGCTAACAAAATCACATTAAAACATAATGAAATCACACTCAAATCACCAATAAAATCACCAATAAATCACCATTCAACCCTATTAAATCGCCGTTTTGGCTGGTGGCAACTCCCCCAGCCCCAGTGTTTCGGCGCCAGGACGGTACAGTGCAACTCTGGTCCTTTGGCCGCCGGCTGCTGCGGCAATTGTGCGGTTGCTCAGGACTGGGAACTGATTTGGAGTGTTTTTGGTGGTGATTTCATGGGAATGAGATATAATGGGATTGAATGGTAATTGTATGATGATTCAATAGGATTTAATGGTGATTTATTTAGATTAATGGTGATTTCATGGGATTCGAGTGAGATTTACTGGGAATCTAGTGGGCATTTGTATAGGTAATTATGTGTATATATATATACCAGTGGGAGGAAATCCACTACAATAGGGAATCGATTCAGGGGAATTGTTTTGGGGTGGGTTCCTTACCTTAAGCAAAGCCAAGCTGATTTGGAGTTGTTTGGTGGATTATCGCGGAATATTATGGATTAATGATAATATGGATCTAGTATGGTTTGATATGGATTACCATGAGGATCCATGAGGGGATACCACATTTAATTGTGAATTATCAATGATGAATCAAATGTAAGGATATCATCGGGAAATGATGGTTGATTGGCCGGTTTTATTTTCATTACCTGGGATCGAATATAAGATAACCCAAAATATTGAAAGCCATTACAAATCATTGTAGTAAAATATGGCGGTTTTACTAACATAGGGTTTGATAAATTGATTGTTTATTGTCATAAATTGAAAAGGGATCATACCAATCCATTATTGGAATGGCTACAAACAAACCGGTAGAACTTGATCGCAACCAGGTCTGTGACACTGCTCAAATGAGTTTTAGGGAGCTAGCAACCCCAGATTCAACCATGAGAGCTGGTGAAAACATGGCTTTGACTGTTTAACCTCTGGTAGTTTTAACAAAAAGCATTGAAAATGGTCATTGATAGTTGATTTACATAGTAAACATGATGATTTTCCATAGTTATGTGAAAATTTACCAGAGGCTAACCTCAATAGATAGGGTCAAAGCAATGAATCAATGGATACCAGGGAACTGCACCCCAAGTGTGGGTCAAAACTATCAACAAGTCATTGACGTACTATCAAAACTTGGGATTTCAGCATGACATGTGACATGGGTGTGACCCTTCGCATTTCTGGGTAAACTCGCAGCGTGGTGGCTGCATGGCACATGGCTGTTGATGTATGCCAAGTTGTGTTGCTTCATCCACGTTCAAGTTGAACCCAGTTTGCCATAGTTTTCCTGAATTGATGGGAGAACAATCTCCAGGAAACCAGGACACCCCTATATTTCGGGGTAAAACACCGCGTTTTTCGATGTTTTTACTCCTTGGAAAAACCATCCGTTGATTCATGGTTTCGAAATGTGTCGAATGTTTCGAACGGCACAGCCACTGGCCCAAGGCCGAGACCGACAGCTGTGGGAGTCAGGCTCTCAGATCTGCAACAGTGGCGTCGCTGGCAGATCCCTCGTGTAAGCTGGAAATTGGAGGAAGTTTGAACTGTAGTGATATGTTCCTTTTGGATATACTTATTTGGCCATTGTAGTGATATACTTTTGGATTACAAGTGATATGTTACTACATTGTGATTTCTTGGCAATACTTGTATTATGTCTTTCTTTCATGTTTGGTGATTTTGGACATGTATGGATATGTTTATTCTTATGAGTAAATGTATTGGTAAATACAACATGACACACCGGAACAGTCAGATGGGTCCCTCATTCGTGGTCGCTTCCAACATGACACGCTTTGTGGAGCAATCTTTATGGATGGCTGTTATTTCTGGAAGTTTTGGGATCGAAAAATCCAAGAACTACATTGACCTCAGGTTGACCCATACCATCTATGTCGTAGCCAATTTCTGTGAGTCAATTGATAGGATAAACCAGATGGAACCAACAAAATGATTTGAATTTGTCTAACAACTCGGGGGAGATATCCCAGTCTTACGCAATTTCGATGGGGTCAGTGATAAACCACGGCAGCCAGACATACCTGGACACAAAACCGCATTTGTGGTTTTGCCGTGGCAAACAACATTTTCTACATCAAACATGGTTGGTTGGAACTTGAAAAACAAACTTGGTATAATATTAATATATATATATACAGTGCTTGTTTTTATACATATACATGGTACACCATGTCGGTACACTATGTTGGTTGTTGAATTCTCTACACCAAAACAAGTATATTATTACTCAGTCTGAAACTTGGTCACATATATTTTACTCTTTCATACCTGCTTGCTTGTGATCCCAAAGCCGAAAAAGCCCCTCACCATAAAAAGTGCATCGGCAGCACAACACCCTATAAAAAGATGCATTCTAGCCCATATTACTGGTTAGTTATTCCAATATCCCGATACTATAATATACTATAGTATATTATAATATACTATAGTATACTATAATATATTATAGTATACTATAATATGCTATAATATACTATAATATACTATAATACCCTATACTATAATATGCTATACTATAATATGCTATACTATAATATGCTATACTATAATATACTATAATATCCTATAATATACTATAATATACTATAATATACTATAATATACTTTAATATACTTTAATATACTAGAATATACTAGAATATACTATAATATACTGTAGTATACTATAATATACTACAATATACTACAATATACTACAATATACTTTAATATACTATAATATACTATAATATACTATTGATATACTATAATATACTTTGAAATACTATTAATATACTATATTTTACTATAATATATTAATACACTTTAATACACTTCAATATACTATAATACACTTTAACATACTATAATACACTATAATATCCTATAATATGCTATTATATACTTTACTATACTATAATATACTATAATTTCTACTATAGTTATGTATTCCAATACCCATCCCATCAATATCCCAATACTATAGTTATACCACAACTAGTTCCTGACCATAAATAGCCCATATAACTATAGTAATATTTAAATATACCATAACTACATAATTCCTGTGTATCTTTAATCAATGGCCATTTCGGGAACCTAAATTGGAGGTACCTACCATAAGGCCTATTTTTCAGGCAATATCCCCACAAAATATGGTCAAAAATATGGTACTAACGTACCTCCATTTTAGGATCCTGAAAGTCCCATTGATTTAAGTTATGCGGACCGAGGCCACACGACAGGCTGGCCCTCAAGGCGCCTGCTGACCTGGGTCGACGAAAACAGGTGCTTTTTCCGGACCCAAATAGATGGTTGGTAGCGGAAAACCGTATTAAAATATGGATGAGTTGGGGGTATATAGAGGTATCATGAGGCATCTTGTGTAGGAAAGCCCACAATTGTAATCATGGAGATGAATACACCTGATTTTCTATGAGGACAAGCCTGTAGATTTACAATCATGGTTTAATGCAGCTTTTGTTTGACCATATTTTTGGCAACAAACAAATCATTTTGAATTTGGATTTGAACAGATACATGTTCAACCCCTTAAAAGGGTTGAATTGCATGTTTGTTACAGTTGTAAACACAAGACATCCTTACTGGAGAGGTTCAAACATTATATATATATATATATATATATTATTATATACATATGTATATATATATACTCTTTATATATACATTATCTTGAGGGGTGAGGATTTGTTTTTTCACATGGTTCTTCAAGAACCGCAGCTTACCTCGCCACACAGATCGAGAAACCGGCGCATCTGGATCTGGACGTTGGCAGCTGGTGGGAATGCTGAGATTCACCCATGGAGCGCATATATATATATAGTATATATATGGAAAACCACCATACTATTAATGGGTAAATCCACTATAAATGGGCTATATATATATGGGCAAATTATGGTTAGTAAGAGGAATCATCCCAAAATGGCCGCAAGATTCAGGTTAGTGAAATATTATAATTTACCCAGATATATATAATTTTACATTAAAATGCTACATTGACTACATGTTGTAAATATTGTATGTATAAATATGTATAATGATTTATGTACATGGCTTCCAGCCACAGTCAGTAGGCCAGTGGGTGAAGTTCTGTGGGAAAGAAGACCGTGGTTGGAGGCAATGTCCACGGTACAGAAGCACCCTTAGAAACAGAATAGTAACAATGGATATATATATATATATCCTACGTTGTAATAGTGGGTTATCATACTAATATTCCAGTGCCTGTGAATCCATATACCTACTGAATACCAGATGTAATTCATATATTAAACCCATCATTACCCTCTGGCAAACATACAAAAAACGATGGAAAACCACCATGCTATTAATGGGTAAATCCACTATTTCTATGGTCATTTTCTATGTCACAAACTCTTTGTTTACCATATATATATATATTCATTAAACCTGATTTTTATATATATGTATATATCATTAGACTGTTATACTTTACCCAGATATATGGTAATTTCATATATCCAGATATATTGGTTTAGTTATAATTTACCATATCCATATATATATATTCATTAAACCAATATCTCTGGGTAGAAAACCCACTCATCACGACCCAGCCTTCCCTCCACTTCCCTCCACTTCTCGACCGAATCCATGGGATTTCCGGGGAATCCCCGGAACCGTTGCCGTAAGTGGAATGAATTCAGGCCAGTGAGAAAAATATAAGAAAATATAGCATTAATATACCATGAATTTACTATAGTATTTCCAGTGAAATATGAAAAATCACCAAAATGAATGGAGGCTTCAAGCTGGGAAAATCATCTATAAATGACTAAATCACTATTAAATGGAGGTTTCTAGCTGGCAAAATCATCTATTTCTATGGGCCATCTATACCATGGCGAACTATTAAATAACCAGAGGGTACTCTGAAGAATGGTATGTCATCCACATTAATGGTATATGAATGGTATATTAAATTGTATATATTCATACTCATTTACTCTGAATAATGTGATATGTAATGGGATAATGAATGGGATACACATTTATAATGGGACAATAATGGGATAATGAATACCAATTTTAATAATTTAACATAGCTATTGAAAATTGTCCATTTATAGCTGATTCACCCATAGAACATGTGATTTTTCCATAGTTATGTTAGTTTACCAGAGGGTATATAATGGGATAATGAAGGGGATACACATTTATAATGGGATGATGGTGGGATAATAATGGGATAATTAATACCGAGTTTATTGATGGGATAATACTGATAGTGGGATAATAATAGGGAATGGTATAATAATAATGAATAGTAACAATAATGATAATTCGAAATGGATAAGCATGTCATACTTAATAATACGAATCAACGTGACGACACAGCAAGCTGTGGAAGCTTGTCACGTCCAAAAATACTACTATTCATTGAATAAGCGGTTAGAAAGCCTTATAGACAGCCTTATTTATGGAAATACAATGAAATTACATGATAATACATATGTCTTTTCGATGAAATTGGCTCGTGGCATTTCTATCCTCTTTGATGGAAATTATGTAAGTCTCAGATACCAGTTGTTCAGTTGTTTCTCGGCACATGCACAAAGCAGTCACTAAAAGAAGCCATCGAAAGAGGCAGACTGACCTATTGTTTTGAATGTCGATCAGAAGATGGTAAACCTTAACTAATTAATGGTAAAACATAGTAAAATTATGTAGTCTTGTTTGTTTGGAAATGTATGCCGGTTTGGCTCAACAATACATTACCTCAACACATGGACAGAGTAAGTACTGAAAATGACTGTTTTTGCAGGTCCCTTAATATCCCAAGCTTGAGCCGTAAACCGTTCGGGCATATGTCGGGTGCACCGGCGCACGTATTGAACAGTTTCAGCGCTTCTGTGTGAATCATATTTACTGCCACTACTGCTTCTGCTACTACTACTACTACTACCACCCCTACTACTACTACTACTACTACTAGTACTAGTACTACTAGTACTAGTACTAGTACTAGTACTAGTAGCAGCACTAGCACTAGTATCAGTAGCAGTAGTAGTACTAGTACTACTACAACTACTGCTACAACTACTAGATACTAGTACCAGCAATACACCAGCAATACCACCACCACTACCACTACTACCACTATTGCTGCTACATGATTCTGGATCTGTTGATCCAGGAAGCCGGGTGGATTTTCTTCCCTATGAATCCCAGAATTGGATGAAGAGAATTGTACATGTCCCCATTGAATTACCCAAAAAAAAAAGTGTTTTCCTGGTGTCCTTCAATTTGCCCCTCAAACCAACCCCATGAAAGCCAAAGTGATGTAGCACCCGATTCATCTCAAACCATCCTAGCTGCAAGGTCTTTGAAGGGAGTACGTTATTATCATAAGCACAAGCAAATCTGGTTGGTGGTTTGGAACATTTTTTATTTTCCCATATACTGGGAATAATCATCCCAACTGACGATCTCATAGTTTTCAGAGGGGTAGGTATACCACCAACCAGAAATGGATTTTGATCCCCAAAGTTGAACATCCAAAAAAAATGTGGCACGAAGATTTTTCAAAATAGCTAGTAGCATAGCTAGAGATCTACCCTTTCCATTCATTGGGGATCCCCGTTTGTCAGCCATTGCTTGGGTACATGTTCCTCATTTTTTCCCAAATGATAAGGGGATACAGGGGGTTCTACTACCAAATGACCATTGGTGATTTTCTCATTATATCTCAGTATGTTGTAAATGTTCGTAGTTTGTATAATACTGGTTGGTGGTTTCACACATTGTTTATTGTCCATAATATATGGGTTGTCATCCTTCCTATTGACTTTCATATTTTTCAGAGGGGTTGAAACCACCAACCAGTTATATTATTCATTAGATCAGGTATTAATCACTAATAACCACTATTAATCACTATTAACCATGGTTTTGTAACCACCAACCAGAATAATTTTGTTTGGTTAAATTGAATATCAATCTAAATGAATTATTCGAAGAAAAAAAATCATGGTTAATTCAATACGGTCATGAATATCTTATGGTTGCCATTTGTAGGTTATAAATCCATGCCGGTTGTTTTAGTTCTTTTCACAATATCCAGTCTAGTTAAACCCAAACAATATGTAAGACATGTGTTTGTTTAAACACAAAAACTTGGTTGTAAAGCCACTAATGTGGTTAAAACCATAATAAACCATTCCCAAATGAGTTGTTTACGGCATTGTTTTAACAGAAAACCTGGAAATCTTCAAGATGAGTCTGTCAGCTCCAAGGCCTGGAGTGCATCCGGGCATCGCTTGTTGGCAGCTGGGCGGCCCAACTTCATGTGGATGACATGAGATGACTGAAGAGTGGTTTATGATTACCAGATATGATGTAACCGGCCTGGTAAACTAACATAGCTATGGATTTTATGGTGGTTTAATGGGATTCTATGGTGGTTTAATGGGATCTATATAATGGGATTTAATAGGATTTACACTCTGGTAAACTAACAGCTCGCGAACTGGAAAATCACGATCTTTTTCATAGGTAAATGAACTATGTCTATGTGCCATTTTCAATAGCAGACTGTTAGTCATTACCACAGGGTAAACCAAATGATGGCATCATTGATAGGTGACTTCAATGGTCTATGGACCGTTTATGGACCATGAAATTCAATGGTTTACACCCAATCAGTGGTGTAGATTCAGTGTAGATGTTAACTATGATGGCCTTATTTTTCAGAAACATCACTGGGGGGGGAAGCACCTTGACAAAAGACGGTTTTCTTTACGACCGTGTGGGAGGTTGTTGGTTATAACGATAGTTATGAGACGTTGCATTGTGATTGGTTGAACAACAAGTACTACTGATCAACATAATGAAACATCATCATAATCATGAACATAATTATACTACAATTGTTTGCTGTACTATACCAATGAAGTCAACATAATCATGATAACCTGGGAAACATAACAGAACTTGACAATGGGATGATGGCAATCAGACGACAATCAATACAACTCTATATTGGGATACTCGGGACCCAGCATGTGCTTGCGTTTTTTAGCCAACATATGAGAGTATGAGGTGGTCTGTATGTATAGTCCACTGGGATTTATATAATTGATAATTCCAATTAATTAAAGTATATGTATATATATATATATGTTTAACTCCAATGATGAAATACCCTGGGGATCCAGATATCTGGATAACAGGATGAATCCCATTTTGAAGCCAGTTTTAGGATATTTTTTGCTGATGCCTAGATTGCAGAATTGTAAAAATGGAGGCTGGTTTATTATCAGATTTACCACAGTACATGGAACCTAGTTCTGAATATGGGGGGGTTCCTAAAATATGGGTACTGTACCCCAAACCATTGGTTTTCCCGTTTATGATAAACAATTTTGCTTGACTTTGGGGTACCCCCATTCAAGTAAACCTCGATAGCCATGTCAACCCCATTCGGCTACCATTTCAATCACTGACGCGCCAACCTGGAGCATAGATATGACAGTAAACGATTTAGGAGGGTAACTTGAGGAGTTACCCTCTGGTGTCATCAAGCGTGGCTGGGAATCCTTCGTTGCGAAATGGGGATTTGAAAATGGACCAGTCCTCTATAAATGGGAAATTGATGGAACGTGTTCATTGCTACGTTTAGTCACCGGAGGGTATTCTTACATGAGAGATGAGTGCACAATGGAGCACTGTAAAACACTTCTGATAGAATCTAGTGATAATGCGAAAGCTGGCTATAGCTTTGTCAAGTCAGTGTAGACAGCCTTGTCAATTGTAGATGACCCCGATATACCCCAATTATCTCAGGATATCAGAGAGATATACCAACATCCCTGATTCATGTCGGCTATCCCAAAGAGGTTCATGTTTTTTGCTAAGGAAAGGCCATCAGATTGTGAAACCGACTCATCACCATTTAAGGGTTTGCTTGATACCATGCGGGATACCCCATTACCATGTTGTGAAGATGATGATTAAAAAAAAGATAGACAAAGACAACAATTATGTGACCTGTTTGTAAGACATCCATTTGGGGAATATACTGCCTGGAATGCTGTGTGTTTTTTCGACTCCCTCGCTGAGTGAAGGTGCAGAGTGCACCTGGTACCTCGAGTGTCGTAAACCTTTGGGCTCTTGAAGGACTTTCTGAACGGATGGCGGCAGGATTTCATCATGGTTTCACCATAGGGATCCCGAAGAGTTGGAATTGTCCCAATAAACCAGGATCCCTATGGTGAAACCTATGGTGAAACCCCCATGATGAAATCATGATGGAACCAACCAACCAGGGGAAGGACTCATAGTTTGATCATGATCGAATATCATCGAATATCCGGATGGGATTCAACCATGTTCAACCCCTTTTTTCCGACCGGTAACAAGATGTATCCAGATTGATTGGGGAGCTCACTGAACTCCACTGTTGTGTCAGAAATAGAACACGTCTCAGCGAAAACGAGCGTTCCATCTTGGGATTTCGATCGTTGGAGCTATGAGGTGGACGTCAAATGGCTAAGTTGGTGAAATATAAAACTCCAACAAACTGTTGGCTTCATGATTGATATGACTATATAGCTAGGGATTCATAGGCTTTCCTGAAGCAACAAACCTCACTGAGGTGCCCACCTTGTAAAGTTCTGCTTTTCCCGGTGGTTTCCGATGGTTTTCCAACGTATTTTCATCCGCCTAACACCCCTGAAATGGTTCCAGATTCCCTCTGGTAGACAAACAGTTTGCGACATAGAAAATGGGCCATATAAATGGTGGATTTACCCATTAATAGCATGGTGATGTTCCATCGTTTTGTACGTATGTTTACCATGGGTCTCCAGCAGTGGCGTCATGTAGCGTCGCTGTTCAGGAGATCGACTTGAGGCCACCTATTCCTTGCAGACAGGCCCAATTTGGGGATGCGGCTACGGATAAACGTGGATAAATTCGGAATACTGCTTGATGGTTTGGAATATTTGGATTATTTTTCCATATATTGGGAATGTCATCATCCCAACTGACTTTCATATTTTTCAGAAGGGTAGGTCAACCACCAACCAGATATGATAGGGATATAATGTGATATGAGTAACCCACAAAATTATTGTAGTACTAATTTGGTTTTGCTTCGCCTTGGCCTTTCTGAGGTTGCAGAAAACGAAAACCTTCATAACCGATAGGGGACGACCCTATACCGATGCCCCATTTGTGATACCCCCGGGAGTACTGAAATCCTCACTCATATAATCATATAGTGGGATATAATTATAATGGTATAGAATGGTAAGTAGTGGTATACAATGGGATAGTGGGATATAGAACCGACGGTACCTAGTTTTGTCTGAAAATGGTGGGAAGGCCACCAATTTTCATGGACTATCATCTCCCAATTTCATGGAATATCATCATTTTCCCATGATACGTGTGAAACTGAAATTTTGGGTGTAGACCCCATTTTCAGACACACCAGCGTAAAAATTACAGTGTCTAAAAGAAGATAGAACAACAGAGGAAAAACATATGAATGGATACCACATGAGAGTCATTCGGAGTCTACTGTTGCCAATTGGATGAACTATATACTGTACTGAAATCATCTGAATTCCTATTTTTCTTTGGCCGTGGATGATTCGATTCTTGATCATAGAGGTGCTTGTGTCCAATTCATTGATAATTTTCAGGTATATCTTGACCCTCAAAGTCGCGATGTAGACGTGTATATGGCTTGTATGTAAACGTATATTTCATGTTTTTTCATGTTTTTGGGGTCAAATGCCAGTGCTTTGTAATTCGAGGCTAAATCGCCTCCCATCCTGTTTCTGGTGATTTCTTGCCCTGCCAGTTGAACCCCCCGGGATGGGACCATCATTCCCTGCATGATTTTGGCTCAGTATTTTGGACTTCGGCGATGTGGACTTCGGTGATCAAGTCAAGTCAAGTCAGGTCAAGCAGCAAAAAAAGTTCGCAGAAGGACTAAGATTTTATGACATCACCGTCTGTTGAATATATGTGAATCAAATCACTGGTATATATTCATCCAACTCTAGGTATTTTTAGGAGGGTTTGGCCCGAACTCTAGGGATTTCTTACAGAAGATCAGAAGGGCAATTGGTGGCTTGCGCCCATGTCAGTTGGGAGCCTTGCTATTGGTTTAAGGTTCAAACCGGGATTCTGGATAATTCTTGTTTGTGGTTATGTGGTTCAAACATATGTGTTTAGATGCAAATTTCATCCCTACCTGTGATAATAAGCCCAATTTGACTTGGTTCAAAGGGCTGAAGCTATCTCAATTTCTATCCTGGTACTTCTGGCCAGTTCTCAAATGGTTCGTTTTTGGCACAGTGGGGAATAGGTCTGGGGTTCATTGATGTGTAATTACACATTGTCCGAAACCTTCAAAAAAACATCGTTCGTACCACACTTCAGATATCGGGCATATGGGCATGTCCTACAAGGTGGGGGGCCCCGAGTTAAAAGTTGTTTATAAAGGCTATTCACGATAATCATATAGGGGGTTCCTAAAATGGGGGTACCCTCAAAATGGATGGTTTATAATGGAAAATCCTATTAAAATTGATGATTTGGGGGTACCCCCATTTTTAGAAAACCTCCATATCTACCGTAAAGCCTGGTTATTAGAATTGTAATTTAACTTAAACATATGTACTGTACTTAAACATACTTTATAAACCAACTAGTATGTAGATATGATAACCCGGGTTATTAGAGTTATAATTTAACTTAAACATACTTAAACATCTAGGGCCCCCCTGCAGACCAATTCTTCGATTCTTGCGACTCGGAAGATAGTCAACCACACCTCCGTTTCGAAACGGCGACTGTCATGTCTGCTTTTGTCGGAAGATGGAACATCGTGGAACAAAAACAATGCAAACCCTCAACAGTTTCCTAGTTGAGAAAATATCTATGCGGTTTATGAGTAGTTCATATATGTTCTGAAGCGTTTTTCATGGCAATTTTATGGTGTACTGGTATTGCCAGTATCCCCAAAATTCATATCTTTGGAGCTGTTTTCAGCATCTCAGGAACCTGCCGAGCATTCATTTGGTGCCACCAAGCAAGGCAGGTCATGGTTGGTCCGAGCCGAGAGTTTTCCAGGGCTTAAATCTGGGATGTCTGGGATGTCTTGCAACGTGATCCAACGTGATCCTGCTTGGCCCTTCAAGCAGCTTTGGGAGGTACCCTCTGGTAATTTAATGTAGCTATTGAAAATGGTCCTTAATAGTGGATTTTCCCCTTAAAAATTGTGATTTTCCATAGCTATGTTAGTTTACCAGAGGGTACCAACTATGCAGAAACATCTCAAGCCATTGGTTTCTACCTTTTGCATTGCTTTGATTTCCAGAGACATATTGAAGATCCAAGATTTGTTTTCCAACTATTTCAGGGAGGTTTGTGCCCATACTCTCAGCTGCTCAAAATGCAAGAGTGGCGTCACTTTTCTCTGACACGTGAGACTTTGAGCACACCATGTTGCACGGTGAGTTATCGCTGACAAGTTCTGCTGCATCAATACTTGGCCCGGAACAGACATGTCCAAAAACAAAAGCATAAGTTTTCTGAGTAGATCAGCACGCACCCCTTCTTTTTTTTCTGGTCTTCATTTAAGCCTCTTGGGGATGGAACATCGTGGAACCATGGCCTGGTGAACTTGTCCACCATGCTATATGCAGCCGAATGGGGCCATGCCATTGGGCCATGAAAAATTGGCAATCAAAACCCAGGAGGCACAGAACATGTGAAGTTGTTAGTTTTTGTTTAAGTTGTGTTTAGTTTTTTTTTAGTTGTTTTGAGTCTTTTCTAAACGTTTTTGTGGTTTGGTGTTTAATGTTTTTTTGGTTAGTGTTTTTGAGTTATTTTATTTTTGTTTAGTGTTTGTTTGGTTTGGGTAGGCGTTTTGTAGTGGTGCTAAGGAGTGTTTAAATTTTGGTAGATGCGTGGTAGTTAGGGCTTAGTTTTGAGGTAGTGTTTGATGGTGGGCAGCTGGTAGATCTGAAGAATGGGTGAGAGTGGTGTGCAGTTGTGGTGAGGTTCAAGAGGCCGGAACAGAGAAAGTTTTCCGCAGATTTTGTTTGAAAAACAAACTGATTGGATATGGGGAAACATGTGGATATGTCTATGTTTTTTTTTGATTTCGGTGGGTGGGTGGATGTTTTATTTCGATTTTCCATGGCTTTCTGTATATATTGTGCTTCCACCACGCAGGGCGGCGGTTTGCGACACCTGGGGATCTGCGGTGATGGCCGTGGCTCGCCAGGTGCGACCGGTTGATATACCTGGCAGCTACCTGCTACCTGCGGGCCCCAGTGTAAGATGGTTTACAAAGCCCCAGGAATAGCTATTTCTAAGATGTTACAAGTGTCATGAGACATAGTTATTGAGACTATTTAGATGTTACAACCTGTTACAAGTATCATAAGACATGTGACATAGGTATTGGCTATATATTGGAGCTATGTATTGGCTATATATTGGAGCTATGTTCAGCAACTTAGCTAGACTTTGGGGGCCCCACTTTGTGGAACTGAGAAATTATTTTTGGAAATCCTGGAAATCTGAGAATCATAAATGATGCTTGGTTGATGGTTGATTGGTTATGAAATAGTGGCTTAAAAAACTACTGGGCTTATTGGGGATTATCATTAATTATAACATATTATAACTTATAATTTATGACCATAGATAGAAATATTTACTTTACTAGGCTAATCGGTATTTTTTATGGGATGTGACAGCATTTCACATTTCAAATTTGAAATTTGATGCCCCCTAAATGGTGAATTATGGTGTACTCCATGAAAGCAAACTCTTGGCATAGATATCATGGGGATATAAGTCCGGGTATAGTGGGATTGACCAACGTGATTTTTGGGCGCAAAGTCAGGGACATTTACCTCCAAGTCATGGCCATATGACACCATTTCCACGTGGTGCCACATCCCAGATTGTCCATGTAGTATCATGTAGTATATTAGTACCTTTACCCCAAAACCGATGTTTCATGAAAAATGCTGGACCAAATCACAAACTTGTCGAATTCTTTTCCGGCAGTAGCATCAGTACATCATTTCAAACGGTGACAACAAAAGTCAGAGACAATAGACACAGCTGCGCATCATGTTGAATATGATAGGAAGAAAGTGCAGCACCTGGAGCTTGTCTCAAAATATTGGGAAAGACGGCAAATCCATTGATCATCGTTTCCTATCTATAAAAAATGGCCATAGTTTGGGATATAACATGATAAAACTCATGTGCAGACACACAGCTGGAAGCTATCTCTTGGAAATGTAGTTCAATATATCACCATGGATTCTATGGGATATGGCGTTCCTTACCCAAATTCATTGGTGATGCCTTTCATGTTGTCTGTTGTGATCCTTGGAACTGCCATTTGCGAAATCTTTGAGGTTATTTATCTGTAACAGCAATCCGAAACGAACTATCAAATTTGGGATTGAACATGGTTAAATCCCATCAAAATCCCATCAAAATCTCAAAATTCCCTAAAAGTCCCAGTAAAGTCACATAAAAGACCCATAAAGATCCCGTTAAAGTATCTTAAAGTCCCATTCGAATCTCCAAATTCCACTGCTCCAACCGCGGCTCTCCAGCCTCGCAGGTTCCACTGTGGCGCCCACGGCCGATGACTCGCCGCTCTCACCAGGTGAGAGATGGCTTGGAGCAAGCCATGGTGGATGACACCGGAAGGTATTCATATATATATGTGTTTTTTTATAAGTATTAATATTAATATTAATATTGATATTGATATTAATATATATATATATATATGTATATACAGTTTAATTGATCATGTCTAATATAGTTGAAGATTGAATAGATATAGTTTGATATATATAGTTTAACAGTTCATAGTTTGATATAGTGTTGAATACTTCATTTTATTGCCATTTGGATGGGGACATTAACACTCATTAACTCATGAAAACACTAACCAGGTAAAAATATGCTTTGTTTCCAGGGTGGCCAAATTGGCCAACCAGAAAACCTGATAAAATCATCTCCAGTATGTCAATTTCTTGATCTGAATATGAGGAACTTGTTGCTAAACTGAGAATATTTCAAGAGTATATTAGTATATATATACATATATTATCATATTATTGATATGTTCATGAGAATATATTGATAATTCTTTGTTCTTGCTAAGGTTTTTTTTTGTGGCAGAGTATCCAACATTGAACAATTAGCATGTCAAAAGACTCTCTGGCGACCTGGCTGGAAAAAATATATGCCGCATGACCCTCAATCCATAAATTATGGCGAATTGCCTCATAGTTTTAGTACTTTTACATATAAAATACCCCTTTTTTTTGGCCAGTGCTGATTTAAATGGTGTTTTACACACTTTTGACCAATGTTTCATGAGTCAACTGAGAGTGCATCGAGGTAGATATCGAATCATTCGCTGGATAGCTTGAACACAGGCCGTTGAGGTACCAGATCTACCTGTTGAGTTGGCCCTGGAGGTACCAGATCTCCCAATCTTCACAAGCAGGAGGCATTTTGTTCAGCTTCCCAAACATATTGATATATATATATATACATATCATATATATGTTCACTTGATTTAAGGAAATCTAGAGTTTTACCTTACCCAATCATTTGACGCAAAAACAGAACATGATGTTCTGCACTTGTTACCAGCACCCTACCAATTCCCCAAAAATTGGATAGTATACTATTTTAATCACCAAACTATGTTCAAAACGGATTTCAGATGGGATTTTACCCAAACTATCTTCTTGGGGGTTGCAGCCAAATGAGCAGTGGCTGCTAAAGCTCTATTGGTTGATGACTATAGGGGAGGATACCATTTTTTGTTGGGGATGATCACAATCCATGAATGTGGAATCCCGGGAATCCCGTTCTCAACCAACCAATATGTATATACAAAGGGACGACATTTCGGGGTTTGAACACGGCTCAATGGCAATTGTTTGATGGTGGGAAAATGATGGAAGACGCTCTGGAAGACCATCAAATGTGGGTAGCTTTTCCCAAAAAAACATCCAACAGCTTGGGGACTTGGGGTTGCAAATCCATGTTCCCCTGAAAGAAGTTGATTTTCACAAGCCATTTCATCACCTTCAACTAAACAAATCCATTGTTCCCTAAGTTAAGAGACGTCAAGTGGCAGGCTTTGGAAGTCAAAGCCCAACGCCAAGATCCAGAAGGCACACATGTTTGATCATTTTTGTCTTGGATGGACAAAAATGGGATGATAGTAATTGATCCATGAACTATCATCATGGGACTATCACCATCAATGGATCATAGATTATCATCATAGACTATCACCATTAATCATAGTATTTAATATGCTACAAATGGATAACACCATGGGACTATAACGGGATGATAGAATAATTAAAATAGGATAAACTGCTCATCTAAGAACTGGTGATCTCGCAACCATCCACATTTTTTAGGAGGTTGAATGGGTCAGAAATGATCGATAGACGGTGGATGTTCCATATGTATCCATATTAACGATAGTGGGACACTTGACTCGATGGAATATCACTTGATACAGTGGGACACTGGATACTGGAATACTTCGTGGCCATGGTATAGATGGCCCTAATCGAAATAGATGATTTTCCCAGCGAACTAAACCTCCATTTATGGTGGGGATTTTCCAGTTCGCTATGTTAGTCATAACCAGAGGGTAAATTCTCATATTTCACTGGAAATACTATAGTAAATTCATGGTATATTAATGGTATATTAATGTTAAATAACCAGATGGTAGTGCGTTTCATGGGATGAAAAAAACACCCAGCTCGTTAGACATGTCTTCGTTGCTCGGGGTTGCTCCGGCGGATCCACCCGTAGTATTTACACCGTTGCGTTCCCCACTGGCTTTCTGGTGCCGTTTGAGCAAGCCTGGCAATGTGAATAAATTTTATGATAAATAATGATAAATATCATATCATATATGTTGATCATTCTTGGTCTGGGTGAACAACATTTTACAAAAATCCCACATTTGAATTGGTCCACGCAAATCATTATTGCAGGAAAAGACACGTGTCATTTATATCGGTCGCAACCACCAACATGTAGAGATCTAATTGATAAATGATGTTTTTTATCATTGGTTTGATGGTTGGTTGGTTTGGAAATAGTTGCGGTTTAACCTACACCCCACGCCGTTTATTCAAGTTGCAACCCATTTCATTGAGATACTGATTAGCTAAATGTAAGCAATCCGTATTTCATGGGATGTGATAGGGGGTCTTGTTCAGGGCTTAATTGGTTAGTACCCCCTTGATAGCTAAAGACAATTTCACAGATGGATTTGTGGGTCAATTGAGGGTCAAGGTATTTGAATATGGTTTCGTTCTCAAGACAGTTTGATTGTGACAGTTTCTATGATTTACATGTGTCCCATGTTTTTTTGCTCATGTTTTTGCTAGCGAGGGGAAAACCGGACAAAATTGTTCATTGTTTTTGCTGGGGTAGGGTGAGGTGGGGGGTGGTGGGATGGGGTGGGCTATTAACTTTTATGCTCACTTGCACACTATCTTTATGCTACGTTACCAAGATCTTCTCTTGCACTTGCTAACTATTTTTATGCTACGTTAACAACACTTGCATACAACAGAGTGTGGTGGGGTGGGAGGTGGGGGGTGGAGTGGGCTATTGACGTTCATGTTCACATGCGCACTATCTTCATGCTACGTTACCAAGATCTTCTCTTGTACTTGCTAACTATCTTCATGCTACGTTACCAAGATCTTCTCTTGTACTTGCTAACTATCTTCATGTTACGTTAGCAAGA
>Ga0126342_10005203_pt1 | contig 22600 bp, 15 predicted proteins | sample Cyp1metagenome_FD_92528 | JGI IMG/M metagenome (GOLD analysis project Ga0126342, IMG submission 92528) | Coral microbial communities from Lord Howe Island, Old Settlement Bay, Australia - Cyphastrea 1 metagenome | ecosystem: Host-associated > Invertebrates > Cnidaria > Coral ...
CCTTCTCCTGCCGGACCCCGGGCGGCAGTGGGTGGCAGCCCTTTACATATAATGATTATAATACCCAACTTTCGCGAAACTTTCGCGAAATAAAATTTTACTTTCGCGAACTCGAAAAAAAAAGCTTTCGCGAGGGTTTCCAACATAACATGCACGGCTTTCGCAATTAAAACTCCTTACAAGGACCTTTAGATCGATCACCATATATATATATATGTATAATTATGCATACATGTACGTATATATATATATACACATTATTGTACATTATATCATACACACCTGCATTGTCTCGTTTTGGGTTTTTTTGCTGTTTAATATCCTTTAACTGACTTATTCTGATATATTAGCATATATTCCGTAAATGGAATAAATGGAGCATTTGGGCCCCAGCTTGAGACTTGAGACGTAAAAGGCTAGACCACCAATGGTGGACAAATGTGGACGAATGTTTTCCAACAGAAGCAGTGTGACCTAAAAACTGACATATCTTATTTCAGCATCTAAAATCATTCTAGCATCCAGACTATACCAGATACAAAAAACGAAATCATTCAGAAACATTACATTCAACCCGATCATTTGACAACGTTAGTAACGACCACCCAACTGGAAATCATCCGTTCAGTTGCCATAAAGTCCTTTGGAGTATGCAGCCAGCGAGATCCGTGCCAGACGGGCTGAAACGACCTCAGCGAGAACCGTCAACATGCAAAAATCATCAAAGATGTCAATAGTGTTGGCATCAAATCGTACAAGCATGTCAGTCTGCACCCTTCTAAGAACAAAAAACCGCAACTACAAATTTCTAGTTATGGGTCCTAGTTGTGCTGGGAAACCAAAACAACAAGTGGAATATCATATCGAGCAACATTCTTAAGAAAGCAAATCCTGCCCTCGTGCTTCATGTTTTCATACACCTGTTGTGGCCTAAGACCACACAGCAAACTTCCCTGTATCATCATCACAGCAGTATTGGTGTACCTAAAGAAGCAGGGCGCCAAGCCACTTCAAAAGACATACAGGCAAATCAACATACAAGTGGCTCACAATTCGGAAGTAAACAGGACTTAGATGAGCAATGGACCTAGTCAACTGGTTAGTAATTGGACCATACAAGCAACACACATTGCATAAAACTCACTTACCAATCAGTTAACTCCAGAGCCCATCAACTTAAACTCATTGATGCTGATTCCAACCATTCCAACCAGTTTTTATTGGGGGCCGCAACGCAACGTCGTGTCCCTTCCCTCGTTTCACCTTGAACGCTCGTTTTTTTTTCCAGGGCACAGCAAGGTCCAACAACACGTTCTGGGGCAAACTTTGGCCTGAAGCTGTGGTGACCTCGAGTTTCAGCATGTTCCTGAGCCCAACCACGATTTCTGCCTGTTCAAAAGAGGGTGTTGAACCAGCACGTTTAGAACCCGTTTAAGCCCCTGGTAGTTTAACAAAAAACTATGGAACATCACCATGCTATCAATGGGTAAATCCACTATTTCGACTGAGGCATCAAGCAGTAAAAAAAAACAAACTGTGGGATAGGCTCCAGGATACCCTCTGGTTATGTCAAAATAACTATGGAAAATATGGCCCAGTCGAAATAGTGGATTTACCCATTAAAAATAGTGATTTTCCATAGTTTTCCCATTAAAAATGGTGATTTTCCATCGTTTTTTGCAAACGTTTACCAGAGGGTAGGTCAACTGTGGCCAGGATCATCCCAAACAGCGGTTACCGGAGCCGACCGGGTCATCCATGGTGCGTGGCGTAACCCAACTACACCAACTACATGACCGTGCATCCCAGGCACTATGTGGGTAAAACCATGAAAATAACTCATATATATATAATATAATATATAACTATATAATATATATAATATATATAATATATATAATATATATAATCTATATATATATATCCAATATACCCGGTAATATGTGTGGGTTATCAGCCACGTACTCCATTTTTGGAAACACGTATGGAGGTTTCCTAAAATGGGGATACTTCAAATCATCCAAATTTGAACATATACCCTCTGGCAAACTAACATAACTATGGAAAATCACCATGCTATCAATTGGTAAATCAACTATTTCGACTGGGCCATGGCTTCAATAGCAAACTGTTGGCAAAAACCAGCGGGTAACTTAGCTAAGTTGGTGAACATAACTCCAATAACTATGGTTTATGGTACGCAAATAACGAACTAGTTACTGGGGCGAATCTAAAGCAACATTCACATCACTGGGTGGGGGCCACATTGTACAACTCATACAACTAAAAAATACTAAACATATTCCATTCATGTGGGTAAAACATGAATAAACCATCCCCCAGTCATCACCATAAATAGGTGGTATGTTTACCATTCCCAGTCATGGGTGGTTTATTCTCCATTAGTTTTACCCATATCAACAAAAATCATCAAAAATCTCCAACAGGTTGCTGGTGAAATCACCATTTTCCTATGGTTTTCCTTATGGTTTTACTATGGTTTTCCTATGGTTGCTGGTTAAATCCATCGAAATCCAAGGTTTTGGCCGAGGCTCGGAACTGCCGAGCCGGAGGCGTCCCACTCCTCTTCCTGCCCATAAACGGTGCCCGCATGGTGGTCACTAGTTGTGGTTGATAAAATACACAACTGTAGAAGGTGGTGCCCCAGTTCGTTAGCTAAGTTGGTTTATAAGTCCAATTTCACTAGGATTGATGAATGGAGGTTATATCTATAGTTATTATTTACTATCATATTATCTTATTATCCCATGGATCCCATCAATATACCCCCTTTATGTTGGCATATATATACCCGCACCATGGATCCCATGGGATACACAACTATAGAAAAAAACATCCAAGAAACATAAGAACAAATAGATGTTGATAAAATCATGTCAAATCCAATCTTAAAACAGTTGTTGATTACTATGGTTACTTAATGTTACTTATGTGTCTGCTTTTTTGTTGCTTGCTATATGATATATACACAAGCGTGGGTTTCACCACATTTTTCAATGCAAGATATCACCATATAAATCACAAACCAGCTGATGATCCAAGTGGCATGTCGAACATGGAATCCCCAAACTATATACGTGTCGCTTGAGGGTGGGCTTGCCACGCGGGACTCATCCATAGAAAAATCCATAATCTTCACGAGTGGTACATATCAACAAAATAAGAATCATAGTGTGATAAGGCTTGGAATCCAAATGTCATAGAACTGGATGATGGGAAAGTTTACAGGAAAGCCCTATATTTGATGGTAAAAAACATGGTTTCCGGTTAAGATTTTCCCAACAAAACCAATCCATCAGAAAATATGCATCCACTTCAGCAGGACTGGAGATGGTCCCAGGACCGTCTTGGGAACCCGTGGTCCGGGGTCCCAAGTAGCTTCCTGCTGGGTTAGTTCCTTTTAAAAATAGCATTCCATCCATTGGAGTGTATTGGTATCATGAATTTTCGCACAGCAATAGTCATCCATCCCCAAATTAACTATAAATTGGTGGTATAAACAATCAACATATTGGAGGCTTATTATTGCTTTACTAACATTATTTGACTTACCTGCAAAACATGTTTATCTTTGGCCACCCGAACAAAAATCCATAGCGATCAGGCGATCATCATTCATTAAAATCCCTTCAAATCCAGCAAGTATGAATTGAACATTCACGATACATGAAACCAATAATCCTATTCAGTGAAATGATTCTTTATGGTAAACCCAATGATAAACCATCCCCAAACTCACCAATTTTCTTGGGTATAGTCTAAACCGTCCCCAACAATTTCTGAGTTGCCTCAGAAGTACGTCGACTCAAGGCGCTCAAGCCTCTTCGATATGCCTTGACAGCAAGGGGTGACCAACTGAGCTTAGAACGGAGAAGTTTCTACCGAAACAGTTATGGCTATTTATTGATTATAACTGTTTATTTCTATGGGATTGTGTACATTCTATAAATGGGGTTATATAATGTTATATATTGTATATAAGTACTTAGAAATGGTATTTCGAGCCATAACTGCAGGCCCTGAGGGTGTTAGGACATCACTTGTTTTACTGCAGAACGACATTTGCCAGGAAAAAGACATGACCAATAACAATAGATGCTTTCCAACAAAGAATTAGGGTAGCCATGAGAAGTGGATGTGTTCCACCAAAAACCATATATATATATTCCATTTAAACAAAAAAAAACATGAAAGGGAATTTCAGGATCCTAAAATGGAGGCACCTACCATATGTAAGGCTTATATAAGGCCTATGTAAGTGAATATCACCACAAAATATTGCCTTATATGGTACAGTACCTCCATTTTAGGATCCTGGAATTCCCATTGAATGCCAAAATAGTAATCACAAATAGAAATGGACGTTTCCCAGAAGAAAAGGCTTGTCGATAGGAACGATTTTTGCATGGCCAGCAAACTGGGTGAACATAACTAACATGCGGCATATTCCACTAAGATCCACTAAGCAAACTGGGTGAATCAGTATAGTTTTTACCAACTTGGATGCAACTGAGCTGGAGCAGGGGTAAAGGCTCGAGGAATGTCCGGATAGAATTGGAATGATGAAAACTACTAAACCGACCCCTCCCTGAACATTGGATATCCAACAAAAACCAACATAAACACACTATGTACAAGACATGTCCCCTCCAAACCCGAGTTCGCCCACACTCAAACAACACATCCAAACAATATTATATACTTATCACCAGAGGATGAATGAAAACACTGGCTGTACGGAGTGATTTTGACTTTAAGTTTTCAGGATTTAGGGTTTTAATTCAGGGTTAAGGGTTTTGGGTCTTAGGGGTTTAGGGTTTGTTGTTATGGAAAGTAAACAACTTATATAAATCCTACGCAGGGATTTGAGCATGTCAAAGGATATGCGGAATTCGCCGCGGGCAAACCTAGGCTTTGCAGCGGACATGTCTTTTAAAGCTGTGTCTGTCGTTAAGGGCAGGTGATTGGATATAATTATATATATATATACACATACTATATATATATGTATAGAGAATATATATATATAATTATATATATGTGATTATATATGTGTGCTTCTCTGCAACTTTGAGCCGCTTTTTATGTCGTTGCTGAGCTTGCTGCGGGAGAGGATTAGTTACGTGCCAGCTGACTCCCTTCCAAAGCTAGGAGGGTAGTTGTTTGGGACACAAAAAAAAAACAATCCCAGCGTCATAGGCCGGGAAAATATCCTGTCTGCAAAAAACGATTCCGGTGGTAAGTGATTTCGTGATATTTTGTGGCTGTTTTGACAGGGAACATGTAACATGGATTTAGGGGTGTACACTATTTTGAGACAATGCCAGTATGTAACAAACTACAGCTGGGGTCATCATGGGGTCATCTCATTAAAAACCACAAGTAGGTGGTTCTATGTGTGTTACTATGTGGTTACTGATATGACACCCCCATCTTCCGCCAAGAGACCGACAGGGGCGGCGCTGAAAAGGACATCTGCGCGCTCATCTGGGCCAAATTGCGCCTGGGACACAATGGATGACGCACCAGAAATAAAAGGGATAGGAACTGGAAATTGACCCAATCAAAATATAGAAATATTGCCTTTTGACGCGGGCTTGAAAATGGGCCTTAACCACAACAATTGAAAGTTATCTCAGTTAAACCACCAACAACGGGATGAAACAAGCATCATTGGGAGATGATGGGGATTGTCATATTAGTATATATATATATACACATACATACTAATACATTGGGAGAGAATGGTATCTGGTTAGTAGTTTCAGCCCCCGCAACAACAAATAATCCAAATATATCCAACTAGGATAGGAAATAGAAAGTACTTCAAGCCACCTCCAGTTTAGGTACCTGACATGGCCATTGAAATTACCTGGCTTCCGCCTTGTGGCTATAACAATTATGTACCTATAATTTTTACGAGCACCCTGTTTATGGTTGGTTGGATGGTTTCTGTCATTGGGTTCGCCACATAAGGGACTTCTGAAGGGACACACACGGCCCCCAAAATGTTGACCATAAATCATCATAAATCTATTCTTGGTTGCAATGTCCCACCACATGCTTTTAAAATACCCACAGAATCCTACTTAAGTGTTAAGCAAATGACTCATAACCAGTTCGTTCTTGGGAATATTTCTCCTATGCAGCCATGCTTTGTTGGATGATATACATTAGATGTTGTCTCTAACATGGCATGTTGAACAAGTCAGCAATACTGTGCAATCCCACAAATCACCCAGTCCATGGTAAATGGATATATTGCAGCACCATGGTTCGCATACTTAGATTCGTGCATCCCACTTCCAAAAAGTGATTCATAACGATATAAATACGGACAAGTCAAATATGGGATATTATATTTATATATATAATTATATATTTATATAATTTTATATACAATATCCCTGTTCAATCTGCAGTATCAACCGTTTACCAAGAAGGATAGGCAAAAAAAGTCCCGAGCGATCAAGCTGCACCAAGGCATCGTGTTGAGCTTGCGCTGAGTCGAACCTCATACGACATGCATCCAAGCCCAGGAAGAACTCGTAAAAAGTTAGTTTTTTTTAAATTATTTTCTGGGGATTTGTGACATATCTGGGTAAATTATCATAATTCACTCACCTGAATTCTTGGGCCACACGCTTCCGTTCGGTCATGCCAGCCCCCCGCAGCTGCCAAGGGCGGACATGTTCAGGGTCCTGAATGAAAGAAATTAAATAAAAAACGCACCACAGACCTGCAAAGAAGTGAGATGGGCCCCAACCAAGCGCAGCAACAAAAGAGTGAAGAAGGGAATCACGAATCCTGAATTCTTGGGCCATTTGGGGATGATTCCCCTATAAAAACCAGGATTCCAGTGAGGGAGAACAGTGAGGTCGTTATAATTTACACAGATGTATGCATATGGGGGTTTCCATAAATGGGGGATCCCCAATAGCTGGATGGTTTTAGCTGGATGGTTTATACTGGAAAGTCCCATTTAAATGGATGAAAACTAGGGGTACCCGCCATTTTAGGAAACCTCCACATGCATGTGTATTCGTTGGGTTTGCCTTTGCCCACTTGAAGTATTGGAATATATTGAACTGTACGGTAGTGAAATTCAACCAGACCAACCTGGAATTTCAACAGCAAGAGCAGCAGAAAATCATCAAGAAGGTTTGGCCATGGATGAATTTGTGTGAAAGGTTTGGTATCGACCGGACCCAGCTCAAGACACAACATGTTCAAAAGTAAACACACGTGTAGCAAGCCCAAAAAAGGATAGAACAAGCAAACTCCTGCTAAAATAATGACAATTTACTATTCGATCTTTTTGGTCGGTACTATATATATATATGCCAAGTCCTTATGTTCAAGCGGTGAAGCTTAAAAGAAGCTAATATCAACAAGATCCAAGTTACTGGTGGGAGCCAGTTTATTGGCTGGTACAATTCCATTGAGCGAGCCTTAAGATGCTAAGTTGTTGAGAGAAGGAGAGTCTATACGCAGGAATATCTCCATCTAGGTATATGATATGCGGACAGGTGTTTCAATGATGCTATATGTAGTACATGATGTAGATTCTATTCACCTCATACTTTGCTGGCTTCCCATTCTTCCAAACCAACAGTTCCTGGATGCTTTCAGGGTTGTCTCATTCAGTGATGAGAAAAATGTTGTTCAATCCTAGGAGACACACACCTTTCGGCGAGACACTGCAAGGATGCTTGAGGAAGGCTTTCAGAAATGCAGAAGCATCGGAAGAGACATCTCCAGCAGCATTGGTACCTGCCAGCACGACTCCACAGAAAACAAGAACCCTTCGTTGGTTGGTTAAACCCCTTATTTTCTGTTCCCAGTTGTTGTTAAAATAATAAAAACTATAATAGTATTATATAATATTAATGATCATACTAATAATATATACCATCTGGTTATTTAACATAGCCATGGAAAATATGGCCCATAGAAATAGATGGTTTACCTAGAAATAGCATGGTGTTTTTCCATGGCAAACTGTTAAATAACCAGATGGTAACAGGAATAAAAAAACATTCTTTGTTGGCAATGTTGGTTATGTTGGTCAAATCCCACCGCTCAAAATTGAACCAGTGCCCATACTGGCAAAAAAGCGGCCAGTCTTGGATACAGTGCCCATCCAAGATGTTCCCTGGTATCATAGACATATTCCATTATAGTTTATATTACATTATTCCATGGTTATAAACATCTATTTAAAAAAAAAAAACACCTACTTTTAAGTTGGTCAAAAAAACGATCAACATCCACCTTCCCCATGTTTTGATGCGGAAATCCGTTCATTTTAGCACCAAGCCACTGTTGCAACAACCTCTCACTGACCACGTTTCGAGCATCCGTGCGCCGAGAGCGCAACGGGAGGCTATCCATGGCCAGGTCGGGCGCGTTTTTTGTTGGGGCCGGTCGATAGCTAAGTTGGTTCAATTATATAACTCCAATAACTATGCATGGTTTTTATTGGTTTATGATAACTTATAACTTATAACTAATGGTTTATGGATGTTTATGGGGTGAAACTAAACCAACTTATAACTCAAGGTCACCACATTGTCGGACGTATGGTACATGGAACTAGTTCATGCGGTCGGCATCACTTTGTGGTCACTGAAGCCAATCTCAGTAAGGCAATTTTATGTAAGTTAAGTAGTCCATATCAATCCCTGGTTGGTGGTGCAATAACCATCTTGAAAAAATATGAGTTCGTCAACGGGAAGGATGACATCCCATATATGAAATGGAACATAATCCAAATGTTCCAAACCACCAACCAGATTCTATTTTGCTACATCTCTGGCATAGTTTCTATCGATCCAATTCTATCAAGGGATGATGACTGTGTAACGCTTACTATCCCATTGCTGTATGCATGTCCCTTTTTCATCACATATTTATATAAGGGGAAATTGGCAGAACTTTTATTCCTAGGAATATGTAATAATATATAAATATATATAATTAATATAAATGAATATGAGATGTGATGCCGATAAGGGTGATATACCCAAGCATTTTGTCAAGGGACCAACTGGGATTATCCACAGGTCTAGGTGCAGCAGGATGTTGTCGATGTTTTTGCGCGGAGGAGCCCCACGAAATGCTTTGGGAATATGTTGGAAGTCTTCAACCTCATGTTATATGTATATACTATATGTATATATATATGTTATATGTATATATAATATATGTTATAGACATCAGGAGAAACAGGTTGACAGAAGGAACTTCAATGTATTGAAGGATCAAGGGTCACAAGGATCCACTGATTTATTTCGTCCCAGCTATTGGGCAATCGACGCTGAAATGCTGCCCACCAAGCCATTCAATAAACATGTCAACCAGAATAGATGACCATCCGTGTTCAGGAAAAAATAAAAGACTGTGAAAATGCGTGCTACTGCGTGGAGTTTCAGATTTTCCATAACCTTGAGGAACCACTTCCTAATAATGAGTTTCTTCTGCCCTTGAAGCAGCAGGTTAGATGCGTGAATCTTTGCAGCAATAGTACATCTTCGGCATTCTTCAACAGCCTCCTCTACACATTGTGTCGTGCTGCACGCTCGTCTTTCAGAAGCTGTAGCATGACACCTGGAACACATATTCCCTAGGTCCCTGAATCCACCCCCCGAGTAGTTGATTTCCCATTCAAAATTCGAACCATATCATTGATTCAGCAAATCCAGGTGTCCTTCTTGAAGTACACACTGAAGTCTGTCATCTGCTTGGGCCACAAGGGAGTACCTGGTTTTCCCGCGGCCTGAAAACGGGGTATAACCTGCCTTCGCTGGCGAATCCCCACGAAAAAAAAAAAAAAAACTTATTTTGGTCGGTGACATGTCCTAAGTTTGGCTGGTGACATCCAAATTCTCATGGATTGTTAATTACACTCTGTTGTAAAGGGACATGGTTATTGGGTCAAAACCCATCAGAACCCTGGTTTTCAAAAAACAACACAGGTTGTATTATGAATGTTTAAATATTTCAAAATATTTCTCCCCAAACAACCTGGAAAACAATAGGTTTTAAATGGTTTTAACCACCTATATATATTTATCATGTCCATCTCTGAGTTATAGATTCCGCTCCAGGCCACCATCCCAGGTATGGGCAATGTCGTAGAAGCTCATGACCTGTGGAGGATCATCCTAATTTTGAGGAGTGGCGCCTGGTCATGTGGTTTTTTGGTGTTTCGGATCATCCCAAACAATTCAGAAACACTGGAAGTGTTTGGGTATAAAAACTTGCTGGTTATATAAGTAAGTTAAGTACGAATACTCAGAAAGCAACACTTGGATCATATTGGATCAAGAATCGAAAAGATAGATATTAATGATATTATAATGAAACCAAACTTGGGTTTAACCACTTGAACCACCACCAACCAAATAAGTTGCGTGTCGCGCACCCAATCTCGCATGCTCTGCCCTTCAGAAAGTACAGCTTCCTTAGTCGACCCCCGGCCAGGCTATGTCACCATGTCCGTAACTAACAAAGTGGTTGATATACCCTCTGGTTATTTTTGTGGATGTACCCATGAAAAGAGCATGGTGATTTTCCGTATTCTGATGTCCCCTTTGCTTGCACATCTCTTTTTTGTTCGATTCTGACATAAGAAATAAGCTGGGTAGGGCTGGGTAGTAGGGTATGGTTCCCCTTTCTATCATTTGCATAGTATGTGCAGCATGTGCATTTGCGGTGACGTTGGGTGAGGTCACTGAGTCACTCCACTCTTTTTGAATCCGCCGATTCCACCGATTCCATCAATCCACGGAAAAACTTCGGCCCCCAATCGCTTGAAAACAAAACGAGGTTTGACGGTAGGAACCACAGAAAAGTTCCATGTCTGGTCTATATACTTAACAACATGTCATTTTTGCCGGGTAGATGTAGGAACAGACCTTCAAAAACCTCTGCCAATGTATACAAGGATCAATAATTTATGTAATTTATGTATTATTTGTGGCAATGAAGATGTAGGAACATATACCTTACAATTACAATACTTGGACCATCATGGATTAATATGCAATACGAGCCATTAAAAATACCACTATCCAATTTCATGAAATACTAGTTGGATCATAGGTTTCACGTCACTATGGGCCTATGGCCTATCATCATCCCAAAAAAATTAGGCAGCATAAGTCCCTATTTTTTCCCCCGTCAACCAGGGTATATCTCGTCTCTAATATCTGAATTGGAGCACAACCCCCATAGATTTCCACGCCCAGCTTCCCAGGTGTTGTGCTTTGGATCATTCAAAGCGTCATCGAAGCTCCCTTGGGGCGTCGGATCGGCGTTGCGAACCTTTGGAAACTATGGATGTATTATATATATATATATATATTAGTCTTGCAATGTAATTATATATATATATACACATACATATACGTAATCATGTCCATAGATATATATATATATCTAGTTGGTGGTTAAGCCACCCCTCTGAAAAATCATGGAGTTCGTCAGTTGGGATGATGATTATTCCACACTGAATGGAAAGTCATAAAATTCCATGGTTCCAAACCACCAATCAGATATAACTATATACATATGTATGGTATGGTGTCCTGCAATCACTGGTTAATCACCATGTTTCCTGAAAACAAGATGCGATTTTTTGGGCGGTCAATCCCCATATTTTTCAGGTACCTCATGGATATTGAAGCCTTAAGAGTATATTTGGTCCTATCTTACCCAACCTGGATATTTAACATAGCCATTTTTCAGCGCCCATTTGTGAGAAACATGATGATCAATCCCTATCATGGGGATGTTCGTGGATTTTTGAGTTCGCAAACCTTGAAAAATCACCAGGTTGGGTACCCAACCTGGTTATTTAACATTTCGCCATGGTATAGATGGCCCATAGAAATAGATGGTTTACCTGGGTTTACCTATGAAAAATGGGTGGATTTTCCATGGCTTTCAGGTCCCTCAACTCACCATGGGGACCCTGGGGACCCTGGGGCCTGAGAGGGAGTGGTTCTCGACGTTCAGCTTCCGCAGAGCGCTGTAGAAACAAGTCATCAACGGCACGTAGAGTCTCCTGTAGCGTGGGCATCATGAATCGTGTTTGCGTATGTTATAGATGTATATATATAAGTGCATGTTTTGTATACTGTGTGTAATATATTTTATATATATATAATTAGAAGTAATTATATATATAAATATATATATATATATGTATTCAAACTCTCCATACATGTATCTACTAGGCTATTATGGGCAAAGGATGGCAAAGGTGGCAAAAGTCCAAATTTAAGACCCAGGGGTACCCGTTCTGACTTGACCCATACCCTTTTTTTAACGCACCTGCAAACAGTACCGTTTGGTTATTAAACGTAGCTATGGAAAATCACCATTTTGGATAGGTAAATCATCATGTTTATCCTCTATACATGAACCATGGCTTCCATAGCTATGTTAAATAACCAGGTTGGGTAAATCCCCATTAAATCCCATTAAACCACCATTATCCTATGGTTTTCCCATGGTTCTCCCATAGGAACACGTTCTGACTGACCCTTTCGCCGCCGGAACGCCCGAAAAGACCAAGTGGACCGATTTTCGGTGGCGAAATGAAAATCCCATGGGTCCGTTTTTGGTGCGCTCTGCATTGGGGGCACGCCTGGATTCCATGGACATATATATATATAATATATAAATATAATATATAATATATATATATATAATATAAATATTATATATATATTGTAAGAATAATAAGAAGAATAGAAATAATAAAACAACTCATAATAATGATACTACTACTACTACTAATAATAATAAAATAATAATAACATAATAATAAAAAAAATAAAAAATAAAAGTAAAAAAAACAATAATAATAAATACTGTATATATATATTATACCACCACCTATGGTATATGCAACAGTATCAGGATGTTCACCACCACTACCATGATTTCAGGTTTTGTTCAAGACATCTCAATCAACAGGTTTCAGCGTCACGGATCACAAAGGAATCTTTGCTACTGGGTACGACACCTGTGGCTTGGAATAAATATGCAGTGACATGCAACCTGGTTGACATATGTTGACATCAAAATGGACATTAGCCTTCTGAAAAAGATTAGCATTTTCTCAATTTAGGGTTTATCTTCAAATGGAGGATGGCCACATAAGTGCCCCAATCATCCCCAATGTATGGTCATTTGATAAGGAACTCAAACAGGAGTTTTTTGCTTTTATTTCGCATCTTATGTGAGACAAACGAAATCAACGAACTTTGCATTTTCTAGATTCATAACCCATATGCTCCATGTATGGTATATTTATATACCTACATGACTGGGTCATTTATGGGGTTTCTATGTTGGTGTGCATATTCCAGCACCATGGAGCATATGGGTAAGGATGACATGTACTATCTATAGTGTAATATGATGTAATATGAGTAATATGTGAGCCCTCGAAACAGCACAAGGGATGCCGGTCGCAGCCTCAAGGCGAACTTCGGCACTGCGGCCTTGGGCCCCATGCTCTTCAATTCTCAGGATCATCTTCAAAATAGAGATCACAATAAAAGACGTCAACGATGTAAACAATTTTCGTAAACGTTTACAAAAAACTATGGAACATCACCATGCTATTAATGGGTAAATCAACTATTTCGACTGGGCCATTTTCAATAGCTTTTTGTATGTTTACCAGGCCGGGTAAAGAATTCTTTCTCGCCACCAGATTTGGGTTCATTTCCCAGACCAAATGCGCCAACTACTGTGTCATGTTATCCTAACTGGTTGGTGGTTTTTCGCCACCCCTCTGAAAAATCATGGAGTTCGTCAGTTGGGATGATGAAATTCCCATATATAAATATTATATATGCATATATATATATACATATATGGAAAGTCATCAAATTCCATGGTTGCAGTCACCACCAATCAGCTTTCATGTTGCTTCAACATCCTCGTCCTTTTTCAGGCCTCAAACCAGTAGAAGTTGGGGTTGCCATCCACGTCGTAGTGAGGTGCATGGATATTTTCCACCTGAAATCGGTAAATCCGGCAGGTAGTACCCCTGAATAGTGATACCGTTTGGTTATTTAACATAGCCATGGTATAGATGGCCCATAGAAATAGATGGTTTACCTATTCAAAGCTAGAATGGTGATTTTCCATGGCGAACTGTTAAATAACCAGAGGGTAATCTATGATAATCTGCTACTAAAATGCTTTCGGAGCGCAATTGAAACAGAGGAATTTATGAAAATCCAGGGTTGACATTCAGTTGGGTCTTGCAAGGATTGAACGCATAGAAAAATTATCAGGATTTGTCACTCAGGTGGTGTGGCAATATCTTTCCAAACAGATGATGAAATGGGAATAATTGGTATTGATCTATCTTTTGTTGATCCTGGAATTGGTAATTATACCAACATCTTATATGGTGATCGTGGAATTCCAGTGGAATATAAAAACAAATTGCTTCTTTGAAAATTGGCTACCCCGGATCCGCTGGTTAATCATAATTTTCCCTATGAAATTGCCAAAATAGGGGCCTTTGGGGTTTGTTGATGTTGGACCACCCCAATAAAAACAGATGGAACAACACCACCCAGTTGATTGCTACAACGCGGCGGAAGGTCAGTTATAAGCACAAATATGCATATATCATCATATATCTACCATAAACCCTATTTAGATGTATACATATAAATATATGTATATATATATGTATATATATATATGTATATATATATGTGTATAAATACATAAAATATATATATATATATATCTATTGATACTGATACTTCTTACATAAAGCAACTTACCTGACTATGGGGTTTGAAGGTACACAGCTTCTGTCATCATCGGCGACTGCCTTCAGGATGTCGTCAGCTGACAACATCTCGGTGGGCATGTTCACGTAGGACTGAGGCACGGGTCGCAAAGCGGGGCCTCAATTCACCGGTGTGTATACAAGATATCATGAGATATTACTAGTATATACACTATATTATATGTATTAAGACAAAATAAACACATGTATAATCATGTATATATAAAATTGTATTATATATAGTATATGTATACATATGATAATATATATATATATATATTATTATATATATAATATTGTATGTCTAATACAGTCTAAAAAATGTGTTTGAACTAGTCATAAAGGAAGACAACCACGGTTCATTGGACTGAAAAAGCCCTGTAAACACAGTCACTTAGTGCAAACAACAATGGCGACCAAAACAGTGCAGTCAACAGCCTGGCTGATCGAGGAACCCTGTGAACTTTCATGGGACGTGGCAGCTGTCTAGCTGCAACTCCCAATCCATAATTCATGCATATCTGGTTGGTGGTTTTTCGCCACCCCTCTGAAAAATGATGGAGTTCGTCAGTTGGGATGACTATTCCCAATATATTCAATATATGGAAAGTCAGTCAAAATTCCATGTTCCAAACCAGCAACCAGGATTGCATATGTTTCAAGTTGTCCAATTACGCATGGGAAACTCGAGGCCACAGCTTGACATTCACCAACGGACGGTCGAGCGTCAGTGATGCACTACCCGAAATGGTAAACATAGAAAAAGCTATTGAAAATGGTCATAGAAATTATAGAAATAGTGGATTTACCCATGAAAAATGGTGATTTTCCATAGTTGTGTAAACGTTTACCAGAGGGTATATGATCTGCACCGTCGCAAACATACTGGTTCCATATCTGTTTCCCGTAAACACTTTCTATCAGTTTCCCCAGACATGCACGGCTAACTGCCCATATTCTTGGACACAAACAAAACCATACTCCCAATATAGCAGCGATAAAAACTGGATTTTCCGAAGCTGACAGACCTGTAATAAGCGGCCAATGGACTCCTGATCGGTTGATTTTCCAACGCAATGCTCATTTTCTGGCAAAGCACCCTCCCTGGTGTGAGGAAACGTGCGCTTAGGAAGTGCGGGCCCAAAAAAACGCGCTTACTCTTGTGCAAGTTCAACATTTAAGAATGTTTTGAAAGAATCGCCACCCGTGTGTAACATCACAGTCATCTCGAATAAGACATAATGAAACTGAATACACCCCTGAACTTTGACAAGAAACCCCAAACGCCGCTATCTCTCATTGGAAAGTCAAGTATATGTTTCTTTCCCATGACAAATTTCAGTGGTGGCCTAGTAGTTCCTCCATCTTATTGGCAATGTGATGAAACCAGTTTCCATTCCCACAGTCCGACCTTGTCCCTGGTCTTGTACATACCCAACAGCACTCGCCCAATGATGGTCATGACAGAAGCTGTGTACCTGGTGGCCATGCTAGTGACTGCTAGTGCTCGATGCCTCCATTGTAACTCCAAAGAATATCCAAGAATTTGTTTCTTCGTCCAACACACTTGGTATGGATCATGTAGGGCTGCCCGGATCCAAGTTTGATCTCCGAAGAAATAACTGACGATCTCCAATGACACCGATCTATCCTGGCTTCACCGGCTTCACCGGGCACTCATCTGCAAAGGTCTCAGGGTGCACACCTACACAGCTGAAACATGGCATGGATTGATGGAGACACAACATTGGGATACATTGGGTTGAAGTGGATATTGTCAACCGCGGCTTCATAATAAGACCAAGTGAATTGCAGGCTGCAGGCTAGTATTCCAACAAATGATCATATGCAGTTCAATGCAACCCAACCACTGAAAGCAAAACGGGTTTCGTATGGTTTGGTAAAAATGAATGATCCCTGGAACCACGCATTGCTGGTTGCACCAAACGCAACATTTGGAGGGATAACAACCATTTGGCAAACCCCGAAGCCGACTGTTTTGGATCATCCAGTAGTGGTGTGGTGGCTATGTCGATAGAGATGTGTAGGCCACACTGTTGAGTAGCCCAACAAGGGCATGAGTCATCCCAAACATTCTGTGGGATTTAGTGATTTCCACATCATTGGGAAGATCAATCATGGCGTGTTTTGTTTCATGGATTAACTCAAGAATTATTTTCATAATCATTATTGAATAAACAATATAATCATAATAATCATTGATAACTTAATGTTTTCATGTTTCCCAGTGATGTTCCCACTGATGAGACATGATTATTATTAACCATCATCCATTGAGAACATCAATAATGGGGGGATGGAATGCACATGGATGCACCGCCATGTGCTGCATGTCAGTTCTTCACCAGTTCTCATATGAACAGCGATTTATCAAACAATCAGTTTCTTGTCCATATTGGGGTTCTACTAACTTAAGTTGAAAAAGGGATCATTACAATCCAGGATTGGAATAGCTAAATCAGTATATATATACATGATTGGTGGTTGAATCACATAAACAAAGGTCAACTGGACACCACAGCAGCACAGACCCCTAGACCTGAAGGCCATAGCGACCTGATGGCTGCAAGGCCATACGTATGAATAGCTTTAAAACTTGTAGGTGGGTTATCTTTCGGGGGTATCTATCCATCTAATCTAACCTAGTCCGACCTAATCTAACCTAATCTAACTGTCATATCTGTCGTCGCAACGAATCTATCTAAACGTAATCTACAATACCATCAAATCAAATAGACATAGTATCAATCAAATTATATATATATATATCGCAGTATGTATACACAATATATCTGGGTAAATTATAATATTTCACCAGCCTGAATTAAGGCCATTTGGGGATAATTCCCCTTACTAACCATCATTCCCAGCGAGGTCGCAGTGAGGTCGTTACAATTACCCAGACAATATATATATATACACAACATGATGAACCATCTGCATTTCAGCTACGGTTGTTGTGGAGATTGGGTACATCTGACGAAGCTTGGCCGGTTGGTGATTCGAATGCACCAAACAAAAAACTGATCTGCAGGGAACCAGTGCTTTCAACTCCTCTGGTAATATTTTGGAATAGTTACTGAAGACAAAAACGATTTATCATGATTTATCCATAAACAAAATGTGATTTTGCCATGATGGTCCATTATTTTCTATGATTAGACGTGACTTAGTCCTGGAGGCTTTCCGGGGAGACTTTCCCTGCTGCGCCAGCCGCCAGTCCTGACCTGAACTATGTTCCATCTGGGGTAGTGTCAACCCTAAGTTTGGACTGTTCAATTGGCGGGGTATCATTAAAAAAATATCATATGATCACTGTTTGGAGGCTACTCCTAATAAATAAGCCATGGTTTATCAATCAGGAGTTGACATTAGTGTCACGTGTCCGACTGCGAGTTATCGTATGTGGGATTGAATTTCAATCCTCTGCCAGGTAGAAATTTGTTACTTTCCAAATATTCACTGGTTGGTGGTATACCTACCCCTCTGAAAAATATGAAAGTCAGTTGGGAGTATGAGATTCCCAATATATGGAAAGTCATAAAATTCCATGGTTCCAAACCACCAACCAGTTCAAGATAGAAGCCAAGTTCATGGCCGTATTCCCAAGGGCATTTTTCCACTCCATAAGACATCCTGAGACATACATGTATACAAATATGACTGGAACCTGAATCTGCAAGATTCATGGCCCGATGCTCCATGGTGCTGGAATATGCACAGCAACATTTACCCGAACAATTCATCACCCAGTCATTTTTGGGTTTGCATATTCCAGCACCATTTTCTTCGCATATGGGCTATATAACATGGCCCATAGAATAGTTGATTTACCTATTAATAGCATAGAATAGTTGATTTACCTATTAAAGGCATATGGATGGTACATTTTCTGAATAACCGTGGGTCAAATCCCCAGAACACGAAGTTTAGCTGCGTGGGCGCAAGCGACACGATGGATTTACGCAGGTCAATTTTGTCATACCGTCATATCCCTCTGGCCCAGTCGAAATAGATTTTGTTTTCCCATGAAAAATGCTGGATCTTTCCATCGTTTTTTGGTATGTACCCTCTGGTAAACTAACATAGCTATGGACAATCACTATTTTTAATGGGTAAATCCACTATAAATGGCCATTTTCAATAGCTATTTTGACATAACCAGGGGGTAGAAAGCAGTTCGGGATCCCCCTCTTTTTAGTGAAGCAAAGGACCACATCCCACAGGTTCATGGTCGAACCAAGTGATCCCCTGGAGGTCAAATTTCAAACGGTTTTCACAGTCCCAAATGGATGATGTTCAAGAATTGCTGGCAAAAAGCTATAACAAGTTCAGATAGCCCAGGTTTCCCCCTAAATAACGTTGGTAAAACAACAACATCACGGCTTCCTGATGCTTCCGGAGTTTCTCAAAGCCATCCATTCGAAAACGATTGGTTCTATCACCATGTTCTACTAAAAACCAGCCTCTGGCTTCGTGTTTCCACTGGCCCCGACAAAAACAAAAAAACAGCAAAACCATATAAAATACCCATCCATAAAAAAAACAAACCAAGAATCTCCAGCAATTCTCCAGCATTTCTCCCACCAACCAGAGGCATGGCATTCCCAGCCATGGCCCCGGACAGCATCGACATGGTCCCAGTGCTCCGCTTCAGGATGCCCAGGAGCCAGAGCCTGAGAAAGTGGGAGCCAGGTTAGTGGGGTTTAAGAACATGCTATGTATGTAGGATATGAAGGATATGTAGGATATGTAGGATACATGATATATATATATACGCATGATATGAGTATGTAATGAAAAACCACAGATTAACCATAGTAAGGATTGGGTTTGATGATAGTAAGGATTGGGTTTGATGATCTATACTGTCTATAAATATGTATTATATTATATTATATTATATATAAGCATAAAGAACCCATATAGAACCAATATAAAACCAATGTAGAACCCATGTAGAACCCATATGAGTGGGATATTCCACACAAAGAATGGTTTGTACATCGGTGTCAGAAGTTCTGGAGGCCCATCCTGAAACACGCCAAGACACACCACAGGCGTCATCCTCGACTCGTACAAGGGGCACATCTGCTGAATATCCTTCGTTCTGAGAGGGACAAAAACAATAAAGTATGAATGAGTCTTATGGACTCTTGGTGTGATTATTTCAGGACGCTACCGTCAGATCCCAATCGTTGCATGATTTTTTGTCTACTTTCATTTTATCATAGAGAAAACCACCATAAACCAGCATTGTCAGGGAATATGGTGCTTGGTACATCCAACAAACCCCAGTTATATCGTGTACTCCCCTGTCAATGCTGGGACTGCACCAACCAGGCGACCTAGGCGACCTGGTGAGTCCCTCGCAACCTTTCGACCTGGTTAGCCTGGAAGATCCGTGTTGAATTTCTTTGCTTCACCTAGGCATGACTCAGATGGGTATGGATCAATACCTATTAATACCATTTTTAGGGGGATGAACATCCATTTACCAGCTATTTTGATGTTCACCAGGGGTACAAGGTTTTGACACACTGCCAGATCAATGTGTGGGGAGCCGGTCTTGAAGTTCAAAGTCCTTGGTACAGTGTATTTCCCCGTTCCACATTTTGGTTTTACATGAAGTAGGCCAAAGAAAGATGGGTTAAACCCAAATATACACAAGCTTCAACCAACAAGGCTAACTCTTGCATCAAACGTGAGGTCATCTACTGAGCTGATCAACTAAAGACTTCAGGTTGGCACAGCTTTCGCAGGGTCAGACTTAGGGGCTACGTCATTTGCTGATGAACCTTACGAGTATACTGTATAGTTCTGCGAACATTCTGCAAACACTTCAAACATAAGCACTTATCTTATCGCTACAGTAATATAATCTTATATGCATTGTTTCTGGTCTCAACTCAACATATCAAAACAACCTCATTGATCCACTCTGCAATTTCCCTCTGATTTAAAACTTACAAGACTTTGTACCATCACCATGCACCACCTTGGGTATCGGAATCTCACCTTTCACCAGCAATGTTTTAATCGTTTTCTCTGGCTTTTCTCTAGGTTTTCGATGATTTTCAAGTGTTTCATGGATGTTCTATGCTTTTCAACGTCTTTTCCCAACGTTTCCCGTTGCAACGTGGCTTTCGAAGCCCAAGCCGCAGCCCGCAGGGCCCGCAGGCGGCCTTGGCCACTCCATCCAATTCGGACTCCAACTGCTCCTCCAACTGGTCCGCCATACGGCAGCCACCTGCGGAACGCCAAGCCCTCGACGAGTTGTTCGCCACGGGAAAAGTTCATTCAGAATGGCTTGGGAACCTGGATGTCTAAGGTAAAACCCGGGGTAAAACCTAGGTTTCTATACTTAAATGAATAACTATGTATATAAAACCTATGACAAAACATGATAAAACCGTGTAAAGCTGTGTTTTGTAATTAGAAAATCGTGAACTAAATGGAGATTTATAGCTGGGAAAATCATCGAACTACAGTAAATTTAGATTACCAATGTAATTTATTCAATCTCTAATCATGGAATAAACACCAGTTTAATGGGACTTAATGGGCATTGACTGGAATATTACCCTGGTGACTTCAAACATGGCTGACAATTGCAAATCACCAAACTAAATGTAGGTTTATATTACAGCTGGGAAAGTCGAACTATGGAGATTTTACATGATTCTACCATCTATAAAAACAGTTTGTTTAATGTAACAAAACCTAGATGTCATTGTTTTTCTGCCACCAAAACAAACGTTTGTTGGTAAGATCATGAACAATCCCGCACTTTTTGTCCACAACACCTATACAATAGGGTTTTCTGGATGATACACATACGTTTTCTTTGAGATGTTCCCTCTATGAAACATGGTTACTAGCCATCACAACAATATGCCTGTCCAAAGACGGCAAGCACCAGATGCTGTTCCAGCACATACGAGTACTTTTGATCCCTGGCGACATAGTTTGATACCCAATGTTTTTTTGCATGTAATGGAGCAGTTGGCTGTCAGTCCACAACCAAATGAGCTAATTGATGCCGATAGAAAGACATTTCAATATCAAATGTTTGATTCATTGAATATCATTGAAAGTCATTGAATATCATTGAAGACTGAAGACACACCTATGTCAAACTTGTGAGGCAGAATGACAATAAAAAAACACAGGCGCAGGTCCACTATCGCCGATACGGCCAGAGCTGATCAAGTCCCCCGGGGCCCTGATGGCTACTGTAAACACAAAACCCCCACCTTGAAACCACACATAATATACCTGCTGCGGAGCTATTCTGACAGTTTTCCCTCTTTGTGGATTTGAATTCAGTCAAGACCTACCCTTTCTGAGGGACTCCAGATGGTTTGTCGTCATCTGTTCTCCATCAAAATCGATAAAATATTGGGGTTTCATTCCCCATAAACGAACTACCAAATTGAGCTGGTCAGTTCTTGATAAATTCTATAATATGTAAACACATATAACATATATACATCCCACGAATATCCCATATCATATCCGCATCTTATGCTGGTTGGTGGTATACCTATCCCTCTGAAAAACAGGCTCGTCAGTTGGGATGATGACATTCATTCCCAATATATGGTAAAATGTTCCAAACCACCAATCAGTATATATATATATATAATGGATATAATGGATGATATAATGGATGATATAATGGATATAATGGATATAATGGATATAATGGATATAATGGATATA
>Ga0126342_10005204_pt1 | contig 22599 bp, 21 predicted proteins | sample Cyp1metagenome_FD_92528 | JGI IMG/M metagenome (GOLD analysis project Ga0126342, IMG submission 92528) | Coral microbial communities from Lord Howe Island, Old Settlement Bay, Australia - Cyphastrea 1 metagenome | ecosystem: Host-associated > Invertebrates > Cnidaria > Coral ...
TATATATATATATATCCAACTATGCCAGCACTATCTTGGTCTGAAAGAGAGGGCACCAGGGTCCTTACCATTCCTATTATTCGTTTTATATAGAAGTCTCATTACATAAAGAAAAGTAATCAAATCTTGGGGTATCTAAGTTTGAGCAAAACTCGATTACTATGAACGTCCTGCCTCAGCTTTGTCCCCAAGCTTGGCCAAGTCATTTCCTTCCTCCTGCCAGATCCAAAAAAAAGATAGCCTGGTGGTTTTTACCATCTTGAAAAATCATGGAGTTCGTCAATGGGAAGGATGACATCCCATATCTTACGGAACATGAAAGATGTTTGAAACCACCAACCAGATATCCCATTAATATCCCATAAAATCCCCATTTTGATCATCAGGAGTTGACATCAGCCTTCCAGGCAAACCTCTGAGGTCACAAATGTGTGTTGAAATCTCTGCTGCCGCATGGTCCTTGAGGGCCTTGGCCTGGGACATGTCAAAAGAAACAACTGGGGCGCGGTTTTTGTCGTGATGACCGTGAAATAGTGGGAAAAATCATTGCCAATCTTAGGTACCCTGCAAAAAACAACATTCTTTGCTGGTTAGCAGATATTCCCATTGATACCAAAAGACTAAAGGATAAAAGTATCCATCTAAGATTGACCTAGAAATATGGACAAATCCATGGATCATAGACCAATGGAACCAGGGAATTCCATTGACATTCCGCCGCAAGGACTTGGGCTGAAGACTGAACAACCGAACAACCTGAACCAAAAAAACTGTGGAGAGTTTCACCCTGGCCACACTGCCACAATTTGGGTTTCTGGACTTTGGAAGACTGCGAAAATGAAGCTTCACTGCCATAGAAGCCAAAGCAAGCAGAACCATGGCATTCACATGGACTGCCATTTCGGGTGCCATTGAGTTTTGTTCCTTAATTAACATCCTCAAAAAATGAGTGAAATGTTGGTTCATCCTCGTTCGTGAAATAACAGGAAGCAAGAACTGATGGAAACAACTTCTTCAGTCAGTTTACGGGCGCCAAGGAAACAGTCTCTCAGCATCGCTGGAACGCCAGAACAACACAACTGGTTGGTGGTTAATATACTGTTAATAATGGTTAATATTAATGATTAATGATGGTTAATGATGGTGAATAATAATCTGGTTGGTGGTGCGTTTTAACCATTTCGAAAAATGATGGAGTTCGTCAATGGGAAGGATGACATCCCATATATGAAATGGAAAAATAATCCAAATGTTTGAAACCACCAACCAGATAACATTTCCATACACAGGGTCCGTCTCGAAATTTCGACCCCTCAACTCTTTCGGTCCATCCATGATTTCGGTAACCCCAACTGACTGGTGCGTTTTACGTAGGGTTGCTGGATGGGTTGCTGGGGGTTGCTGGGATGATGACATTAATAGTTAGCCAGTGGATCATTCCCGAAAATTCCCTGCGAAAATAGCACCAGTAAGCCAAATGAAGAAAATCCCAATTTTCAGAAAGTGCCATCCCAATGTGCGTGTTTCAACGGCCATGGATGTCATCCTTGTCAGCGCTCCAGCGCCCCCAGGGCGCCTGCGCTCTTTTGGCATCCGGCGTTACGGCCTGGAGGACAAAACGGATGACACAACGGCAGTGGATGGCAAGTGGATTCCACAATGGACACAACATGGTGATGCCACATGGTGAAAATGTATGAACATGGATATATATATATATATATGTATATATATAATTATATATATAATTATATATATATAATTATATATATATATATGGGACAGGATGTGATATCACTGAACCATACTTAACCAATAGATCAATAGGGATCTGGGATACTTAACTGTGACTTTTCATCGACCGCGCCTGCAACATCTATGCCGCAGTCGCAGTCTGCCATGGTTCTGCCATGATTGTTTTCTGGGTTCAAGGTCTGAAAAAAAACCTGAGAAAACATGGATGAACATGGTACCATCTGGTTATGACTAACAGTTCGCCATGGAAAATCCCAATTTTATAGCTAGGTAAACTATCTATTTCTATGGGCCATCTATCAATCAATGGGCAAACTATCTATCAATTTTTAATAACTAAACTATCTATTTCTATGGGCCATCTATACCATGGCTATGTTAGTCATAACCAGATGCTACATTGCATGAAACTCCAAGGTTTCGGAAATATCTGGGCATTTCTCAAGGTCGTGGGCTCAACGTTGGTTCCATAGGTGTCCCTGCTTGCCATGTCCATTCCGCATCATCGCAGCTGAAGCTAGAGCCAAGATGTGGCATGTTGTTGCGACCTTGGGAACTCGCGGACCTGGGATCTGTGACCTTTCTTCAAATCAGTTGTTCAAGTGGATCCAGATCTGAAAATGGTCAAACTTTACCCTCTGGTATAAACTAACAGTTTGCTATTGAAATGGCCATTTAGTTCGTTGATTTACCCATATAAAAAATGTGACTTTCCATAGTTATGCCATGTTATGCCAACGTTTACCAGAGGGTATTCCCTTGTATCGGGTTGTATGAAAACAGGATCCCCCCCACTTCATCCCCCTCAGAAAACAAGAATGTCTCATGACTCGCCAAAGCCATACTAGGTTTTTGCCTGAACATGACTGTAAATTTAGTTCGTTGATTTGCCCATAAATATGCTAGTTTACCAGAGGGTATCCACATTGAATCCCCATTATATCCCAGCAAATCACCATTATATCACCATTAAATCACCATTATGTAACCTCCTGGCAGCTCAATGCGCATCACTTCCCTCCCAGTCGAGCACCGTTGAGAATCATGGGAGATGAAGCGATGCCGGTGTTCGCGCAGGTAGCGCAAGTGGACCAAGTTCCGCCTCGGCGTATCAAACCGGGAAGGGCTAGCGATCAACCATAATATCTGGTTGGTGGTTGACCTACCCCTCTGAAAAATATGAGTTCGTCAGTTGGGATGATGACATTCCCAACTGAATGGAAAAATAAAATTCATGTTCCAAACCACCAATCAGTATACATATATATATACTGATTCTGATCCTGCAGGTTTTAACTTCAGTTTGGGCAAGTTCCAAAATATCCCAAATCATCTATTTCCTTGACCCAAGAACGACAGGCGCGCATAAATGTCCTGGTGCTTGCCATCTCAGCCCCCGAACCAGTCCAGTAGGAATAGTGGTAGAAAGACCACCGCCTCGATGGCATCAGATCCGCAAGGGAAATGGTCAATTATAATGGTATTGTTACGATCAACTTATTATTGTACTAGTATATATGTTATGACGTGAAAGGATGTGAAATGATGTGAAAATGGTTGTAGTATGTTATAGTATGTTATAGTATCTTCTAGTATCTTCTAGTCAAAATGCTTCCTTTGGCAAAATCTCAATTGATCAATGTGCCAATTTTGGATCAACTGAGGATGGTTGCATTGTCAATCTGAATGCCTCCTTGTTGGAATTTGCGCCAAGTGGCGCAACATGAAGCCATGCCCATCCATACCACTCCATACCAAAAAGAAAACCCATTTTATGAAGGTGAAAAATAATAATTATCCCTCATATGATTCAAAAATCTGGTAGGGTGCTATGATCTACACTTGGTTTTTCCCTTGGTAAGTTTACCCATCAGACGCATCCGGTGTAGCATGGCCAGCAACTGCCTGGAACACCTGCACCCTGCGTGCCAAGGCACCCAGAGGATGGGGAATCCCACAGCACTTTCCGACCAGTTCCAGACGGCCTTGCCTGGGCGTGGATCCGTGGAGCCTTGGTGCCTGGTGATTTTGAAGCTTACCCTGTGGTAAACGTTGAGCTGCCGGGAGGCTTATCATCATGGTGATTTAATGGTGATTTAATGGTGATTTAATGGTGATTTAATAGGGATTTAATAGGGATATAATGGGATACAATGGGGATTCAATGTGGATACCCGGCCTGGTAAACGTTTACATAACTATGGGAAATATCACATATATTTGTTTATGGGTAAATCAGCGATTTCTAAATAGCCATTTTCAATAGCAAACTGTTGGTTTACCAGAGGGTATCATCCATGATCTGGGGACCTGGATAACTCACAAGGGAACTCCTGATGATATATGGACACTTGAATGGACAAATTATGATGAACCACGGGATTTTAGGCTTTGAAGTCAGACAATCCCAATACGGGTTATGATGATCTACCCAGTTTGGGCTTACCACGGTTGAACCATTCTACCAACTATATAAGGCAATAATAATGAATGAATCCCATCCCCGCAATTAAAACAACCATCCGTTTTTTAAACGCCAACAGGAATCATTTTTGTGCATTCCACGAGAGTTTCTGCAGGGCATTCATGGGGGGATAAACCATACGGCATAGGATGACCAAAGCTGGATAGGATCTCCTCTGCAGGTCATCTGACAGTTTCAGGCTGAAATGACCCACTTGCCAACTCAGTAAACATCACTGGTTGGTGGTGCAATTTCACCATCTTGAAAAATATGAAAGTCAATGGGAAGGATGACATCCCATATATTAATGTATATTATGGAAAATAAAAAAAATGTTTGAAACCACCAACCAGTCATGTTCCCTGCTTCCAAACTCCAAAAATCACCTGCGTAACGCCACTGCTAAATACCACCTGAAAACAAAGCGACTCCAAGCCCTGACTCTCAAGTTGCCTGAATCAAAGCGGCCGAAATCCGAACTTTTTCAGAGAAATTGAAGTCTTGACACAGCGCGGTCTACCAAACCTTGCGCTTTGCCTTTTGGAACTCCTAAGGAACTCCTAAGGAACTCCTTGGGGGTCGTCGACGTCAAAATTTTTCGGGAAGCCCCGAAGCCAAAAAGCTGGCCGTCGGTGCACTGTTCATGTGCACTCGGTCACCTTGATGGTTTCTGTAATCTCATGATAACTGCAGTTTTCCCCTTCGTATTGCTCCAGGAACTTTTCCGGCTCAGTGTAGTTCACCTCGACTTCCTCCTGCACATTTGTAGCAGTATGCAACAGGAGTATCTGAAATTTCTCTCACCGGCCTGCCTCCCAAACAAACAAGTCCCTTTCACGTGGACCCTCCCATGAAATATGAAGGCCCTTCAAAGACGTGAAAACCCACATCAAGAATCAGCAATGCTTGGGCCATGATGGTTTCCGTCTCCTCAACCGTCTCAGGCACCAAGTACTCTTCGAGAACATGAATGGTGATATTCTTGGTCCTGGAAATGAGGCAACAGACTGGCTCAGAAGAGGAGGAACCCTCGGACGCCCAATGCATGTGAGATACTGCAACCTATTCAACATGTCTGAGAAACAAACATTGAAGTGGGGCGGGGGCTGTTTTCAACAGTCGCGCATTCCAAAAACTATCCAGAATTGGAGTTACCGAGTTACCCACGAGTTGTCCAAAATTGCACGTACACTCAGTCAGCTAGAAGGGAGCATGTTCGAACATTCATTGATGCTATTGTACGGAGGCGTAACCTTCGCTCAAATCATTTCTCGACGTAGCACTTCCACATCCGAGGCTCTTGGTAACTAGTGCCCACATCACAAAGTCAGCAAAACCACGAATGCCGCATCAGTTTGTATAGACGCTGGCAAGAAATCATTCCCAAAAGCAACACTTGGCTTGACATGATGTGAATCCAAATGCAGAATGGCAAATCCGAAAACTTGGCAAGGAAACTTTGCCCAAAGGTGTGGATTTCATGATTTTCAGATTTGACATTTGACCGACATCACGCCATCTCCTGGGACTTTGGTGTTCGCACAAGTCTTGGGCTTTGCGCATGACGCGCTCCCAAAAGTAATCCAGCTGGGAAATCGGCACGCTGGAGACCTAATGCAGCAAGTGCAGAAAGCCAAAATGCACTATTGGTTGGTTTCAACCCCTCTGAAAAATATTAGTAAGTTGGGATTACTATTCCCAATATTTTTGAAAGTCATAAAAATGTTCCCATCCACCCATCAGAATATACAAAAAACCCTCCGGAAATCAAACACGGCTGCCTGGGAAATCCCCGAACCAACTGGAGGTTTCAATGGGAAAATCATCTACAAATAGGTGATCTTCCATTACCAGGTTTGATTACCAGAGAGTAAAGCTGGAACCACAAAATGTGTCACTGCCATTTTTGGAGGGAAACAATTTTGAGCCTGAGTGAACTGAGGATGCCCGTTATGACTCTCACGGGCCCTTCAAACCTCATTGTCTTTACCATTTTACCAAAGAGCTTATTCTAATTTATCATCGTTGATCCGTTGGTTATCATTCGCATTTGCAGGACAAACAATCCCACTGTTGTTAAGTCCCAATGGTGCTGGAAGGGGCAGCTTGAAGCACACTAATTTAGATGAACATTAGATGGTTTTACGCTAGAGCACTGTACCTTTTGCATCGTGAAACACAAATTTTACTCCAGATAGGCTAGAGTTTTCATGTTGTTCCCAGCGCAACGTACAGCTTCACCAGACTTCATGCCAAAACGCCCTGCCGACGGCAGCCATCAAGTCGTCAACGCTTGTCTCATCTCTCTCCGGTCCATTCCAGATGACGAGCTCTCGCAAGCCCTGCTGGGACATCACTTCTTGGATCTTCCTGAGCCTCTTGACACCAGCCTCTCCGGGTTTCATGTTCGGCTTTGTGGCTATGACAATGATGCTGCTCCTGACCTCCTCGCCGAAAATCTTGAACAAGTTCAGGAGGGTGTCTCTCAGCTGCAAAGCATCATTGGCCAATGACTCCTGGGTTTGTCCGGAAATGGAAATAAAATGAAGTAAATGGGTACCTAAACTATCCAAATTGGCAATTTAAAAACTGGGAACATGATGTTCTACACCAGGGAAATTGGGGAGAATCTACTTTGGACAAACCCAACACACAACTCCCGAAATGTCAGACCCCAATATATCCCTGTGATACTTTCGGTATCTTTTGGTAAACAGGAACCCAGCACCAGGCGATCTACATCGATCTACTGCACTTGAAATATCCACAAGCCCCATAACAGATGCTGAAGGTACAGCCAAGATGCAAAGACCAAGAATTTGACCCGTTTCACGTCAACTGCAGCGATACGGCCCATGGCAGCTGCAACCAGCTTTCCGATTTCTTCTTTGGAGTAACGCAGCAAGGAGTCGCCCAGCCCAATGGTGTCCACCATGATCCCCACGATCGAATCCCACACTGACACGGTGGTAGTGACTGACTCACCACTGCCATCGCCAATCTCTGGACACAGATCTTCCGGGCTCTTGCGGAGTTGACAAATCAGCGTTGACTTTGCTGCTTGGCTGGGGCCCCAACCAACGTGAGCCACTGGCTCAGATGTATCGGTGCAAGTGGCACCAAAGTTCCTGTTCTGATCGGAAGCAACACCGGCCTCAAAAGATGCCAGCAGGTCTTCACTGATGTGCTCCTTTGCAAGGCCAATGAAGTCTTCGACCGGCAGCGTGTACTCGACACTTTCGCTACGAGTCACGTTGCGCGTGGCATTTGTCCATTTGGTGACATTATTTTTGGTCTTGTGCCACTTGGTAACATTCTTCCAAACATGTTTTTTTTTGGCCGGTGTGCACTTCCATTCATGTTTAGGGACTACGCTTAGCACGTCCTTGCACACCGGGGCTCGGCGACGGCTGCGGCGACGGCGGTTCCAAAGCGCCGCAGCCCTGCGGACAACGAGAAGGCGGCTCAACCACCTCGCGCCGCTAGTGGGCACGGCGAGAAGCACCAAGACCAAGAGTGCCAGCAGCAACTTCATCGCCGGACTCGATGCTGGCAAGAAATCTGCTGGATTTTGTGCGCTTGAGAGAGAGACTGGGGCTGTCAAGCAGATCAAAGTCCTTGAAGTCAGAGTCATGAAGGGCAAAATTGCTTGATACTGGTGATGGTAAGTGCTAACTTTCTCAGCTTCAAATTGAATTGTCCATCTAACATATCTGAAAAGGCATCCCGTGCCTCCCGGGTAGGCCAGGCGGCAGTACCTGCTTAGGACAGTACCATAGGGCGCTCATGTTAGGCCAATGGGTTACTACCCAACCTGGAAGACAATCAGTGGGCTCTAAGAGTTTGGGGAGGTCTATTCACACTTTGATACACAAATCTATAGGCTCTATGGTATTCAGATGCAAGATGAGACGACTCAAAGAGGTAAGAGACCCTGGAATTGTGATTTAGAATGCCCAGAGAGGTGCTGATTAATAAAATAAAAAACAAACCAAAAAAACAACCAAAAACTAAAACACACCGAGAAAAAAGTGGAAAAGCAAGACTTAACAAAAGACTCACAAAAAAAAAACAAAGAGAAAACAGAGACTCAGCAGAAGGCTCAAAAAAATCAAATTGGCTGGACAATGCTGATGTTTAAGGAAAAACTTGGAAAAGCTGCTGAAACATTGACCGAGGGAAAATGCGGATTTTAGTCCGGAGTTGAGTCTTCTGAGTCTTCGGTAGGGTCCCTTGTTGGATCGGTTTTTCATTTGTTTTTTTTTTCCGTGTTATTTTGTTCTGAGTCTTCTGTTGAGTCTCTCTCTCTTTTGCATTTGTGTTTTTCTGAGTGTTCTTTTGTTTTTCAAAATTGTTTTAAATGTTGGCTGTTTTTTTGGATTGTTTTCTTTTTGATGTTTTTGTTTTTTGTTTTTTCCTTGATTTTGGGCCTCCCTGAGGGATTCTTTTTCACAACCCTGGAAAGCAACTCCAATCCTCAACATGGCACATTTGTTTGCTGTTCACTGCTTGTTCCAGCTAGTCTTCCTCGAAACCGAAATAAAGGGGTTGAACCAAGTTATCAGAAACGTGGGCCCTGGGACGGAAAATTGAAATCCCTGCTAGGCTCAGAAATGTCCTTGCTCTCTGCTTTGAGGTACAGCCAATGGCTGTTTTCTGAAGAAGTGCGAAGCTTGAAAATCAAGGTTTACTTGCTAAATTTTAAATGTGTTAGCCCTTATCTCCCCACTTGATAGGGAATATGGACACCCATAGCTCCTTAGTTGGCTCCCTATATTCACGAGATGGGATACCATTACAGCAGTTCCAAGATGGCCATGGCCGATGTTTTTTTTTCGCGATCTCGGGCACAGGAGCAACGCAAAGATCCCGTAGCCCAAAGCTTGTTCCGAGAGGCGGGACAACCTCCGTGGCAATGGGAACCGACCACGGTGGATGCCGTGTCAACGTCATGTGGATGCCGTGTCAATGAATGGTTCAACTGTTCAACTCCACTCTACCCTTCGCAATCCGTTCGCAAAAAGGGGATGCCTCAAAAACTGGGTGAGAAAACTCCAGGCTCTCAGGGGCTGGGGGCGGCTGCAAAATTTGACTCATATCTTTTGGATGGCACCCTTTTGAACAGTTGGTTTCTGTTGGTTTCTGGGTCCAAAAAAGCTGACGGGAAACCACCAGAAATCCACACCTGTGCACCGTGTCTCGGAGAAAGAAGGCCGACCTTGCTGTGTCGCTGGAATGGATGGGTAGACCTTTTTTACTTGGAGGATCATTCCAGGGATCTGGATACATGGATAAACCAAACCAATTATAACTAGAATATAGTTACTTGGGGATATCATAATTCTAATTATGATATCCAGATAAACATGGATAAACTCTCTTACTTGGAGGATCTGGATTATGATATAAGGCTACTTGGGGATAGTTACCCCTATTCAATTCCCATCATTCGTTTGTGACGCCGCGATGTGAGGTTCTTTTTTGACCGTCGCAGTGGAACTATAACGGACATGGGAAAATGGCCCCCCTGTAAGATGGATGGTTTTTGGGGTACAGTACTATATACCCTCTGGTAATTTGTTACATACCTATGGAAAATGACCATTTAGTTCGTTGATTTACCCATTAAAAATGGAAATTCTCCATAGTTTCTTGTATGTTTACCAGAGGGTACATTAATATACTATATAATCCCCTGCAAGGGTGGAAATTTTATAGGGAAGGATGCCAAAGTAATGATCAACCAATGTCAGGCTTCTTCGAGCATCTGGCAATGGAAAACCGGGAAAACCCACCAACAAAGAATTTTCCAATGATGGATTGCAGATGGTTTGGGATGTTTTGTATCAAAAATTGATGTTACCTCCATGAAACTAACATAGATGTGGAAAATCCATGAACATCCTCTATTTAAGTAGATCATGTTCACAGGCTTTTCGCCATGGGTTCCCCACATCGTTCGTTTTCCGTAGGGTTTTTGATTGCTATGATCCCATGGTTAATGAAACTCTCGTGGCTTATCCCCCATGGCTAACTCCAGATACTCACCAGGTACTACAATGTGGGGCCCCCCAGTGATGTTAGTTGGTTTATAAAGCCCAGTAACTATTAACTATAGTTAATTGCGTATCATAAACCATAGTTATTGGAGTTATAAACCAACTATAACCAATTTATATAATTATCTAGGGGGGCCCACTTTGTAACTTTGAGGACTATCCATTTTCGCCGGGCCACGTCTCATCGTTCCCGTCCGGCTCCATCCGCTCTATCCGCTGCGGTCATGCCGCAGGGGTCGACGTTTCCGCCGCCGACGTTGGTCGTTTTCCGTGGAAGTTCCGCAGTTGAAATTGCTGGAGAAGTGGGTTATGTATCCCATAGGATCCATGGTGCTGGAATATTTACCAACATTTGCCCTAAAATCACCCAGTTATGTAGGTAAATATACTATACATGGATCCTATGGGTATGTGAAAAATTGGTTTAACCATCACAAAAAAAGAAACATGTTAAAAGCAATCAGGTCGTCATGACATGATCCCACTTTTGGGCTAGATGAATGACCAAGTAATGGTGCAGCTGTGGAGTTCGTAAATGGCTTGTCAATGGTGAGAACTCTTGCAATAGCGCCTACCCTTTAGTAATTTGTTACATAGCTATGTAAAATGGCCCATTTATAGTGGATTTACCCATTGAAAATGGTGATTTTCCATAGTTTCGTGTATGTTTACCAGAGGGTAAATGGACCATACCATGTGTGAAATTTCAGGAATCATCGCAGCACATCATAGCTCTTTTGTGACCAAGTTTCCCCAGTTTTTTAACCATGGAATCCATGGAATTCCGAGCTTTACCTCGAAGCCCTAGATCTGAAATGTCACTGTTCAGCCAGTGAAACATCTGGCATCGACGTTGATCTGACAATGATGATGGCTATGATGTTGATCTCATGATGCACATGATCCCTAGATTCCTTAGGCGGTCCTGTCCCGGGAATGCACAGTGTCACATGCTTACTCTGCTGCCTCTTGATCAAGCCTTGTGTGCGAGGTGGCCCGAAAAAAAATGTGATCATGTACAGCAGGAAGAATTGAGACTCATGATTAGGCAATGATATGACTCATGACCAACAAAAATGGAAGATGGACCAACAAAATAGGAGCTGGTTGGTGGTTTCAACCTACCCCTCTGAAAAATGATGGAGTTAAAGTCAGTTGGGATTATTATTCCCAATATATGGAAAGTCATAAAAATTATGTTCCAAACCACCAACCAGGGAGGGTTGAATACCAGATATGACAAACCCACCCTGCGGTACATCTTCGGGATGTCAAGATCACTCTCAAAAAAGGGATCCAGGACAGCTTCTAGATTCAAAGGAATATCAGTAGCTTGGGTGACACAAAACATTCAATAGTATGTGTATATTACATATATTATGTATATATATACATACATAGCGATGTTGCACAGAATGACTGCGCCATTTGGGAGTCCTATCGTATATCCACGTTGGTTGGTGTTTTTTTTAGCTGACCGTTTCCGGATCCCAAAGTGATTTTCATAATTTACTGTTGGGCCCGGCAAAAAAGCCCCAGCAAAACAATCTACATCAAAATCTCTTATTAACAGATCTTGCGTATGCACAGCTTACCACAGGGAAAGAAGGGGTGAATAGTGTGAACCCAGAGCCCGTTGTTAAGGCTTAATAACAAATGTGCCAAAGCCACACGTGTGAACAGTGGACTTTCTGTTTTGCAGCTAGGGTGATCGACATGACTTTCTGGGCGTGACTTCCTCCAAAAGGCAGGTCCCTTACTAAGCCTTATTAAGCGCTATGCCAACCTCATGCAATGTTCATGTGATTTTCCCAGTCTTCAGACACAAAATCAACTTACCTTATTAATCCTTATTAACATATTCTCTTCCCCAGGTCAAATTTCCGTTGTTTTTTTCCAAATTCTAAGCCGTGACATGACACTCGCCTAACAAGCCTTATTAGTAGAAGTGCTGTTCTCAAGTCATTTTGGTTGGGCCAGGGACGTCGGGGTGACCAGTGGAATTTGGTATACAACTGGGTTTTGGGATACAACTGGGGGCGATTACACAAACAACGTGCCCCCAACAGTAAAACGGAGAGATTTTCCCAAGCCCAACAGCAGAGCCGTGTGGTAGATGTGACAGTGCAAACCGTCCCACTTGTAGCTATTGGCAAATCAGAGCACTCATTTCCCGTAGGAAACAATTGGGTTCAGGAAACCTCTACTCACTTCTATCAACTAGTATGTGGGGTCTTTTTTTTTTGGCTTCATATTCAACCTCATGCTATCTCATGCTAGGAATCGATCATCACTTTCAAAGTTCATTTTAAAGGTGTCATGATCATCCCAAATGCGGATCCAGGGTACAGAACCAGCACCACACCCCTCCCTGGAAATCTTTCGTCGCTGTGATTGCGCAGTATGTCGCTCGGTCAGTCTGGTCAAACAACCAAGCAGTAAACTCCGCTGTCACTGCGGGCAAATCCCCCGAGATTACCATCTAGATGATCTCCAAAAAGACTGGAAACGGAACCCGCCATCAAGATAGTATGATGAACTTATCATTTTTTGGGGGGGGGCAGCCCTGTTAAGTCCGGAGGCCACCCCTCAGGATCCTTTTTGTGTGTCTGTCGATTTTCCTATGTCAAGCACTGTTGAGAAAGCGTCCAAGAGTACATCTCCATTTACAATAGTGGCGGGCTGGGTCAATTCCCATATTCTGACCAACAAAAATACAACATCAAAATCAAAGTCCTGGTAGTTTTCGGATCCAATTTTTGCACTGTCCTTTGACCAGATGTTCTCGCTGCACAGCCATGCTGAGTATTGCACCCCTGAGGGCGGGCCGCGCAGCACGGGGAATCGGTTCTTGGTTCGTGTAGAGGGAGGTCCAACGGCCGTCCCGAGTGGTGGTTGTGCCGGGCTGGATCTGCGGGTGCGATAGGTTGGTTCCAGACTGAAAAAAATCGGTGTGTCTGAACATTGGGGACCTCTATTTGGGGGGTATACCCCATTTTCAGACACGCCCATATATCACATATCATATATGTTGGATGTTGGTTCTACATAAAGAATAAACTAGAATCATTGACAATAGTGGTGATAAAAATAGCAGTCCACTCAGAATAGTGATAATAATTCAATGAATAACGGCAAGGATGATACAAGCAATGGCAATAAGAATGACACGCGTAATAATACCAATATTATATATCAATGATAATGATAATCATGGTGTCTATACATATCATATTGTTGTTACAATTAATTGAATATTGATGTTATTACAAGTGTCCATGTCATTGTTACTAATGATAATCATAACTCATAACAATGATAGTCGTCGAAGTGGCACCGGGTTTCAACAGTTTTCAATCATCGACCAGGATCTAATGGCCGACTGCGTGGTTCCTGTAGCAAGTGGAGTATATTCCAATAATATGTATATATATATATGAGTTATAAGTTATGAATTATATGTTATAAATTATAATGGTTTAAACTATATAAGTTATAAGCTACAATATATATATAAGTTGTAAGCTAATTCTACCTCTTGCTAACCACTTAGCTACATTGCAGAAACATCGAAATAAAACCATTGATTTGGTGCCTTGGTTTGGTTCTGTGCTTGTTTTGCTTGTTCAATGGGATTTACCACCTCTCTTTATCAACTAAACGAGTGGGAAAGCTAAATCTTTTGGTGATATTTGACTTTTATTGTTTGTTCCAAGAAAAAGGGAGACAAGTAAACAAAGGTAAATCCCCTACGTTTGTCTTTGAAACCCAGGCCCGTCAAATGATTCTAAGCCACTTTAACCATTCACCAATTTGCTGCTGTCTCAAAATTTGGAACACGTGGTTTATGAATCTATTATCATTTCCTCATGTTTTCGGGGCCAAAAAACCAGCTACATCTCCCATTTAGACCACAAACCAATTGGTTGTGAACAGATGCAAAACAAATACTATCATGGTCTATTGTGGGTTAGTTGGTATATCCTCTGGTTATTTAACGTAGCTGTCGAAAATCACCATTTTTTATAGGTAAATCATAATGTTTATCATCTATAAAGGGGCCGTTTTCCATGGCTATATTCAATAACCAGAGAGTAAATGGTAATTACGTAGTATAGACTCTATATATATATAATTATATATAATGTATATATCTTATATCATATATATATATAATTATATATATATATATATAAACAGCCAACACTTGGGTATTTTTAATGGAACCCAACGTAATCGCACATCTCGCAGCGCCCGGCTGCCATTTCGGCCCACCACCGCCACGTCAGGTCCCCTTGGCGAAGGACCTCGCCCTTAGCGAAGTCCCCAAGGAGAGCGACGAGGTCGGGTGAAACGCGGGAAGTGCGTCTTGAGAAGCAGCGATGGTCGCGATGGTCCATGGCTTCACTGAGGGATTAACTACCAACAACCACCTGGATGGTTGGTATTAAGACACTAAGATGGAAATATTATATAAATATATATATATATATTATTATATTATATATTATATATAATGTATTTATTTATTCATTTATCTATCTATTTATTTATTTGTTCAATGAGAAGCAGATCATTTTCCATGGGTTATTCTGAATTTGGAGACGCTTTGGAGGTTGCACAAGTTCACCCCCTGAGTAATGGGAGCTACCATGGTTTTCTGAAAATGTTCTCTGTTTCCACTTAGCAATTCCGGGAATCCTGGAATCTAAGAGTGAACTGATTGAGGTGCCGGCTCCCTACCGTTTTTGGCTAGAGAGTAGCCGGAAATCTATGGAAATCTGCCATAAGCTTCTCATGCAGTCCACAATCAAACTACCAGCATCTAGCAGCTCTCCATCTGGGAAAACGGCTTGGAACGGGCCCTTCCTTCGGTATATAGTCTAATCCTGCATCGAAATCTGGATTTTCCATGGCAATGCTTTTTTGCTGGATTGTCCTTCATACACTATGACCTACATCTGCTGACAACGGAAATAGGAAACCTTGAAATGGGAACACATAAATAATTATAACATATAATCACATAATATATATTATGCCCATTTTGGGCCCCTTCAATATCTTCTCCAAGCCCTTCTCCATCTCGTTACCATTTCAGGAGCCTCCAGCTTGCAAACGCTCGCAGAACGATGGCACATGAGAACCAGTTGGTTGCTGCAGAAGTTGGCAATAAATCATGTGAAAAGGAGACGTTGTCAACCTATCACGTGGTTGGGAACCTCTTGGTAGCTCCGAAACGCGCTCCCGATGTCAAAATGGGTCTTGGTATGTACTGCTCCTACACCCCATCGGCGGTTGGGACCTGGATCTGCCTCAAGTATCGCAAATTACCATCATTCACCAATCTGAAATCCATCAAGAGCCTGTTTTTTGGGAAGCCCCATATCCATTTGCAGTTTATGAAATTCATGTTTAGCAACCAGAAAAAGATCGAAAAGGAAGAAAACCGCCCAATTCTATTCTGGAGAATATTCTTTGTCTATCTTTTTGGGGGTAGTTGTTATTAATTTGTTATTTTATATATATATACTGGTTGGTGGTTTCAAGTTTCAACCCCTCTGAAAAATATTAAAGTTCGTCAGTTGGGATTTTTTGTTCCCAACTGAATGGAAAGTCATAAAAATTATGTTCCAAACCACCAATCAGATGCCTGTATATGATCCCTATGCATCCCATGTCCACGGATAACCCCCCTAGTCACGTCATCATACCCCGTACGTCACACGTCCTATCTAAGATACGCTACGCCTGGATCCAGCAATTGGGAATGTTATAACAGGTATAATCACGATGAATCAATACTTAACAATTACATATCATTATTCATAAAAACTACAGCATGTCAATGGTCAATATTTATATGATCTTCCTACATCTTTCTATGAAAAATGGCTGTGATCAGCCATTAAGTGCCATCCCCGCGATGCGATGCCGGAGGGACGTGCCCTGGTTACAACGTGGCCGTGGCCATTCTGCCCTGTTTCCCACCCCTTGAAATAGGATGATTCGCCAAATCTGGTAGATTTCCCAGTTTATTTGGATGATTTTCCCAGGGAAATCTCCATTTATAGATGGATTTCCAAAAAATATCGGGAATTGTAGATGGTTTTTCCAAAAGATAGTGTTTCTTGTTCCATCTATTCTAGTAGATTTATATGGATTTCCCATTGAAAATCGAAGAATTTGGAGTTCTCCAGGGCTTGAAAATCGGCGCAAAATCGGCGCGCCACACGTGGGGCCTGATTGCTGTGCACCGTCCCGGTGGTCCTCGATGGTCAGCAAACATTGGGAGATATTGGGAGTAGTATATATAAATATATGTGAGTATATATACATATATATGAGTATATATATATATGTATATATATAATGTCAATGTATATGTGAGAATAATAAACAATAATATATATATTACACATATTCTTATTTATGTAGATATGAATATATGTAGTTATATAGATATAAATTAATAGAGATATATAGACATTGATATGGCTACAGATATTGATATAGATATTGTTATTGATATGCTATCGGTGACTTGCTAATCAGGATCATTGGTCGTCCACAAAATGGGCTGGTGGTCCAAGTACTGTATAATATACTGGTGGGAGCAGTCGGCTGCAAAAAAATAGGAAAAAACACTGATATTTTTGGCAATTGAACTGATCCTGGAAAGTGTCACTTGTGGAGAAATCACTCAAGTCATTGACATTTTCTTAGAGATGGAATATTGAGATGAATTGAATTCACTCAGCAGCCTCTCTATGTACATTATACTGGGTAAATTATAGTATTTCACTAACCTGAATTAAGGCCACCGATCTTCCCTTTGGCCGGCCCCCCCCCCCGCAAGCAAGAGAGCCTGAATCTTGCGGCCACTTGGGGATGATTCCCCTTACTAACCATGATTCCAGGGCTCGGTCGCAGTGAGGTCGTTATAATTTACCCAGATTTTTGGGTGGTCCTGTCTAAGCTTCCCATCAAATCCTCTGGTTTTGGGGCGTCGGCGCAGCCCGGCCGTGCCTCATGCACGGTTCTCGGGCAGGAATTCTGGGCAAGCCCGGCCTCGCAAGCGGACCAACTGAACAGGCATCCCACATGGTCAAACCTGGCTGGAGAATATGGGTGTATCGAGAGATATCAAGAGTATAACAAACAAAAACGACACATTCAAATCTGAGAAATGCTTGTTTAAGGCACTTTTGCCTTTCACTTGTTCGCCTCGCTGTGAAAAGTATATCATCAAATATGCTGAAACCCTCCTTCAAAGCCATGCAAATTGCAGAAATCCATCTGGTGATATCTGGTATCATCTGGATTATATCCATTCCAAGCACAGACACTGATCATAGGTGACAACTTGCGGCTGGGTCCAGGACTCCAGTTACAACTTGAACCCAAAGTCCCAAAAAAAAACATAGGGAATGAATGGGAATTTTTGGTAATCCTCCATTTTTGACCACGCCAATAGACATCAACCCTGAAAAAAACATCGTTGACCCCATCGGCAACCCTTGAAAGGCCATCGGCCCCCTATGAGGCCATGGTTTGCATGGCCTTCAGTGCTTTCAACGTGCCAGTAGCGAGGGTCATCGAAGCAGTAGGCAAATGGCAAAACCTCAGCTGGCTTAGTTGTACTCTGAGGACCCCAAAGTGACCTTCCCCTTTTACCATCTGGTTATGACTAACATAGCTATGGAAAATCACCATTTTTAATAGGTAAACCATCTATAAATGTGCAATTTTCCATGGCTATGTTAGTCATAACCAGAGGGTATAATTTCTATGGGCCATCTATACCATGGCGAACTGTTAGTATTGTTAGTCATAACCAGGTTGGGTATATGTTTTTATAGGAAGCCCCTTAGATTCCAAAGCAAATCACTTGCATGGCGCAGCTGAGAGCTTTCAGATGATCGTCCCAAAATATGTTCATCGCTGTGCCCGTCAAGCTTGTAGTGAACCATGTCTCGTGTTTTTCAATCACCCCGAAGATCGGACCAAGGATACCAAGGGGTACGTACCACTGACCCGACTTCAGAGCCCCGTCAAGTTTGTAGATGACTAGTGACTGGGGCATGTCGTGCCAAGAAGTCCCATTTATATCTCATGTTTTGGAACAAGTTTGGGATACAAGAGATAAGTTTTCAGCTGGCTATTCCCCCATGCACCGCTCAAGTCACTCAACCTACGAGTACCAGTCTCCATTTGGTCTACCCAGATTTGAGTGCTGCCACTGTAAGAATCACCATTTTTGCCGAAAATCCGGCTTTATCCCAAAAAAACGCCTCAGTTGCAGCACTCTTAAAACCTCAGTTGATTCCCCTGGATTATGATCGTCCCCTGTAGATTGGATAGTATAAAATACCATCTGGTTATGACTAACATAGCCATGGAAAATCACCATGATTAAGAACGGTAAACCATCTATTTCGATTAGGGCCATCGACAAACCATGGCTATGTTAGTCATAACCAGGTTGGGTCAAGTAGTATTCCAATCCTCATCTTTCGTCACTCAACAAGGCTTCAACGGTATTGCGGCCAGCTTTTCCAGGTCTCCGGGCCATCTTTTTCGCTCCGGCCTTCGAGCGACTTTTACTTTTGGAGCTGGAAGTACCTGGCCCAGGGGGCCCAAAAACCGCCGAGCCTTGGGCCCCATTTTCTCCGGAAGTTTGGTGACATCTTTCAGCGACATGGCACCGCGGAATCGGATTCTGTGGCTAAGGTAGAGTCTAGAGCCTCAGTCAAACTCAGATGAACCGCCAAAGACACAACTCGAGACCTACGGCAACGAATCAGGTATTCGGTATGTCTCAAAACCGCATGCCCCGAAACTCCATAGTTTACCATCATTTGTCCCCATTAGAATGCCCAAAAACTGGCTTGGATATCCATTTGCAGACAAACCCAAATGACGGAAATCCCAATCTTTCCTACTTACATGCCCATGTTTTGGATGGTAAAAACATGTCAAAACCATCATTTGATGCTTGACTTTTCCCATTTTTCTTCCGCTGCTGGGCTTCGCCGCCTGTGGTGCTCTTCTCGGACTTCACTAAAGTCAAGGGCTTGTTTGGCCGTTTGGCCTCTCGGAGTCGCGGAGTCCCACTGCATGGGGGTTTCCCGAAAGACACGCCATCAATTGGGGGGAATGAAATCAATTTTGGGACCATCCGCCATCCTCCAAGTTGAGCAATTTGAGCCCAGGTAAATGGATCAAAGTAACGAGGTTTGATAGGTCGACCTCAGACATGATTCAGAGGTGAAAAACCTCAGTCTTTTTAGCCAGTTGGTAACTTCAGGGAACATGAATCTTGGTGTTGAATGTGTTGAATCTATATGGATTCCATCAATGCAAGTAATGTGAGTTCAAAAACGGCTTGACCGAGACGCTTGTTTCACTTGTTTTCAACGAGGCAGGTACATTGCTTCAATATATTGGTCCCATTGGTGATGGTGGTGATGGAGATCATGAATGGGGGCCGCGATGATTCTCCTCAACGTGATACAAGTAGTTCCTTTTTTTGTTCATCAAATTCTCATTTCTTCAACAAAGCTTGGTGTGCCAAAAGAAGCCGAGCCGTCGTCACACCTTGGGGAACATCGGACAACTGTGAGCATTGATCGCAATATATCGCAATGATCACCTGCAGTCAACTTACAAACTTTAGAAAATGGGGATGGGTCAAAACCTATGAAATTACATATCCCATAGGATCCATGTATGCTATATATGATAACATTTACCATCAATATACCCCCAATGTTAGCATATATACCATACATGGATCCTATGGGTATATTATCACCATATTTGGATATATTTGGGGGGAAATCGCATCTCCACTCACCAGCAAACTCTTGATGTTTCTCTTGCCCTGGATTTGTCCCACCGCACCTTGTCATACGTTACCCTTTCACCACAAGTTTTCCTGGGTTCAACGCTGATCCGTGGGGGTCGGGGGTGCCTAGTCGGACGTGCAGGAACACGTCACGCACCAAAACTGACAAAATTAGGGATGTTCATTTAAGGATATTCATAAGAAAATACTCCATAAATATATATATATATATATATATCCATAAATAAAAACTTGGGAGATTCATAGGGAAATACTTTTCTTGACCTTGCGTTGTTGCGATTTGCGGTAAACAATATCACATGAGTCCACCATGAAGTGTTGGAATCTCAGCATCGTTGGCTCAATACGCTCAATGTTGATCTGGCAGCTGTGGCTCATTGCGTCCACTTGGCCCCATATCAAGAAAGAACCTCCGTCCCATCTCATCTTCTTGTTGCTGAATAGCTCCTAGTTTTTGTTGCCAAACAATATTTGATCATTGGAACATCATCATGGTTGCTCGTTCGCCGCAATGTCCAAACGCTGGAGTTGATGATATCCCCCTAATGATCAGCGGCTGCCCGGTTAGGATGGTTGGTTCGCAAGGGTGCCGGGTTCACGGATGACATGATCAGCCCCAATTTTTGTGTATTGCTACGAGTCAAAACCCTGGTACCCCAAGTGGTACCCTAAAATAGATGGTTTATGGGTGTTTATTCAAGTCCCCAAAAGCGGGATTTTAATAGGTTTTGACCCATCCCCATACCCATATGCGAACCATGGTGCTGGAATATGAATCCAACATTTACCCCATTTTTATGAGCCAGTTTTGTAGGTAAATATTCCAGCACCATGGAGCATCTGGGATATAGATTGTATAACCCCCAAACCAATCAGCCCCCCATCATCTTCTCAAGGGACGTCTCGCTCTGACCGCTCTGACTCTTCTCGGGCGCCACCTGCCCAACCGTTTCAACCCCCCTGGGGCCCAAGAGGAGGTGGCAATGAGCGCATGATGGGAATATCTACGTAAGAATTGCTTGAGATGGCCTCCCAAGAACTAACCGATATTCTGCAAACATGGTTCCACTGTGTGGTGGACATGTTATTTTTTGGAAAATGCAAACTCATCTTCAACAAATCCGAGATAAGACTATGGATTAAGGGTGTGTAATCCACAAATATCATGCTACATAGGCAGCATCCCATCTTTTTGTTGACCGGTCCCTAATTTCATGGATGGCTGAAAGGGATTTCAATCATTCAGTTTGAAACATTTCGAGTGATCCTTGTCAAGATCTTTCAAATACTAAGAAGAAGAGGGGTTCTAGAAAAATAGGATACCCCTTAATCCACTGGTTACTCATCATACTCCCTACTCAGCCCTACGCAAAATGACCATAAATTGAGGGCTCCGAAAGAGAAGCCCGGCTCCAAAGCTGAACCTATGACACCTTCATACGATTTCATACGGATTGGTTGTTCAAGTCTGGTAATGTGTTCAGACACCGAGAGTCTTCAATATGTCCAAAACTGACTTTTTAGTACCTGCCAAAACCCAGGTCTTGACTTCGAATCAGGTCTTGACGAAGTCTTCCAATCACTGCAACTTGCGGCCACCCCGAGACCTGCCGATCCTCCTCATTTGGAGGACCTGCTGCATTCCACCAAGGTGTTTCGGGGGGGAACGGATTAGGAACTCTGTAAATGACGTCTTCATTGATTTACCCTCTGGTAAACTGTTGCATAACTATGGAAAGATCCACCATTTTCAATGGGAAAATCCACTATAAATGGCCATTTTCAATAGCTATTTTGACATAACCAGAGGGTATCTGGGCTTATCGCAAGCTATCCTGGATTATAGTCGCGACCAAGCTGTCGCAAATTGGGTACCCACAACACAGCAGACACCATCTGGAAGGATCATGATGATGGCTATCGATGCTATCGATTTCCATGTGAAGCCACCCTGAAACATGCTGCCTCGTCATTGGAGATCATAAGTTTACCATCTCTATGGTCGAAATATGTGTTCAAAAGATGGTACTCTTGTTTTTTTCCCTGTCTATGGTTACTATAGTTGGTTTTTTGTCATAATATTGGTCACATACCTTGCCCTCCAGTAAATTAACATGCCAGGTAGGGCTTGAAAGTTTAGTTTCCACTACAAAAAATAGTAGTAATTTTCAGGGTCAAATTGTTAATAGTTGTTAATTTACCAGCGGGTAATGTCAACCCTGGATTAATAAACCCCAAACGGCTGTTTAATTGGGAGGCTACGATGTGGGGCCCCCTAGTCATAAATTGATTTACAAGCCCCATTAACTCTAGTTATAAGTACCAAAATCATCGAAGGAAGTTTAGAAGTGAAACTTCCGACAATATGGACAGTTGAAAAGCAGAGGTGAGAAGAGTCAGAAGAGAAAAGATCAGAAGAAAGAAGAGGTAGATGCGCGAAAAGATAGGAA